>ERZ761602.1832-NODE-1832-length-36368-cov-37.793765_pt1 | contig 36368 bp, 29 predicted proteins | sample MGYA00512165_ERZ761602 | MGnify/ENA primary metagenome ERZ761602 (study PRJEB28899, sample SAMN02445085) | bioreactor sludge metagenome | biome: EBPR sludge; isolation source: Thorneside wastewater treatment plant | place: Australia: Brisbane, Thorneside...
TTGAACCATGTAATCAGATCCGGTTTTTCCGAAAACCTGATGCAGAGAAGTATATTTTCGGTTCGGTTGCTCAGCAAACTGCTGCTTATGCGTCCCCTCGTGCCCCAGAGTTGCGGCCAAGCCGGTTTCGCCCCCATTCAACACGGCGGGGTGAACGTATACCGTGTCACTGGAAGGATCGTAGGTGCCTTTGGTCATTCCGCCGGTTGGCCCTCCTCCGAAGTCTCTGCTTTCAACCCTGCCTTCGTTAACTAAGGTGGTGAGATTCTGGACAACTGCCTTTCCAGCGTCTGTTTGGCCCCCTCTTGTTTCGCTAATTTTCATGATGGCTGCTTTCACCGATGACTCCTGAGCGGGGGTTAGCGGTTCCAACCCCAGGGGATCGAACTTCGTCCACGGATTCTGCCTTACGTATCCGGCAAACGCTTTGGCGTCCCCATAGGAAGGCCTCCGTTAGGGATCTGGCTGTCAGGGGGAACCGGTCCGATATTTTTAGGCTTAAGCCCAAGATAATCTAATCCACTCGCTGCGCTATTCCCGACAAACCCATACAGGTTAATCTCTCCCTCCTCCACAATCGGATCCCTATTCGGCCATCGTCCCAGCGACGGCACGTAGAACCGGAAGCCGTAGTTCTGCCACTCGGTCTCGGCGTCTTCGAACTGCCCATGGAAGAGGAAGTCCCATGTGAATTGGCTCGACGTCCGCGCCGAGTAGTCCGGCACGAAGACGGAGGCGACGCCGAAGGCGCTGAACGCGTAGCGCTCGACGACATTCCCGCCACTATCGATCACAGCGACGGGATCGAAGTAGTCCATCTGGCACCAGAGCGATTCGTCCAATGTGCCGTTTCCGTTGGTGTCGCGGTCGCGCCGAGCCAAGTCGTCGCGGTGCCGTGCGCCCCAGAAGTAGATCGCGCTTGGATCGGTCGAGCTGCCGGGCCTTTCCTCCACCGGACGCCACTTCTCGTTGTAGTAGCAATGGACCACGGGGCTGCCGCCCGGCTCCCGCGTCGTCCGGCGGAAGAGCGCGTCGAAGACGTTTCGCTGGATGAGGGCTTCGGTGACGGCGTTCCGGATTTCGACTGGCTGGTTCCAAGCGTTCCACTTGACTTTTCGAGGAGTGCCCATAAGGGCTTCGCCGCTCGGAACGCGAGTCATGTTCCCGTTCTTGTCGTAGGCCACGCCTGTGTTGCTGCCATCCACAGTGGTGATTTGGTTCGACTTGTTGTGGCGGCGGTGCTGGTCGATCTCGATGGAGCCGTCTTCGGCTTTGAGATACTGCAACCAGTTGCCCTGCTCGTCGTAGCTCCACGACTCGGCCTCCTCGGGAATGCCTCCTATACTCGTCCGGTTCTCGTTGAGGGTTCCACGGTCGGCGTTCTTCACCTGCCCGAGTTCGTCGTAGCCGTAGAAGCGGTCGAAAGCGGCTTGGGCAGTAGGCGTCAAATCTTGCCTCCACTTCCGCCGGGAGGCCCGGTCGTAGCCGTAGCCGATGTCGGCGAGGATGGCTCCGCCCGCGGGCTTGCGCCATGGCATCCGAGCAGTTCTACCGAAGCGGTCGTAGCCGCTCAGTTCGTCGCCCGCGTCGGATTGGCCGGGGATGCCACCGGGTTGGAGGTAGGAGAGTTGGACTCCCGGCGTGGGGTAGGTCAGTGTTGCAACCCTAGCGATCCCGGCGTAGGCGTACTCCACGAGGTTGTTGGTCTCACCATCGACTTTCAAGCTGACGGGTACGTTGAAAACGTCGGTGATGCTGCCGGATTCGCCGTAGTCGATCTCGACCTTCGCGCCGGAGGGGGCGGTGACCGACAGGAGCCGCAGGATGTTGTTTGTGCCGTCGGTGTAGTCGTAGAGGACGGCGGGGGTGGAACCGTCCACCGCGCCGTCGTGCTCCTGTCGGTCGGCGATCATCTGCCCGAAGGCGTCGTAGAGGCGCTGGACCTGGTTGATGACGTTCGACGAGCCGGGGTCGGGGTCGCCGGAGGTGGTGAAGACACGGCGCATCGTCCCGTCCACGCCTTCGCCGAGCACGGTGGCGGCATCGTCGGTGGTCCGGCCTAGCTCGTCGCGCAAGAACTCGCGTTTCGAACCGTTGGGATCGGTGAGGTCGGCTGGCTCCCCTTGTCGGTTGACGGTGTAGTGCTCCGATTCTCCGGTGGGGTAGGTCTTGCCGACGGCCACGTCATTTCGCGCCACGCCGCTGTCTGCCAAGGTGCTGCCGAAATGCCATTCGGTGACCTGTTCGCCAGTGCCGGGGTTTTCGAGGATGAGTCGCTGCACCTGCCCCGAAACGTGGCGGCGGAAGCGCGTCTTGCGCTGGGCGGGGGTGCCGAAGGCCTCGGTCTGCGCGATGGGTTCGCCGAGGCGATTGCGTTTCGTCCGGTTCACCACTCCATCCGACGCGATGTCGCAGCCCGGTTGGCCGTCGGCGGCGTAGCGGGTTTCAGAAACGAGAACCGTGTCCGAAGGCGGTGGCGGTAGTTCGGGGCGGTCGAGCGGGGCACCGCCGTTGGTCCCGAAGTCGGCCACGAAGCGGTTGCGCCCGAGGGCGTCGTGGTAGGCCGCGAGGTAGCTGCGGCGGGCGCGGGGCTGGGTGGCACCGGGGCCATGCAGCGGGCCGGTCCCGGTGGCTCCGGGCAAGCGCTCGCGGCGGGTGTGCAACACCGTGTTGCCGCCCTGGTCGTAGGCGGTGTCGTTCTGCTCCACCACGAGGTCATTGGTCGGATCGTTGGCGGGCGCTCCGGTTGGCGGCGTCCCGGTCACCACTTGGGCAACGCGCACGGGGCGGTCGAGGGCGTCGTACTGCGTCTTGGCCGTCTGCCGCGAACCCGCTTGGGTTTTCGCGATGGGGTTGCCGTTCGGGTCGTACCAAGTCCCCTCGACCAAGGCCGGGGTGAGGTTCCCGGTGGACGGGTCGGCTCCGTGGATGCGTTGCTCGTAGTCCCGTCCCCGCAAGTCCCACGAGATCTCGACGCAGCGGCGGTACCATTCGTTGACTGCGGCGAAGCCTCCCGCCAGAACGCTGGCAAAGGAAAGACGGCTGGACCTGACGGAGGCGGTCATCGGACGGCAGGATAAACGGAGTCAGGCCGACGGGTCAACCCTGTTGTCAGGAACCAAGAGGGAAATCCGCGTGTTTCGGGCTTGCGGCGGCAGGGTTGCCTCCACATCGTCAGTCTGTGTCGCATGCCTTACTGAATTCGGATCCGGTCTCCCAGTCGACCACCTGCGCCTAGGAGGCAGCCGGACGGTTAACCAGAACAGCACATGGGAGGTGGGGCTTGTGTTGGCATGTTTAGTTAGAAGTAGGCGAACTTTGCCCTGATGAAGAGCGACAAGAATCGGAGGAAGGAAAGTCGGCGATATGCGGTGACACCGAGGCGCCGCCGACCGGAACCCCTCCGGGGCTTGACCTAAAATGGGGTGTTCAACCGCCGAGAAGCCAGGCTGATTTTATTTTTGCAAGTGGGTTGGCACGGCCAATGCCACTGGTTGGCTTGCGGGAAGTTACTTCCGCGCTCCATCCATCATCCTTGCTGGAATGAACCACTAGGGGATCTTTGGAAACCAATCACCAATACACCCTCACCCCGGTGCGGATCGTGCGCGGCTCCATGGGGTGAAAGTGGACTTCCTCGACGCTGGCGGCTTCGCCGAAGAGCTGGGACTCGTAGTAATACTCGATGTCGTTGGCGTCGGTGTCGAAGAGGTTCAGCACCTCGACGTAGACATCCCATTTCTCCCTCCGGTAGCCGGTGCGGAGGTTGAAGACGAGGGAGTCGCGCGAGTTCACGCTCCCGTCGGCGGTGAGGGGGCGCGAGCTGAAGTAGCGCGAGCGCAGCGATCCGTAGGGGCCGGTCGCCCGTCCGGCGGTGATCCCGGCGGAGAGGGCGACGGGGACGGCGTTCTCGACGAAGCGGTCCACGGGTTCATCGCGGTAGCGGGCCTCGGAGAGGGCGAGTTCGCTGTCGAAGTGGAGCCAGTCGCTCGGGCTCCAGTAGGTCGTCCATTCGATGCCGTAGCGCTCGGTCGCGGGGCCGGCCTCGTTCGTGCCGGCGTCGCCGACGTAGATGAGCTCCGAGGCGCTCTTGAGATGCCAGAGGGAGAGGGAGCTGGTCAGGCCCTCGGCGAGTTGGCTCCGCACACCCACTTCCGTGCCCCATTGGCGCACGAGGGGATCGACGGGTGTGGCGGGGACGAGTCCTGCGGGAGGCTCGACCGAGAGGGTGACGCCGCGGGCGTCGTTGCTGTGGAAGCCGCCGCCCCAGTTAACGAAAAACTCGGTGTCGTTCCACGGGCCGAAAACGGCGCCGAATTTCGGGCTGACCATCGCGGCGTGGTCGCTGCCCGAGTTCGCCGGCAGGCCGGAGAGGGAGGTCACGTCGAAATGGTAGAGGTCGGCACGGACCCCGGCGTTGATCTTCAGCCAATCGCTGAGGACCAGCTTCTGGTTGGCGAAGGCGGAGTAGTTCGACTCGTAGATCTCGTCGGAGCGGATCGTGTCGAGGCGCTGGCGGGCTTGAGTGTGGTGGAGGCCGACTTCGCCGATCCAGTCGTGGTGGGATTGGAAGCCGAGGATGAATTCGCCCTCGCGGCCGAAGATCTCATTGTCGCGCGTGTCGGTGATGCGCAGCCCGGCGAAAACGCGGTCGTCGACCTGGTTGAACTGGTCGCCGTCGACCGGATCATCGAGGAAATAGGTGAAGTTCGAATAGAGGTCGAGGGCGTAGCGTCCGACGTAGACGTTGACCTCGGTGGTGGAGGCGTCGCCCTCGTGGACCCAGTCGAAGGAGAGGCTGTGGCGCTCCGAGTCGCCGCCCGCGGTGGGATCGATAAAACCGAAGCGGCTGCCGCCGCCGGCGACGAAGCGCGAGGGGATCTGGTCCGTCGCGGTCCACTTGCCGTGGTAGGACATCCCGGTGATGGAATAGCGGTTCACGCCCGACTCCCAACGGTATTTCACGAAGGCGTTGAAGCGCTCGAAATCCTCCTCCAGCACCCAGGGGCCGTCATAGTGGCTGTATTCGAAGGCGGTGCTGAGGGTGCCGTCGCCGAGCGCGGCGCTGTCCATGAAGAGGAAGCGGAAGTAGTCGTCCTCGCCCACGTCGAACGAGGCGGAGCCACGGGGGATGATGTCGTGGAGGCGGAAGCGCGCCGAGCCCGCCGTGGTGAAGTCCCCGAGGTCGGCGAAATAGGGTCCTTTCGTGTAGTCGAGAGTCTCGATCAGCTCGGGGATGAGGAAGTTGAGGTCGGCGTAGCCCTGCCCGTGGCCGTGGCTGCGCTGGTTGACCGGCATGGCGTCGACGAAGACGCCGAAGTCGGTGCCGTGGTCGAGGTTGAAGCCGCGCACGAAGTATTGGTTCGCCTTGCCCCCGCCGCTGTGCTGCGTGATGATCATGCCGGGCACGACCTCGAGCAGTTCGCCGCGCCGGAGGAAGGGCCGCGCCGCCAGCTCCTCGGCGCTGGCCCGGCCCATCGAGGCGGACCCGGCGATGCCGAGGAGGCTCTGATCCTTGCCCGGCACCTCGATGGTGTCGAAGACGACGGCGGTGGCCTCGTGCCGCACGGGGGCGGGGGCGCGGTCGTTGATCCGAGGCGCGGGGCTGGATTCCACGACGACGGCGGGCAGTTCGCCGGGGGCGGAGGAGGCGTCGTCTTGGGCGAAGGCGGCGAGCGGCGTCGCGACGCCGGCGAGGAGGAGCAAGCGGAGATTCATGGTGGTCGCCGGGGAAAACGAAATTTTCCCGGCGATCCCATGAAATGATCCTCTTTCGCGTCCTGCTTTCTGAATTTGGGGCAAGTCGCCCCCATCTGCGGAAATTTGCGGGCATTTGCGGCCATCTGCGTCAAAAGAGGGAAACGCAGATTTCCACGGATGAAACGCTGATTGGCGCAGATGGAGGAGTTTCCGAGAGGTCGCTTTCAGCATGCCTGTCGACCGACAAATGTCGGCTCTCCTTGGCCTCCTTCACCCCCCGATCCTCTCCTCCAGCTCCATCCGCGCCCGGTAGAGCCGGCCTTCGACGGCGCGGCGGCTGCATCCGAGCAGGGCGGCGCAGTCCTCCTGGCTCATCCCCTCGATCCCGCAGAGGACGACGACTTCGCGGAGCCGTTCCGGCAGTCCGGCGATGGCTCGGCGGAGGCGCGCGAGATCCTCGGAGTCGGCGGCGCTTTGGTCCGGGCGCGGGGCGGGGGAGACGAGGGTGTCGTTTTCGCCGGGCGCGAGAGGGCGGTTCTTCGCGGCGTCGCGGCGTCCCCGGCTGCGGTGGTGGTCGTGGCAGCGGTTGCGGGCGATGCGGGAAAGCCAGGCGGCGAAGCGGCTTTCGTCTTGGTAGCGGGGCAGGGCGGAGTAGGCCCTCACGAAGACATCCTGGCAAAGCTCCTCGGCGTCCTCGGGACTGCCCGTCCAGCCGAGGCAGAAGCGGTAGATGCGGTGGCGATGGAGTTCGACGAGCTCGCGGTAGGCGTCGTGGCAGCCTTGGCGGGAGCGATGGACGAGGCCCGCGAGCCGCGTCTCCTCCGGTCGGGTTTCGGAGAGGCAGGCGGCGAGCGCGGCGGGCGGGATGGCGAAGCCGTCAGTGCTCATGGGCGATGCTTTCGCGGGTCCAGCGCAGGAGCTTCTCCGCCTGCTCGGGCGAGAGGTATTCCTTCTTTTCGAGGAAATGGCCGATGGTGAGCCGTTGCAGCTCGCCTTGGGCCGCTTGGATTTCGGCAAGGGCCGCGTCGACCCCGGCGCGGTCGGTCGGGGAGGCGTCGATGGCGTCGGCGAGGCGGTGGGTCGAGGTGTCGATGCGGGCGAGCAGTTCGGCCCGCTTTTCCGCGTAGGCCGCCTCGAGGGGGGCGAGACGTTGCTCCTGCTCGGGGGTGATCTCCAGTTGCTGGTGGAGCCAATCGTGGAAGGTGCCGCCCTCCGGGCCGACGGGCGCGTCGTGGCTGTGGTGGTGGTCGTGCCGATGCCCCGCGGTCCGCCGCGCCACGACATAGGCGGTCAAGGCCGAGAGGGCGACCGCCGCGACAGTCCAGGCGAAGGGGCGTAGAGCCGGGTTCATGAGGCACCGGGCGGGTTTCAAAGCGAGGCGAGCGGCCCGGCTCCCCGGGTGAGCAGGGTCAGTTCGGGCGGGACGGTCTCGACGGGAGCCTCCCCCAGCGACGCGCCGATCAGCGCGGCGAGGGCGACGGCGGCGAGGCAGGACGCGGCCCCGGCGTAGAGGACCGCCTTCACCTGCGCGGTCGGCGGGCCGAGGCGGGAGAGGACACCCGAGGCGAGCCCGGCGGGCGTTTCCGGCGCGGTTTCGCGGAGTTGACGGAAAAGGCGGTCGAGATCGGACGGATTCATCGCGGTGGGATCGGTGCTCCCATCGAGACTACTTGGCTTTCCGCCGCTGCCAAGCCAAAAGACATGCCATGGGGTGGCTGCAAACGCATTTGCGAATCGCGGGAGGGTGGCTTATCCGTCCCCTCCGCGAACCGCACCAACCTTCCCACCCACCATGGCCAACGAAAAACCCGAAATCACCGCCTACCTGAAAACCTTCTGCGGCTGGAGCGAGGGCGTGCGCGCCGTCTTCCGCAAATACGGTCTCGAATACACCGAGAAGGACATCATCAAGAACCCAGCCTTCCGCTGGGAGATGGAGCAGAAGAGCGGCCAGCCCCTTTCGCCCTGCGTCGTCGTCAACGAAACCATGCTCGCCGACGTCAGCGGCGAGGAGGTCGAGCAGTGGCTGATCGCCCAGGGCCTGCTCGAAAAGAGCGAGGCGCAGCCCGACGCGCCCATCGACTCGGCCTGCACCGACGAGCAGCACGCCGCGATGGAGGCGGGACGCTTCGGCGGCGCGAAGGTCCGCATCGTCGAGTGATCGGCCTTGCCGTGGTTCTCGCCCCGCTTCCCCCATGTCCGACAATTCGTCCATCAGGAAAGGTCTCGGTCGCGGTCTCGGTGCCCTGATCAAAGCACCGGGCGCAGCCGCGCCGGGAGCCGTTCCCGTGCGTCCGGCGAGCGGCGGAGCCGACGCGGCCATGGGCGAGCGCGTCCTGAACGTCGCCCTCGACGAGGTCGTGCCCTCGCCTTTGCAGCCCCGGAAGCGTTTCCACGAGGAGAACCTCGACGAGCTCGTCGAGTCCATCCGCGAGCACGGCGTCATCCAGCCGCTCGTCGTCCGGCAGGTCGGGGGGAAATACGAGCTCATCGCGGGCGAGCGCCGCTGGCGCGCCTCGACCCGGCTCAAGCTGCCCCGGGTGCCCGTGATCGTGCGCGAGGCCTCCGACCGCGACGTGCTGGAGATGGCCCTCATCGAGAACCTCCAGCGCGAGGACCTCGATGCCATCGAGGAGGCCGAGGCCTACGCCCGCCTCGCCCAGGAGTTCGGCTTGAAGCAGGAGGAGATCGCCAGGCGCGTCGGCAAGAACCGCGCCACCGTCTCCAACGCCATCCGCCTCCTCGACCTCGATCCGGCGGTGCGGACCCTCGTCTCGCAGAAGCTCATCAGCAGCGGCCACGCCAAGGCCATCCTCGGGCTCAAGACCAAGGCGGAGCAGAGGATGCTCGCCGACCTCGTGGTGAAGCGGAAGCTCAACGTCCGCGACACCGAGAAGCTGGTCTCCGAGACGATCAACGGGAAGACCCTCGTCAAGAAACCGGGCAACACCAAGCTCTCCCCCCAAGCCGAGACCTACATCCGCCGCATCCAGGACCAGTTGCGGAGCCGCTTCGCCACGAACGTGGCCATCCAGCACGGGGACAAGCGCGGCAAGATCGAGATCGAATACTACGGCAACGAGGATCTCGGGCGCGTCCTCGAACTGATGGGCGTCCCGCTCGACTGATCCGCCGCCGCGCGGAGCCGCGACCACCCGATGAAACGTCTCGCGCTTTTCCTGACCGCTACGCTGTTTCTCGCTTCCGGCTGCGCCGGGCCCGCGCTCCCCTTCAACGAGGCCGATCCGCTCGACGCGAGGGTTTCGGGGGAGAAGGCGCTCGCCCATGTCGCCGCTCTCGTCGCCATCGGGCCGCGTCCCGCCGGTTCCGAGGGGATCGAGGCTTCGCGACAGTATTTGGAAAAGGAGCTCGCCGCCCTCGGCTGGACGGTGCGCCGCGAGACCTTCACGGCGAAAACCCCGCGCGGGCAGGTCGAGTTCACCAACCTCCGCGCCCGTTTCGGGGAGGCGGCTTGGGGGGGCAAGGTCGCCGGGCTGATCTGCTCGCATTACGACACGAAACTCTACGAGGGCTTCGAGTTCGTCGGGGCGAACGACGGCGGATCGAGCACCGGCTTGCTCGTCGAGCTCGCCCGCGTCCTCGCGGAGCGCCCCGAGGCGGCCCGGCGGATCGAGCTGGTCTTCTTCGACGGTGAGGAGGCCTTCGGCACGAACATCACTTCGGGCGACGGCCTCTACGGCAGCAAACACTACGCCGCGCAGTGGCTCCTGAAACCGCAGAAGGAGCGCCCCCGCTGGGGCGTCCTCCTCGACATGGTCGGCGACGCCGACCTCAACATCCGCGCCGCCGTCCGCATCCCCCGGCAGGCCATCCGCGATCTCGCCCAGGCGAAGGAGAAGGGCGGCTATGTCGTCGATATCGTCGCGGTGGAGGAGCGCCTGCAAGGGATCTCGCGCCAGCTCCTCGATGTGGCGACCGAGCTGGATCTGCGGCGACATGTCGGGACCAGCCCCGACTACATCATCGACGACCACATCCCCCTCAACGTCGTCGCGGGCATCCCCACGATCAATTTGATCGACTTCGACTACGCGCCTTGGCACACCCCCGCCGACACCCTCGACAAACTCTCGACCGACAGCCTCGCCATCGCCGGGAGGGTGGCGCTGCGACTGGTGGAGGGCCGTCTGCTACCCGAGTAGAGCCGACGACCGCTCCAGCCTCGCCGCCTCAATACACCGCCCGGCCTCCGCTGAGGTCGAAGGTGAACCCGGTGCAGAAGGAGGCCTCGGGGGAGACGATCCAGCAGCACAGGGCGGTGATCTCGTCGAGGGTGCCGCAACGCTTCATCGGGATCTTGTCGGTCATGTATTTGACCTGGTCCGGGTGGATGCCGTCGACCATGGGGGTGCGGATCACCGCCGGGGCGATCGCGTTCACGGTGATGCCGGTTTCGGCGAATTCCTTGCCCACCGATTTCACCAAGCCGATCACGGCGGCCTTGGTCGAGGAGTAGGGGCTCATCCCGGCGTTGCCCTCCTTCCCCGCGATGGAGGCGAAGTTGAGGATGCGGCCGTAGTTGCGCTTCTCCATCGCGAGAAGGGCGTATTTGGTCACGAGGAAGGTTCCGCGCAAGTTGACGGCGGTTTCGAGGTCGAACTCCTCGGTCGTCACTTCGGTGATGCGGCGGTTGGTGGGGCCGACGATGGCGGCGCCGTGGACGAGGATGTCGAGCCGCCCCTCTTCGCTGCGGGCGGCGACGGCCTCGAACCCGGCGCGAACCTGCGCCTCGTCGGCGATATTGACGGTTTCCGCGTGGACGGTCAGGCCGGCGGCGGCGAATTCGGCGATGGTGGCGGCGGATTTTTCGGCGCTGACGTCGAAGAGGGTCACGGCGGCGCCTTCGGAAGCGAGGCGGTGGACGATGGCCTTGCCGATGCCGTCGGCGCCTCCGGTGACGATGGCGGTTTGCTGGGAGAAGCGGGAGTCGTTCATACGCCGGGAGTTTGCGCGAGATATGGCGGAATGGCAGGTGATTTTTTGGCGAAATCGAGTCCTCGCGGAGCCGGGGAAAAGGGCTACTCTGGGACCATGCCGACCCGAAGAAACGCCCTCGCCGCCGCCGGAGCCCTGCCTTTCGCCCTTTCCGCCTTTTCAGGGACCGCCCGGGCCGACGCCGGGAAAAAGCCGCTGCGCTACCTCCAGATCGGCACCGGGCACGCCCATGCCAGCAAGCTCTCGGTCTACGCCGACAGCGCGGATTGGGAGGTCGTCGGCATCGTCGAGGAGGATCCCGAACGGCTCGCCGCCGCGAAGAAGCACGCGCTCTACGGGAAGTTCCCCTTTCTTTCGCTCGAAGAGGGCCTGAAGACTCCCGATCTCCGCGTCGTCGGCGTCGAGACGGAGGTGCGCGACCTGCTGCGCTACGCGCGGCTCGTGGTCGAGACGGGCTGCCACGTCCACCTCGACAAGCCGGCGGGGGCCTCGCTGCCGGAGTATCGCGACTTGATGAAGCGGGCCGACGAAGCCGGGCTCGTCGTGCAGATGGGCTACATGTACCGCTTCAACCCGGCGGTGCAGTTGCTCCACCGGATGCTTGAGGCGGGCTGGCTCGGGGAGGTCTTCGAGGCCCACGCGGTGATGTCGAAGGTGATCCCGCCGCGCGACCGCAAGGATCTCGCCGAATTCGCCGGGGGCACCATGTTCGAGCTGGGCTGCCACATCATCGACCTGACCGTCGGGGTGCTGGGCAAGCCGGACAAGGTCGTGCCTTTCCCACGGCGCAGCCTCGACACGTCGGACGACACCCTCGTCGACAACATGCTCGCGGTGCTGGAGTATCCGAAGGCCACCGCCACGGTGCGGACCACGGGCCTCGAGGTCGAGGGAGGTGCGCGGCGGCATTTCACGGTCTGCGGCACCGAAGGCACCTTCCACATCCAGCCGCTCGACCGGCCGACGGTGGTGGTGTCGCTCTCGCAGGAGCGCCGTTTCGACGAGGGGGGGAGGGTTTTCCCCAAGGGGACGAGCAAGGTCGAATTCGAACCTCCCTACCAGCGCTACGTCGGCGACGCGGCGGACCTCGCCGCGATGGTTCGCGGGGAGAAGGGGAATCCCTGGCCCTCCAGCCACGATCTCGCGGTGCAGGAGACGGTGCTCGCCGCCTCCGGGATGGGGGGCTGAAGCGCTCTCACACCGCCCAGCCCTCGCGGTAGGCCTCGCGAGCCCAGTATTTCTCGGCTTCGGGCTGGCCGTCGGCGAGGCGTCCTGCTTTCGGATCGATCGTGACGGCTCCGCCGGCGCGGTAGGCGATGTTGCCGTAGTGGCAGAGCAGGGTGCTGGTCTGGGCGTCGGCGATGGTCTGGTTGAGAGGCTTCCCCTCGCGGATGGCGTCGGCGAAGTTAGTGAAATGCGGCACATCGCCCGGCGGTTCGGTGTGCTTCTCGACCTCCTTGCCGTCCTTGTCGTAGATCGTCCAGCCGGCCGCGCTGTTGAAGTCGAGCTTCCCTTCCGATCCGTAGACGGTGACGAAAGGCGACGACTCCGGTTTGCGTGGATGGCAGGAGGCACCGTCCCAACTGATCCCGGCCTTCCCGAAATCGTAGACCGCGAGGGTCGTGTCGGGCGTCTCCTGGTCGTCGTCGAAATGGTAGCGCCCCCCGGCGCAGGTGACGCGCTGCGGATAGTCCACGCCGAGCGCCCAGCGGGCGATGTCGAGGCCGTGGGGGCCGTTGTTGGCCAGCTCGCCGCCGCCGTAGAGCCAATGCCAGTGCCAGTTGTAGGGGACGAGGTTGTCCTTGTAGGGCGCGTCGGGTACGGGACCCTGCCACATCAGCCAATCGAGTTCCGCCGGTGGTTGGGCGGGCTGGCCCTTGCCGATGGACTGGCGCGAGGCGTTGTAGAAGCAGCGGGCGTAGAGCAGGTCGCCGATGGCCCCGGCGCGCAGCTTTTCGATGCCGAGCTTCGTTCCCGGGTAGGAGCGGCGCTGGTTGCCCATCATGACTTGGCGGTTCGTCTCCTTCGCCACTTCGACGAGGCGGAAGGCCTCGTGGGCGCTGTAGCTGCCGGGCTTCTCGACGTAGACGTGCTTGCCCGCCTGGCAGGCGAGGATGGCGGCGGGCGCGTGCCAGAAGTTCGGGGCGGCGATGGAGATGGCATCGATGTCGGGATCTTCGAGGATGCGGCGGAAGTCGCTCACCTTCTCGGGGGCCTTCTCCTGCTTGCCCTCCATCGTGCTCGCGCCGGTGACAAGGCGGTTTGAATCCACGTCGCAGAGGTAGGCGATCTCCGTGTTCGGCACGTCGAGATAGGCCTTGATGTGGGCGCGACCACGGCCCAATCCCATCACCCCGACGCGGAAGCGCGAGTTCGCCCCTTTGGCTTGGCCGAGGAGCAGATTGGGGCCAGTGACGGCGGCGGTGGCAGCCCCGGCGGCGAGGGCGGTGCCGAGGAAGGAGCGACGGGAGGGTTGCGGGGATTCCATGGGAGCAGTGTAGGAGGGCGCGGAGGGGGAGGGGAAACGGAAAAATGGGCGTGTTTGCGGAAGGGGCCGGTTTCGGGATCTGCCGCGAATGGCACGGACTTAAGGGCTGTTATCGGCATCCTGACTGAGAGCCGCTCCAAAACCCAGCGCCGAAGGTGCGGCCCATCGCAGCCCAAGCCAGCGGCTTGGGAAACCGGACCCGAATAACGGACGAGGGCTGAAGGCCCGACCCATCTGCGTGGATGCCGAGCAAGATAGGCCGGGCCTTCAGCCCTTCCGTCAGGTTGAACTCCGCAAACTTGGGCCGCCGGCCCAAGCTGCGATGGGCCGCACCTTTGGCGCGGAGGATCCGGGCTTCGTTCCCCCGTCCCTGCGAACTGCCCGTCTCACCGGAAAAATCGCTTAGGTCCGTGCCATTCGGACCTGCCGCCGAATCCAGAATCCGCTAGAAGCCCCCCTCGACTGTGGTGGAACCTGTCTCATTGTCCGGATCAAATCCGGATGAAGACGCGGTTCCGATACATCCACCACAGGATCAACCAGAACAGCAGCGTCACCAGACAGGCGCTGACGACGGACCCGCCCGGAGGGGAGAACCACGCCTCCGGGAGATGGGTCCGCACTTGGCTCGCCATCCATTTGTCCGTCGCGATGCTCAGGAAGTAGGCCGTGATCGGGTTCATGCCCACGATGACGAAGGGGAAGGTCCAGCGGCGGAAGCCCGCCAGATCGACGAACCCGTAGAGCAAGGCCAGCAGCCAGATGCACCAGGCGCCGCTGAACAGGGTCCAGGAAGGCGTCCAAATCCGCTTCACGATGGGGCAGATCGTGTAGCCCGCGAGGAGTCCGAGGACGAGGCAGACCGCCCCGGCGAGCACCAGTTTCCGGCACTTGGTCTTGCCGTCCACGTCCGTCCGTCTCAACCATTGCCCGCACATGACGCCGAAGAGCATGGTCACGAACGCTGGCACGAAGTTCAGCGTGGAGTATCCGCCGGAGTTGCTTTCAAACGGCTCGGAACGGGGAAAGAGGTTGAGGAACCAACGGTCGAAGCTCTCCGCGAGATTGGTGCCTTTCTGGAAATGCGCGGCCCAGCCGGCGCTTCCCTCCGGGGCCGGATGGAGGACGAAGGCCAGCCAATACCCCGCCAGGACCACCGCCGCGACGATGGCTTGGAGACGGAAGGATTTTCCCACGAGGAAGAAGAGGAAGCCGTAGCCCAAGCCGATCTGGCTGAGGACGTTGACGAAGGTCCAGTGGGTCTCCGGGCGGTTCAGCGATTGGAGAAACACCCCGAGCAGGACGAGGATCAATGCCCGCGACCACGCGTGTCCGGCGCGTTTGGCGAGGGAATGGCCGAGTTCGGCGCGTTTGCCGTAGGACCACGGCATGGAGACGCCGACGATGAACATGAACGAGGGCTGGATCATGTCCCACAGCGAAAAGCCCAGCGCGTGGAAATGGCTGATCCATTCCGGGTGGGTGACATGGAAGGCCAGGGTCTCCAGCCAGCCGGGCGCGGTGTCCACCATCTGCCGGGCCGCCGCCGCGATCCCGAAGCCGTTGGCCATGAGGAAGAACATGACCAGACCCCGATAGGCGTCGAGGGAGTGGAGACGCCCGCTGTCGGCAGGCGGGGCGGAGGGTTTAGCGGCGGTGCTCATGGGACGGGCGGGAATGGGTGGAACGCGCATTGTCTCCAGCCGGGCCGATTCCGACAAGCCCGAATTTCCCGCAAAGCCGTCCGGGGTGTCGTGTGCGTTTCAAACGGAACTGTAGCGAAATTCGTGAGAATACGGAACGGATAGCCGAAGGCAATTTCGACGGGCGTCGCTGGAGGGTCGTTCGGGGAGAAGTTCTCACGAACTTCTCTACGGGCGGGTTTCCGCTTCGTGTCTTCGCTACGCCGCCGATCTCACCTCCGCAAATCGTAGCAGATCAGCCTCGGCGGATGGCCCGCCATGTCGGGCTCGTGCTGGGCGATGTAGAGCAGGCCGCGGTGCAGCACCGGCAGCGACCAGGTGGCGCGGGCGAGGAAAAGCTGCGTCCGGTCGGCCTCCTCGAAGCCTTCGGACGAGAGATTGAAGATGCCGAGGGTCCCGAACTCCCCCAAGGCCCAAGTCCGCCCGTCCGCGTGGAGGAGGCTGCCCCGGAAATACTTCATGCGGTAGTCGCGGCCCTCCGCCCTGCGCCTCGCCCGTCCCGGCGTCGCCGGAGCGGGCACGGTGAACTCGGGATCGGCGCGCCAGACTTCCCCGCCCGTCTCGACGGAGAGGGCGGCGAGCCAGGCGTCGGGCTCATTGCGGCCTTGGAAGCCATAGAGGTGCCCGTCGAGGAGGAGGGCGGTGGACCAATGCAGACCGAAGTCCTCCGCCCGCCACAGCTCCTCCCATTTCAGCGACTCGTTCAGCCGCAGCATGACCGATCCCTTGCCGTAGGAGGCGGAGAGGAACACGCGGTCGCCCCCGACGGCGACGGGCGTCGAGCCGTTCACGCTCTCGTATTTGTCGGGCCGCCAAGGGAAGGCGTCGAGGAGCTCGCCGCTCTCCGGGTCGATCGCCAGCAGCCCGCCCGCCGGCGGGTCGCTGTCGTCCCCGGCGAAGACGAGGAGGCGCTCCGCCCCGCGCAAGTTCGCGACGACGGGCGAGGCGTAGCCCGCCTGCCAGGTGTGCCGCGTCCCCCAGACGAGCTTGCCGTTCGCCGCGTCGAAGGCCGCGACCGAGAGCCCGTCGGAGGTGCCGAGGGGGACGATCACTTTGCCCCCGTGGACGAGAGGGGCGCAGCCGTGGCCGAAGAAGTAAGGAAGGCGGGCGAACTCCTCCGCGAGCTGGCGCTGCCAGAGCCGCGCCCCCGTGGCGAGGTCGAGGCAGGTCAGCGCGCTCGCGGCCCCGAGGGTGTAGACGCGCCCCTCCGCGATCACCGCGCTGGCGCGGGGGCCGTTGTTGAAGCCGTAGCGGTCGCGGTATTCGACCGGGTAGCGGTGGGACCAGAACTGCTTGCCGGTCTCGGGATCGAGGCACTGGATGACTTCCTCGTCGTCGAGGCGGTGGAAGAACACGAGCCGTCCGCCGACGATCACGGGCGTGGTGTAGCTGTTGCCTTTTTCCATCTCCCAGACCTTGGCCGGGCCTCCTTCGGGGAAACGCTCCAGCAGATGCGTCTCGGGCGATTTCGCGTCGTCCGTGGGACCGAGGAAACGCGGCCAGTCGGCGGTGACGGCCTCGGGCGCGAGCGGTTTCGGAGCGGCGTGGTAGGTGAGGCCGGGAACATCGACCGGGTCCGGCGTCGCCGCCTCCGCCGGAGCCTCCGCGACCGCGGGCGGGGCGGGATCGACGAAGGGCTGCGCGGAAAGGAGGCCGGGGAGACCGGACAGGGTCAGGCCGAGGAGCCAGGAGGGTAGGGTTCGATTCATGCGGGAGTTCGGCGTCGCCAAGCGCCCCGGACGGTCCGGGCGAGGGTCCCGTCCAAGTCCGGAAGCGGCTGGATTGCCGGCGGTTCTCATGGTGCCACTATATCATACGAAATGCCGAAAAGGTCTGGACGATTGCGGATCGGAGATGGCATCAGCGACCCGGCAAAGGTGGGGCGAGGCGTCCCTGCCGAGCCGTCTTCGGTCGGGAAACGCCCTTTTCGTCTGCCGCGCCGTGGCTCCGCATCGGCTCACCGGGATGGTTCGCCCCACCCGGCATTCCCGACCCGGTCATCGCGAGGATGGCCGGGTGGGTGAAGCGGCGCTCGGTGGTGATGGCGTAGAAGTGGGTCTTCACCTCGCGGGCGCGGCCGATGACGCGGAAGCCGTAGCGCTCGACGGCTTCGCCCGCGACGGCGGAGGGGATCGCGATGAAGCCCGACCCGCTCGTGGCCGCGATCTTGGCGAGGGCGGCGTCTTCGAACTCGGCGACGACGCGCGGCTGCACCCCGGCGGCGCGGAACCAGTGTTCGAGGTCGCGGCGCAGGCTGCAATTCTGGGTCGGGAGCAGGGCGGGGGCCCCGTCGAGCTTGGCGGGGAAACGCCGTTTCATCCGCGAGGCCAGCTCGGGCGTGGCGCAGAAGCTGATCTCGGAGGAGCCGAGCAGGTGGTTGAAGACTTTTCCGAGGAGGCCCGGCGAGGCGGGTTCGTCGGAGAGGGCGACGTCGAGCCGATGGGTGCCGAGCTGCGAGAGGAGGTCGGGCAGCTTGCCTTCGTGGCAGGTCAACTGCACTGGCGGGCGGTGCTCGAAGACGGGGCGGAGGATCTCGTGGGCCAGCAGCTTGGGGAAGGAGTCGACGATGCCGACGTGGAGGCGCAGGGCACGCACTCCCGGCCCCTGCTTCGCCGCTCGCAAAATCTCGCCCCCGAGGGCGAAGATCTCCTCGGCGTATCCGAAGATGAGCTGGCCGAACTCGGTGAGGGCGAGGCCCCGTCCGCTGGGCCGGAAGAGGTTCTCCCCGAGGGCCTCCTCAAGCCGCTGGATCTGGGCGCAGATGGAGGGCTGCGAGACGCCAAGGGCGGTCGCGGCCCGTTTCAGGCTGCCCTCCTCCGCCACCGCCCAGAAGTAGCGGAGATGGTGGTAGTTGAGGAATTCGCGGGGGATGGAAGGTTCCATTTTATCGAATGATTCGTGCAAACTTTCGTCATTTTCAAATCCAGTTCGCGGAGGCAAGCTGCAAAAATGATTGAAACGCACTGGCTCTGGATCGGCTTCAACCTCTTCGTCCTGCTCATGCTCGCCCTGGATCTGGGCGTGTTCCACCGCAAGGCCCACGTCGTCACCTTCAAGGAGTCGATCGCCTGGACGGTGGTGTGGGTCACCCTCGCCCTGCTCTTCAACTTGGGCGTGGGGCATTACCTCGGCGACCAGAAGGGGCTCGAGTTCTTCACCGGCTACCTCATCGAGAAGTCGCTGAGCGTAGACAACGTCTTCGTCTTCGCGCTGCTCTTCTCCTACTTCAAAGTCCCCGCCGCCTACCAGCACAAGGTGCTCTTCTGGGGCATCATCGGCGCCCTGATCCTGCGGGCGACGATGATCGCGCTGGGCGCGAAGCTGATCACCGAGTTCGCCTGGGTCATCTACGTCTTCGGGGGATTCCTCATCTTCACCGGCCTCAGGATGATCGTGAAGAACGAGACGGAGATCCATCCGGAGAACAATCCGGTCGTGAAGCTCTTCAAGCGCTTCATGCGGGTGACGCCGGACTATCGCGGCTCGAAGTTCTTCGTGCGGGAGGACGGGGCGCTGCTGGCGACGCCGCTGTTCGTCGTGCTCCTCCTCGTGGAGTTCACCGACGTCATCTTCGCGGTCGATTCGATCCCGGCGATCTTCGCGGTGACGACGGACACCTTCATCGTCTACACCTCGAACGTCTTCGCGATCCTCGGCCTGCGCTCGCTCTATTTCGCGCTGGCGGGGGTGATGGACAAGTTCCACTACCTGAAGATCGGGCTGGGGATCATCCTCGGCTTCGTCGGAGTGAAGATGCTGCTGGCGCATTCGCCTTGGAAGATCGACACCCACATCTCCCTGGGGGTGATCGTGGTCGTGCTCGCGACCTCGATCATCGCCTCGCTGCTGCGGCCCAAGGGCGGGGAGGCTTGACGGATCGACCGCCCTGCGACATCTTGGGCAGGAGGCGCGTCGCTTTCCCCATCATGCGGACGGTTCCCGGCATCTATCGCTACGGATCGGAGCGCGGCCCCGGAGAGGGGCTGCGGATCGGGGTGACGCGGCATCCCCCGAGAGGGGTGAAAAAGGAGGACTGGGCGCGGCTCGGCTACTGCGATCTCTGGTTCCCGCTGCTGGCCCCGTCGGCGGAGCTGGTGAAGGCTTATCGCGGAGGGACGATGGAGTGGGAGGTCTTCGCCCGGCGCTACCGGGCGGAGATGCGCAGCCCGGAATGCGGTCATTTGATCGCGCTGCTCGCGGCTTTCGCGGAGCGGACGCCGCTCAGCCTCGGTTGCTTTTGCGAGGACGAGTCGCGCTGCCACCGATCCGTCCTGAGGGAGCTGGTCGGGGCGTGTCTGTCGGTGGAAACTGGCGGGCGGGCGGACTCGTCCGCGCCAGGCGGCGGAGAAGGCGGGGGCTACGCCAGCCCGGCCTGCTGGGCCAACTGGGACGATCTGGATTGAGGAACGGGGGGCGAGGGTCGCCTCACACCTCGAGCTGGATGCCCAGTTCGATCACTTGGCGCGGGGGCAAATCGAAATAGCCGGTGGCGGGACGGGAGAGGCGCGAGAGGATCACGTAGAGCCTTTTCCTCCAGCCGGCCATTTTGCCGCGGCCGGTGGTGAGGAGGACTTCGCGGCCTTGGTAGAAGCTGATCCCGGCGGGCTTGAACTTGATGCCGTGGTCGCGAAGGGCGGCGCAGAGGTCCTTGAAAACATGGGGCGATTCGGCAAAGCCATAGCGGAGAATGAGCCGGTGGAGGTTTTTATGATATTCGCTGACCTCGCTGCGCTTGTCGCGGCGCACGCGGGGCGCGTCCTCGAAGACGACGGTGAGGAGGATGACCTGCTCGTGAAGGGATTTGTTGTGCTTGAGGTGGTGGAGCAGGGAGATGGGGAGCCCCTCGGCGGTCGCGGACATGAAGACGGCGGTGCCGGGGACGCGGATGATACGACCGGCCTTGAGGTCGTCGACGAGGTGCTTCACGGGGAGGCGTCCGCGCTGCATCGCCTGGTAGAGGATGGCGCGTCCGTCTGCCCAGGTCTTCATCACCAGCCAGATACCGACGCCGACGACGAGGGGAAACCAGGCGCCTTGGAGGAATTTGACCAGGCTGCCGGCGACATAACCGCATTCGATGAGGACGAAGGCCGCGACGGGGAGGAGGGCTTTCCAGAGCGGCCAGGACCAGACGCGGCGCGCGACATGGAAAAAGAGGAGGCTGGTCAGGAGCATCTCGAGCGAGACGGAGAGTCCGTAGGCGGAGGCGAGGGCGCTGGAACTGCCGAAGCCGATCACCAACGCGATGCACGCGACCATGAGGAGGAAGTTCACCTGGGGCATGTAGATCTGGCCGCGGATGTCGGGATGGGTATGGACGATTTTCAACCGCGGCAGGTAGCCGAGCTGGACGGCCTGGCGGGTCAGGGAGAAGACCCCGGTGATCATCGCCTGCGAAGCGATGATGGTCGCGGCGGTGGCGAGGACGACGAGGGGGATGAGGAGCGATTCCGGCGCGAGGTGGAAGAAAGGATGCTCCAGGGCGGAGGGATCGTGAATGACGAGGGCGCCCTGCCCGAGATAGTTGAGGGTGAGGGCGGGGTAGACGAGGCTGAACCAGGCGCGCTGGAGCGGGCGTGGCCCGAAGTGTCCGATGTCGGCGTAGAGGGCCTCGCAGCCGGTCACGGCGAGGAGGACCATCCCCATGATGACGATGCCGTGGCTGCCGTGGTGGATCAGGTAGGCGAACCCCCAGTGCGGGGAGAGCGAGGCGATCACCTCGGGATGCTCGAAGAAGCGATAGAGCCCGAGCCCGGCGAGGACGAGGAACCACACGACCATGATGGGGCCGAAGGCGACACCGATGCGGGCGGTGCCGTGCTTCTGCACGAGAAAAAGGCTGAGGAGGATGCCGACGGAGACGGCGATGACGGCGGACTGGGGGAGTCCCGTGCGGATTTGTTTGAGACCCTCCACCGCCGAGAGAACGGAGATGGCGGGGGTGATCATGCCGTCGCCGTAGAGCAGGGCGGCGCCGAAGAGCACGACGAGGACGAGGAGTCCGGTGTTCTTGCGGGCGTCGTTTTTTCCGGGGCGGCGCAGCAGGGAGAGCAGGGCGAACATGCCGCCCTCGCCCTCGGCGGTGGCGCGGCTGAGGAGGGTCAGGTATTTGAACGCGACCATGAGGGTGAGCGACCAGAACATCAGCGAGATCGGCCCGTAGACCCTTTCGACGGGATCGGTGGCGGGGTCGTAGCCGGAATGGGCGAGGCATTCCCGCAGGGCGTAGAGGGGGCTGGTGCCGATGTCGCCGAAGACGACGCCGAGCGCCATCAGGGCGAGCGGCCAAAGGGAGGAGGATTGGGGTTTGCTCATCGAGCCGGTCTGCGACCGACCCGGAACCGTGCCTTAACGCAGCGGCCAAAGCAAGGGGACAAGCGGCAGGACGATGAGGACCAGGATCAGCGTGAGGAGCCCCCCGACCCGGACGAAATCGAAGAAGCGGTAGCGTCCGGGGCCGTAGACGATGACACAGGAGGGCTCCAGGGGGGCGATGAAGGAGATCGAGGCGGCGAGCATCACGCCGATGGCGAAGGTGCGCGGGTCGGCCCCCATCTCCGCGGCCGCGCCGAGGGCCACGGGCAGCACGACGAGGGCGGCGGCGGCGTTCGACATGGGCTGGGTGAGGAGGATGGTGAGGACGAAGAAGCCCCCGAGCACGGCGAGATCGCCCATCGGCGAGAGGCCCGCGACGACCCACTCGGCGAGCAATTGCGCCGTCCCCGTCTTCTCCATGGCCGTGCCGAAGGCGGTCATGCCGCCGATGAGGATGAGCATGCGCCAGTCGATCACCTCCCGCACCTGGTCGCCGGGGAGGGCGCCGATCAGGACGATGAGGACGGCGGCGCTGAGCAGGGAGACGGAGAGGGGGAACCAGCCGAAGGAGCCGACGGCGATGGCGGCGAGGAAGATCGAGGCGGCGATCAGCCCCTGGCGCCATCGCAAGATCGGCGGTTCGTATTCGTCGAGCACGGCGAAGCCTTTCCCGCGGCGGATCGAATCGACCCGCTCGGCCTTGCCCTGGACGAGGAGGACGTCGCCGGTGCGCAGCGTGACGCTGCCCATGTCGCGCAGGCGGGACTGCCCGTGGCGGCTGATCGCGAGGACCATGAGGTCGTGGCTGCGGCGGAGGTTCGCCTCCCGTAGGGTCAGGCCGGCGATGTCGGAGTCGGGCAGGATCACGGCCTCGGCGACGAGGAGGTCGCCATGGCGTCCGCCGACCTCGTCGGGTTCGAGCGAGGCCTTGAATTCGAGCCCTTCGATCTTCTTGATGCGGAGCAGGTCGGTGACGCGCCCTTGCACGAGGAGAAGGTCGCCTTCTTCGAGGAAAAGTTCGGGCGAGGGGAGGCGGTCCTGCCCGCCGCGTTCGATGCGCACGAGGCGGAAGCCGATAAGGTTCAAATCCCAGTCGAAGCTGTTTTGCCCGATGAGGGGAGAACCCGGCATTACGACGACTTCGCAGAGGTAGTCGCGGATCGTCTCGGGTTTCAGGGTGGTATCGCCAGTGACGTTCGGGAGAAGCCGCCCCCCGAAGAGGAGGAAGTAGAGGATGCCCACGGCGACGACGATCAGGCCGACGGGGGCGATCTCGAACATGTGAACAGGCTCCATTCCGGCGTTGGCGATGTAGCCGCTGACGGCGACGTTCGTGGAGGTGCCGATGAGGGTGCAGGTGCCGCCGAGGATGGAGGCGAAGGCGAGAGGCATGAGGAGGCGCGAGGGGCTGAGCCCGGCCGACTGCGCGAGGCCTGCGGCAGGCGAGACGAAGAGCGCCGTCACCGTGGTGTTGTTCATGAAGGCCGAGAAGGCCGCCGAGACCGACATGAGGAGGAGGGTCAGCTTCTTCGCGCCCGAGCTGGAGAAGCGCAGTAGCACCGCCGCCCCCGCCTCCAGCAAGCCGCTGCGTTGGAGGGCTGCGCCGATGACGAAGATCGAGCCGAGGATGACGATGATGTCGTTGCTGAAGCCGGCGAAGGCTTCCTTGGGCGTGAGGATGCCCGTCACCGTCAGGGCGGCGAGGAGCATGACGGTGATGACGTCGACGGGGATTTTTTCCGTCGCGAAGAGGGCCACGGCGGCGACCAGCAGGGCGAGGAGAAAGGCGATTTCCATTGGCGGGGGCGGCTTCCGCACGCGCGGTCGTCCGCGCCAAGGGTGGGACGGGTCGCGGGAAAACGCAAGCGTTCATCCCCGCCTCTTGCCAGTGCTCTCCTACGATGAGTCGACGGCAGTCGGGCGGCGTCTCCAAGGCGTTTTCCGCCAAAGGAGGTGACTCTCGGAAAAAAACTTGATCGCGGCGAAAAAAGAAGATTGCCGGACGAGATTCTTTAAGCTAGGTGAAATACATGACCCGCTCTGCCACCCTGCTGTTCCTGCCCGCCTTCTTCTTCGCCGCTTGCGAAACCACGGAAACGACCAAGCCGCGCCACCTCAGTTCGACACGCGCCTTGAAGGCTGAAAGCGGGGGACCGGGCAACAAGGCGCTTGTCCGCAAGAGCGATCCCAGGACCTTGACGAAATACAAGAAAGTCGTCGTCGAGAATGTCCGCGTGGCCCAGCCGGGGCGTGCGCCAGACGGCGCGAATCGCCGCGCCACGAGGCAGGAGGCGCAACAGCTCGCCAATCGTTTCGAGGAGATCCTGCGCGACGAGTTACGCCCCCATTACCAGATCACGAACCGTCGCGGGCGCGACACCCTCGTGGTGCGGGCGACCTTGACCGATCTCCAGCCGAGCCGGCCGGGAGTGTTCGTCTTCAATTACCTTCCCTACGCCGCGGCGGTGACGACGGGGCTGTCCTTGGCCACGGGCAAGACGCCGGGGGCGGGCAGCACGACGGTGGAAGCCGAGGTTCTCGACGCCTCCAGCCGTCGTCAAGTCTACGCCCTTGTCGATCAATACAAGGGCAGCAAGTTCCAGCCTTCGGGCGTCTCGCGATGGGGCCAGACCGAATCGGCGATGCGCACGTGGAGCCGCCAGATCCGCTCGGGCATCCAAGGGGCGAAGTCCAATCGCGGCGCGGTCCCGGCGGGGGCGAAGCGTTCGACCCATAAGGTCAATGAGAAGGGCAAGGTGGGCGTTCCTCTCAACTCGAAGAGGAAGCGTTGATTTCCCGTCGCCTCCTTTGCCTACGCCATGGCGACTATCGGCAGCGATCCCGCCTTTCCCCAGTCCGCGCCGGATGGCGGCGGAGTCCTTGACCGGAATGCCGTCGGCCTGACCAAGCGCGAATACTTCGCGGTGCACCTCTTCGAAGGGGCCATCGCGAAGCTCAGCGTCAATGCCACCTTGCAGGACAAGGCGAACTACGCGGTCGAGGCCGCCGACGCGCTCTGCAAGGCGCTTTCGGCAGGGGAGTAAGGTGGGTCTTGCCTTGGAATGCGGCGGCATGACGCCGCTTTCCCTCGGGGCGACATGTCGCCCCGGAACAAAGCGCGGACATATCCGCGCACTCCAAGACTTGTCGCATCATTGTTCTGGCCATCCGACCCGGCCTCACTGAGGCTGGCTAGCCGCTGGCGCGTTCGTTGTCTCACGAAATTTGCCCAACGAACTCCCGCAAGCGTCGCAACACGGCCTCCTTCCCGAGCAGGGCGAGCATCGGCGCGAGGTCGGCTCCGCTGGCGCTGCCGGTGGTCGCGACTCGGCAGGGGAGCATCAGGGCACCCATCTTCGAGCCGAGTCCTTCGGCGGCGGATTGCACGGCGGCCTTGATCCCTTCGGCGGTCCACTCGTCCGTGGCGGCAAAGGCCGTTTCAAGGGCGGTGATCGTTTGGGGCAGGTCGGCCCGCTCCTTCACCTTCGCCACGGCGGCCTCGTCGTAGGTCGCGGCGTCGGCGAAGATCGTGCCGATGATGCCGGGGAGCTCGGCGAGGGTCTGGACGCGCTCGCGGGCGAGGCCGAGGGCCTCGGGCACACGCGGATCGGCGGGATCGATGCCTGCTTTCGCGAGGAAGGGCGCGGCTTGCCCGGCGAGCTCCGCCGGGGCGAGGCGCTTGAGGTGCTCCCCGTTGACCCAGCGGCATTTGCCGTAGTCGAACTTCGAGTTCGAGCTGTTCACTCCGGAGAGGTCGAAGCGCTCGACCAGTTCGGCCATGCTGAAAATCTCCTGGTCGTCCTTCGCGGACCAGCCGAGCAGGGCCATGTAGTTAGCCACGCCGGAGGGGAGGAAGCCGCCCTCCTGATATTCGTGGATCAGGGCGCCCTGGTCGCGCTTGCTCATTTTCGTGCCGCTGGGGTTCAGGTTCAGCGGGATATGGGCGAAGCGCGGAGGCGTCGCGCCGAGCGCCCCGAAGAGGGCGAGGTGCTTCGGGGTGTTGGAGAGGTGGTCTTCGCCCCGGATGACGTGGGTGATGCCCATCTCAAGGTCGTCGACGACGTTGACGAAATGGAAGATGTAGCCGCCGTTGGGCCGCCGGATGACGAGGTCGGGGTTCGCCTCGACTTCGCGTTTCAATTCGGCGTCGTAGCGACGCGAGCCGGCCTCCTTCAGATTCGTCGAGACTTCGCCGCAGACGAGGTCGGAGACGGTGAGGATCTTGTCGGGAACGCGGAAGCGGATCGCGCCCTCGTCCTCGTAGACGAGACCCGCGGCGTCGAGCTTCGCGAGATAGCGGTCGTAGATCTCCCGGCGTTCGCTTTGGAAATAGGGGACATGGGGGCCGCCGGCGCCGGGGCCTTCGTCCCAGTCGAGCCCGAGCCAGCGCAGCCCGTCGAGGATGACCCGCATCGACTCGGCGGTGCTGCGCTCCGCATCGGTGTCCTCGACGCGCAGGAGGAAGCTCCCGCCGTGGCGGCGGGCGTAGAGCCAGTTGTAGAGCGCGGTGCGGGCGCCGCCGATGTGGAGGAATCCGGTCGGCGAGGGGGCGAAGCGGGTGCGGACGGTCATGGCGGGGAAGGTGGCGCAAGCCGGGCGATGGTCAATCCTTTCGATGGCACTTTCCACGGTCGCGTTTCCATTCGCTCATCGACCGATCCAGAACAGGACGACGCGCTCCTCGCGGCGGTCGGCCCATCGCTCCTTGTAGGGGGCCACCATGCCGAGGTCGTAGGTCGCGACGCCCTCGGCGGCGCGGAGGCGGAGGTTCTCAAGCTGGAGGCGGTTGCCGAGGCCGAGATCGCGCGCTTCTTCGAGGTAGCTCATTTGCAGGCCCCGGTAGGTGGTTCCGCAAACCCCGCCGAAGATGTGCGCGAGATCGACGCCGCCGCGGCGGGCGAAGAGGAGGCGGAGCCCGCCGACGGCGTGCAATCCGTCGAGCAAGGCGCGGTAGAAGGCGGCGTAGCCGGGCATCTGGAAGATGTCGGTCCCCTCGCGCCATTTGTAGCTGCCGCGCTGGATCGCGAGGAGGCGGTCGAAGAGGGAGGCGGGGTTTTCGCGCGAGGCGTCCACGATTTCGAGGCCGGGGATTTCCGCCTCGGCGGCACGAAGGGTGCGGCGGAATTTCTTCGACCGCCGTGCCAGCCAAGCCTCGACGCCGTCGGCGAGGTCGATGAGCATGACGTCCGAACCGGGATGTTCGCGCAGGCCGCGCCCGGTGGTGTGGAGCGTGCGCAGCGCCCGGTGCATGGCCCCGTCGCGGACGAGACCGCTGAGGACGATCGCGAGGGGGGCGCCGCCGTCCGGATTCCCGGCGGCGATGGCGTCGTGGACGAGGGCGGTCGCGGCCTGCGGGTCTCCGGCGAGGGGGCATCCGAACATCCAGGCGGCTTCGAGGGGGAAGAGGATGCGGGGCTGATCCAGCTCGGCACCGACGAGCCAAGCTCCGTCGCGTTCGAGGAGGAGGTGCCCCGTCGCGCTCGCTTCATGGAGGCGGTCGTGGGCGGCGAGCTGCCAGAGAGGGGCGGAGCAAAAGGCGTCGATCCCCGGGGTCGCGGCCACGGCGGCGGCGTGCCCGGCGGCTCGCGACCGGTATTCGGCGAGGCTGAGCCGATTCATGGCCGGCGCGGCGGCGGTCTCACGGATTGAGGACGGCCCGGAAGATCCGCCCTTCCCGGCTCAGGACCATGACCGAGGTCTTGTTCTGCGGGATCGACGCGAGGAGGTCGTGGAAGGTGGCCACGTCGGTGACGGGGGTCTGGTTGATGCGGTGGATGAGGTCGCCGGGCTGGAGGCGGCTGGAGGCCTGGGTTCCGGCTTTCACTCCGGTGATGACGATGGCGGGGACGCCCTCGGGCAGGGCGAGGGCCTCGCGCTGCGTGGCGTCGAGGTTGGCGACGGCGATGCCGAGGGCGTCGGCGATGGCTTGGCCGTTTGCGGCGGTGTCGGCGCGCAACTTGAGGGTGTTCGTGTCGGACTTGGCGATGGCCTGCACCGCAGCCTCCAGCGACTCGCCCTTGCGGAGGAGGACGAGGTCGGCGACTTCGCCCGCTTTCTTCGCGCGGATGCGGGAGAGGGTCTCGTCGGCGTTGCGGATGGCCTTGCCGTCGAATTTCACGATCACGTCGCCGGGTTTCAGCCCCGCCTCCTCGGCCGGGGAGCCTTTGGCGACGTCGGTGATCAGGGCCCCTTGGGTGCTGGCGAGGCCGAGGGCGATGGCGTAGTTCCGAGAGAGGTTGTCCACTTCGAGGCCGAGGTAGCCGCGGATGAGGGGCCGTCCGAGGACGATGGCCTCGAAGACGTCCTTCGCCTCCTTGGCGGGGATGGCGAGGCCGATGCCCTGCCAGACGCGCACGTCCTCCTGCCCGGTGAAGATGGCGACGTTGATCCCGATGATCTCGCCGCGGACATTGACGAGCGGTCCGCCGGAGTTGCCGGGGTTGATGACCGCGTCGGTCTGGAAATACTCGTTGGCCCCGTCGCTGAGCTCGCGCTGCTTCGCGCTGATGATGCCTTGGGTGACGGTCTCGCTGAGGCCGAAGGGGTTGCCCACGGCGAGGACCATCTCGCCGACGCGGACGGCGTCGGAATCGCCGAAGGCGAGGGGGCGCAGGTCCGGGAGGGCGCCGCCTTCGGGGGCCTTCAACAGGAGCACGGCGATGTCGACGTTGGGATCGCTGCCGACCCACTCGGCGTCGTATTGGCTGCCGTCGTGGAGGGTCACGCGGATGGCGTCGACGCCGGCGACGACGTGGTGGTTCGTGACGATGTGGCCTTGCTCCGTGACGATGACGCCCGAGCCGAGGCCGGGGGCGGCGTAGCTCTCGTTGCGCCGGTAGCCGAAGAAGCCGAAGGGGTCGGTCGGGACGACGCGGGTGACATTCACGTTCGTGGTCGTGTCGATGCTGACGACGGAGGGCACGACGGCGTCGGTCAGGTCGGAGACGGCGCGGTTGACCTCCTGGAGGACGTCGAGGCTGTTCAGATCGAGGGGCTCGGCGCGGAGGAGGGTGGGGGGGGAGCCTTGGGCGAGGAGGGGCCGCTCCGCCGCGACCGCGGAGCCGGGCGGTCGCTTCCGCAGCAGGTCGAGGAGGTCGTAGCGACCGTCTTCATCGACGACGGAGAAGTAGAGGGAGCCGGAGAACGCGCCGATGGCGGCGACGGCGAGGAGGTGGAGGAGGAGACGGGCCATGGAGGTTCGTGGGAAGGTGGGCTTCATTGCCCCGGCGTCTTGGCGAGAGCGGGGAAGGACTCCACCAATCTCTGATCGTCGGGCGCGAGGTCGTTGATGGGCACAGTCCATTTCACGCCGACGGCGTCCTGGAGGACGGCGCGGCTGGCGTCGCGCTCGACGAAGCGGGCGAAAACGAGTTTGCCGAGGTAGTTCGACCAGTCGCGGTAGCCGCGCGACACGAGCTCCGCCTTCCGTCCCTCGATGGAGACGAGGACGGGGTGGCAGGCGGCGACGAGCCGGTTGAAGTAATCGACGGGGCGGCCGCTGCGGTAGCCGCGGATGCCGCGCTCGACCTCGCCGTTCGGGTTGAAGATGAGGACGTTGGGATAGCCCTTGACCTTGAACTTCTCCTTGATGCGGCGCAGGGCGTCGGGGGCGTCGGTGATGTTCTGGGGGTAGTTGAGGTAGCAGATGACGAGGTTCTCCTTCACGTAGTCGTTGAAGCTCTTCGTGGCGAAGACCTCCTGCGAGAGGGCCATGCCTTGGGCGTTCCACGAACCGGTGAAGAGGAGCATCAGGGGCCGCTGCTCGCGCTGGGCCCGCTCGAAGGCATGGCGGGGATCGATCTCCCACCAGGCGCACTCGGGGTCGTCGGGATAGACGGGGACTCGCTCGGGCCGCTGGGCTTCGATGAGGCCACTTCGGGCCTGGCTCCCCGAAACCGTGGCTCCTTTCGGAACCGGAGCGGCAGGGGCGGGAGCGGCGGCGTTGGGGGGCGCGGAGGGGATGGAATCGGGCGGGATGGCGATCATGGCCGGTGGCGCCGGCGCGAGACCGGTGTCGCCCGGCTCGACCGGGGAAGCCACGAGGGGAGGCGCGGTGGGGGAGGACGGCGGGGCGATGCGGCCCGCGTCCTGGGCGGAAAGCGTCGCCGCGCAAGCCAAGGCGGCCAGCGCACCGCAGGCGATGGAAGGGAGGCGCTTCATCGAACCCGGTAAAGTAGCAAAATCCCGGTGATTTGACAGGAAAATCGACAGGGACAGCGGCGGTCCGCGTTCGCGAAGGTAGGCTGTGCTTGTAGCGGGAAGAGGGTGGTTCCGGGTGATTCTTGACTAATTGGATAGTCCGGTATACAAATAGCCATGACAGCCTCCGTAACCACTCCCGCTATCCCGCCGGAACCTGTCCGCCGAGTCGCGATGGAAGCCGCGCGGGAGAGGTTGGCGGGCTTCCCCGTGCTCACCGTCATCGGCCCCCGGCAATCTGGAAAGACCACGCTCTCCCGGATGCTGCTGCCGGATGCCCCTTATTTCTCTCTGGAGGATCCCGACACCCGCTCCTTCGCCACGGAGGATCCGCGCGGCTTCCTCCGCCAAGTCGCCGATGGTGCCATCCTCGACGAGGTCCAGCGCGTCCCCGCCCTCTTCTCCTACCTGCAGGGCGTCGTCGATGCCGGACGGCGCATGGGCCGTTTCATCCTCACGGGGTCGAGCCAGTTCGAGTTGGTCGAATCGATCACCCAGAGTTTGGCCGGTCGCTCCTCGATGCTCACCCTGCTGCCCTTCTCCCTTGGCGAACTCCAGTCCGCCGACAGGGCTCCGGCGACGGTGGACCAGCTTCTCTACGCCGGATTGTTCCCGCCCGTCCATGATCGTCCGGTCGAGCCGGCGGTCTGGCTCCAAGACTACGTCGCCACCTATCTTGAACGCGACGTGCGGCAGATTCTCAACATCCAGGACCTCGCCGCCTTCCAGCGCTTCGTCCAGCTCTGCGTCGGCCGCATCGGTCAGCTCCTCAATGTCTCGTCCCTCGCCACCGACGCCGGTATCAGCCGAGTCACCGCCAATGCTTGGCTTTCGGTCCTTCAGGCGAGCCATTTGGCCTTTTTCGTCCAGCCTTGGTTCAGCAACCTCTCCAAGCGTCTCATCAAAGCTCCCAAGCTCTACTTCTGCGACTCCGGTCTCGCCGCGTGGCTCCTCGGCGTCCGCCAGCCCGGCCACCTCACCGCCCATCCCCAGCGCGGGGCGCTGTTTGAGAACTGGGTCATGACCGAGTTGCTCAAGGCCCAGGCCAACCGTGGTCTCAAACCCTCCCTCCATTTCCTTCGCGACAGGCAGGGGCGAGAAGTGGACGCTCTCGTCGAAACCGGGCCTACGGCCATCCAAGCCATCGAGGTGAAGTCCGGCGAAACCATCGCCTCCGATTTTTTCAACGGCCTCGACTACTGGCAGGGGAATCTCCCCGGACGCGAGTTGAGTCCGTGGCTCGTCTACGGCGGAGGCAGCCGCCAAGACCGCCGCCAAGCCACCGTCCTGCCATGGGACCAACTCTCGCCGCTGATCCAGCGCGTGGGGGGAGGGGGGTGATGTGAATGCCGGCTCTCCTTGGGCTACCTGCCGCTACGGCAGTTCGGGCGAATGGGGGAATTCGCCGCCGAACAAGGCCTTCGCCGTGAAGAGCGCGAAGCTGGCGATCCCGTAGCCCAAGCCCAGCACGACCCCGAAATCGACCAAGCCCCGCCATGGGGTCGGCAGGTGGCGCACCAGCAGCACGAGGAGGACGATCCCAAAGGTGAGGCTGATCGCCGTGATCCGCGTCCGCCTCTTCGCGTGGAAATAGCCCATGCAGAACGCCGGGGCGAGGAGGACGTGGAGCGGTCGGGGATGGTCGCGCAGATGGCGGACGCGGGCCGCCGTGCGGGGAGAGAATTTTTTCTGGAAGCCACGGTAGCCCTCGGCCACGAGCATGAAGATCGCGAAGCCGACGAGAAAGGCCCACTGCCCCCAAGTCAACGGCGATTGGAAGGCCTCCGCCGCCCTCGGCGCGAGCCGCCAGATCGCGCAACCGAGCAAAGCGGCCACGCCCGAAAATCCCCACAGAGCGCCAAAGGTTCCCATGACGCGCCCACTGTCACGCAGCGGTTGCTTTTGTAAACTTGGAATGGAGCAGGGAGTTGAGATGACCGGAATCTTCAAGTCTCTCAACTCTCAACTACCGACTCTCAACCAACCCGCCTCACGCCGCCACCGCTACGTCCTCGGGCATGGCTTCCACCTTGCCGACCGCCTCCCGCTCCAGCGAGTCGAGGGCGGCGAAGCCGGATTCGATCCCTGTCACCAAGGAGGCGAGCGCCTCAAGTCCGGCGTCGACGCGGTCAAACTGCTCGGCGACGGCATCCCCCAGCAGCTCGCGCAAAGTTCGCGGCGGGGCCGCTTCCTCCGTGAACGGCTCGAACTCCAGAGTCTCTTCCGCTGCGATCGCGGCCATGGTTTCCGCGACTTCCTCCGCTTCCACCACGGCCTCCTCGACGAGTTCCGGGGCGAAGATCACTGGCTCCGTCCGCTCCACGGGCGACGAGCGCATCAGCTTGGCGAGACCGGCGGCGGCCTCCTGCAGCTCGTCGAGATACATCCGGTCCCGCTCGTCGGACGGCTCTTGCTTGGCGGCGCAGCCGAGACGAAGAAAAGGCTCCTGCTCCTTTTCCGCTTCCGGCGACTCCTCCTCCACCGGGACCGCGACCGAGGGGAGGCTCCAATCGACCGGAGCGTGATGCGAGGATTTCTCCCGCGAGCGGGAGGCGAAACGCGCGTAAAGCATGGCGCCCGCGAGCAGCAGCAGCACGGCGATGAGGAGGAGGTAGCCCAGAGTGTTCATGTCGATGACATGATCATCAAGAAATCCTAGATACTTTCAACCCCAAAATATCGAGATTTTTTCCTTTCCCTGTCCTCCCGCCTTGCCCAAAAGCCCCGAAGCGGCGTAATTTGCGCCGCACGGGCCATCCTGCCCGTCCCGTTTCCCACTCCCGATGAGCCTCTACAGCCGCGATTACATGAGAGAGGACGACCCGCGCCGCGCCGCCGGGGGGCCGTCCACTTGGAGCGTCGTGACTTGGCTCCTCGTGGTGAACGTCGCCGTCCATCTCGTCCTCCACCTTTTCCTCGGAGGACGCCGCTACGAGTTCCTCGCCCTTTCCCTCGACGGCTTGGAGGCCCTGCGCCTCTGGACCCCGCTCACCTACCAGTTCGTCCACGCGAACCACCTGCACCTCCTCGCGAACCTGCTCATGCTCTTCTTCCTCGGGCGCATGCTCCTCCAGTTCGCCCCGCCCCGGCAGGTGCTCGCCATCTACCTGCTCGGTGGCCTCGCCGGGGGGGGGCTGCAGCTCCTCTGGAACGGCGTCGTCGGCCCGGACGCGCCCATCGTGGGGGCCTCCGGCTCGGTCCTCGCCCTCGCCATGGCCCTCGTCACCCTCGCCCCCGGCCGCCGCGTCCAGTTGCTCCTTTTCTTCATCCTGCCCGTCAACCTGACCCTGCGGCAGATCGGCTGGATCCTGATCGCGCTGAATGTGCTGACCCTCCTCTTTCCCGGCGGAGGCGCGGCGGGGCAGGGGAGGATCGCGGTGATGGCCCACTTCGGCGGGATGCTCTGGGGCTGGGCCCACATCCGCCTCGGCTGGCACCAGCGGACGCCGCGTCGCACCGCGCCCCCGCAACGCCGCCGTTCGCCCGCGCGCGCCGCTGGAGCCGGGACGGATCGCAAAAAGGCCCCCTTCGTCACCGGCGATGTCGACGCCATCCTCGACAAGATCAACGAGCGGGGTTTCCAGAGCCTCACCCACGAGGAGCGCCAGATTTTGGAGCAGAGCAGCCGCCGCCTCTCCCGCCGCCTCGATGGCGACGCGTGAAGGCCCCGTCCCCATGGCCCCGACCGAACACAGCCGCCACCCGCGTCGCGCCGCGCTCCGGCGGCTCCAGATCCTGGGGCGCGTCGGCGGCCTCGCCCTCTTCTTCGCGGCGGTCTACTTCTCCGCGAGGCTCGGCGTCGAGATGGCCCGCAACCGGCTCCCCGACCGGGGCGTGGCGAAGGCCCTGCCCGCCGGCGGCAGCTTCGTCGTCGGCGAGAGCGGCGAACTCCTCTACCTCGCCGCCTCGCCCGAGTCGCTGCGCCGCTTTTTCTCAGCCCATCCCACGCCGGATGACCGCGCCGCCGCCAACCTCTCGGGCCTCGGCGTCCGTCGGCTCCGCGGCTCCATGGAGTTGGCCATCCTGAGGGTGGAGGCCGACGTCGTGCAGGTGAGGGTCGCCTCCGGGGCCATCGCCGGGGCGGTCTACTGGATGCACCACAGCCAGATACCCTCTGTTCCTACGGTTGACCCTATCATCTCGCCGGTCCCGAAGCCGGAGGAGCCTTGATTTCGTGCCATTCAGGACGAGGTGGAAACTGCGGCAGGGAGGGTGCGGTCTGTGGAGGAACAGGGTTCAGCGCGGTTTCAGGTTCGAGTCCGGCTCGATCCAGAGGACGATTCTGGACTGCTCGTCGATGCGCAGGTCCAAATCGACGGCGGGACCGATGGAGGCGATGAATTCGTTGAGTTCCGTATCGGGGCCGGCGGCGTGCCAGGCGCCGTCTGGCTTTTGAGCGGCAAGGGTGCCGCCAAGCCTACCCTCTCTGATGTATCGGATGGCCAAGGCAGGGGAGAGATCTCCTACGGTTCCGGCGAAGCCCCCCATTTTGTCGGCATAGACCGTGCCGCTGGCTCCGAGGGCGAGCCACTGTCCGTAAACCGGATCATAGGCTGCGAACAACTGTGCAACCGACTCTCCGGGATGGTTGGACACGGCGATTTCCGTGGAGGACCCCGCCGACGCATTGACCTGCACGTGACGAAGCTGCCGATCCTTGTTGATCCAGAAGATTTCCCCACCCCAGACGGCGACGAGAGAGGGTGCCTCCTTGCGCAGGGTCTCGCAGACCTTCTTCATTGCCGGTTGGATTTCGGCATTTCCGGGCCGGTTCCAGTTCAGCCCCAAGGCGAGCCATTCGCCCGACTTCAGCCTCAAGAGGTTGTCCCCCGTTGAGTTCCCGGCGACGATGGAATTGGCGCCGAGTTCGCGTTCCGGCCCAAGCTGATTGACGTCGCAAACACGGTTTCCGGCGATCCAGAATCTGCCGCAACGGTCGAGGGCCGCGATGTCCTCGTATTCCCGGAGTTTGTTTGCGGGGGCGTTTCGATCCAGAAGCATTCCTTTTGCGGTCATGCGCCGTTGAACGGCAAAAATCAGCCCGTGGCGATTCGTCATGACTTTCGTGTAGTCCCTTTCGCGGAAGTCCTTCAACACCTCCTTCTCGTTGATCGGTTTCCCGTCCACGCTTCCCCAGATCCGCAGCTTCCCGCCGGATTTCGCCGCGCCTTGCAGCCAGGGGGGGAGATTGGAAAGGTCGTAGCCGGGTTCGAGCGGGTCGGTCGGGGCGGTGCCGAGGGGAGCGCGGACACGCTTGTCCGCATCCCCGGTCGCATCGCGGGCCGGGACGGGAGCCGCCGCCGGCGTCGTGCCGACGGAATCGTGGCCCATCTCGCGGCGGATTTTCACTTTCAGGGCGTCGTCGATGCGCTGCTGCCGGGTCAACTCCTTCTGGTAGGCGTCGAGCAGTTGATCGTAGCGCTCGTGGTAGGGCTTCGCCTTGGCGGCGAGGTCCGCCTCCAGTTCGGCGAAGGCGGCGCGATAGATGGCGCGTAGTTTTTTGAGGGACTCGGGCAGGTCACCTGAGTCGGCCTCGGGCAGGGCCTCCTGCGCTTCGATCCGCTGCGTCTCGGCGCGGAGCTTCAGGGCCTCGTCCAGATTCCCGGCCGCCGTGGCGGTGTTGAGGGCGCGCCGGACGGCGGCGAGGTATTTGGCGTCGAGGTCGGCCACGGAGGCTTGGAAGCCGGGGGCCACGTCCCGGTCGTAGGCGGCTTGGAACTGGGCGTGGATCTCGGCGAGACGCCGCGCCACGTCGTCGGAGAGCTCGGACGCTTCCGTCAGCGCGGTCGCCTCCGGACCCGGCTCGATCCAGAAGGCGAAGGAGGCCTTTTCGTCGTGGAAGAGGTCGAGGTCGAGCGCCTTGCCGAGACCGGCGATCTCCTTGGCGAGGGCCTCGGAGGCTCCCCATGCCACCCAAGTGCCGTCCGCCCGCTGCGCGGCGGACATCCCGTTTCCGGCCCTGACCGAGACGAAGGAGTCGAGGTCGGAGGGCTGGCCCGTCGCCAGAGCGTTCCCGGCCTCGACCGGCTTGCCGTCCTGGACCCACACCGAGACCCTGCCCCGCGAGTCCAGCAAGACCACATGATCCTGTCCGCCGTCCATCTCGACCGTGTCCCGAGTCTCGGCGGGAAAGGGAAACTCGGTGCCGTCTCTGGGTATCCAGCTCTGGACCGGCTCTCCGGGCCGGTGGCGGATGAAATAGTCGTAGGTGCCGGTGAGCGCGTCTGCTCCGCTGAAGAAATCCGGCTTTTTGGGGTTGGGGCTGCCGTAATTCCAATGTTGCCCCCCATCGGGCGTCAAGCGGATCACATAATTCGACACGGCTATGGCCCGATCCGCGTCATCGGGATTTCCGGACCAGTGAAATGAGGAATTGGAAAAGACATTCCGGCTGGTACCGTCGGCGAGAACCATGTTGATGAGCGCGGCCCGGCTCAGGAAGGTCGTTTCGTAGGGACCCAAGGGGACGTAGGGTCGGGAGGGATCCTTATCGTTCCAGTAAGCGGCATGGACCTCCCCGCCGGAGCGTCGTGCCGCCCAGCCGTGGTGGCTGGCGCTCACCTGCACGAAGTCGTCGAAGGCCGCAGCGGCCCCCAAGTCGAAGGGGCCGTTGGGGCCGCGCCCCAGCGCGCGGAGCTTTCCGCCCCTCGCCTTGGCTTTGGCCGGTGCCTCCGACGCCAGTTTCGATTCGGGGATGGGCACGGAGAGAGACTCGGGAGCCGTCGGCTCGACAGGAGTAGAGGGAGGAAGCGGCGTCCCGCCGCTTGGCTCCGGGGCGACGACCTTGTCCGCGACGGGTGGCAGATCTTTGTCGTCTGTCTTTGTCGTCGAAGACACGGGCAGGATGCCCGTGCTACTTTCCGGCGTCCCGCCGATGGGTTCGGCGGGAGGATCGGCGGGTTTCTCCGCAACGGGCGCCGGCTCTTTGGCGCCCGTCTTCTCCGCCGAAGATACGGGCAGGATGCCCGTGCCACTTTCCTCCACCGGCGGGGCGGAGGGACGGTTCG
>ERZ761602.1834-NODE-1834-length-36336-cov-15.641796_pt1 | contig 36336 bp, 37 predicted proteins | sample MGYA00512165_ERZ761602 | MGnify/ENA primary metagenome ERZ761602 (study PRJEB28899, sample SAMN02445085) | bioreactor sludge metagenome | biome: EBPR sludge; isolation source: Thorneside wastewater treatment plant | place: Australia: Brisbane, Thorneside...
GTTATAACAGGTTCTTTTTTTAAATCTTCTGGTAATTCTAAAGCAGGGAAATCTTCATTAATTCTTAAGATATCAAAGGAAATAGTATCATCTATCTCAAAAGTTTTCTCTAAAATGTCCTGCAATTCATTTATTTTTATTGTTAATTCAGTATTTAAATCTTCAACTTCCTCCTGTCGAATTTTAAGGTGTTCTTGTCTTGCTTCTTTATTCGCCTGTTCAGCTAGCTTTATTTTCTCTTTGCGAGCGCGTTCTTTTTCTTTTTGAGTTTGTGCAATCAATCTTAATTCTTGTTTTTTAGATTGCTCTATTTCCCGAATTCTGGCATTTTCGCGTTTAATTCTTTCACGTTCTCTTCGCGCAGAATCTCGTGCTATTTGGTTTATTAAACTTGTGAAGCTACCTCTTCTTGCCATGCTACTAAACCCTTCCTTTCATAGTTTACCTTTCCAATAAACCCAAAACAACAGGCAACAACTGCTTCTTCCTTGATACAACGCCCGGCGCATCGCGGGTGAAATCTGGCAGTGGGGGATACGGCAAATCATTTAATATCGGTGGATAATTGGATGAAATCATCAATCTGCTTGTGCCACGCACAACGTCTGTGATGAGTAGCATAGCAAAATCCAAACCGCGTTTGTCACGCAAATCATCTAAGGCTTTGGTTAAGGATTCAAGATGTTCTTCCAATTGCATTAAGTCGGTCACTTCGGCTTGGGCAATGGCAAGTTTAAATCCACCTGCTTCATAGGCTTTGATATCTGTACTGACGATTTCTTCTGGTTTGCGATGTGATAAACCTGCACCGGCAGACAATAAGTTTTTCCCAAACGACTCAATCGTTTCGCCTTTCATCGAGCCGACAAATGCCCAACGCGCTAATTTCTCTGCGGCGGCATGGTCACGTGGTGTGGTGGTAGGAGATGTCAAAATTAAAGTATCAGATAGAAGTCCAGCAAGAAGCGCACCTGCTAATGATGGTGGGGCGGAGAGTCCTGCTTCCACAGTTTGTTCAGTCACCAATGTTGAAGTCGAACCGACCACATCCACTGTAAAACGAATCGGTTGATGGGTGTATGGATTTCCCAAACGATGATGATCAAGAATTTCTAACAACTCGGCTTCCTCAAGCGCATTGATAGATTGACGCGGTTCGTTATGGTCAACCAAAATAATTTTCAAACGCGGTGGGTTCAAAATATTTTTTTGACGTGCAATGCCCAGATACAAACCGTTTTCATCCACAACCCAATAATCATCAAACTCACTGCGTAAAATTTTATTTAGTGAATCGCGGATGTGTGCATTGGCTGTAAATTTTGGCACATCTGTATTTGCGGCATCTTTACATTGAGCAGACATCATCTCGCGCACGGTTGTATCACCGGGTCGCGGACCGAGCGTTTCACTAAAATATTTGAATAAACTCAAACCATTGATTAAACCATACGGCGTGCCATCTTCGTTGATGACAGGTGCAATGCCGCCAGTTTTGCTAGCGAGCGTCCATGCGATACCAAGTTGTGCATCAGGCGTGAGTGAATCTAATCTTTGCATCACAGATTCAAAACGTGGGGATGCATCCGTTAACAAAAATGGAACTTCGATGTTTAATGTTTTCAACACCCAAGAAGTTTGCGCGTTCAATGCACCTGCTCGCGCGGCGACGGCATCCAATTTATCCCGTTCACGTAATAACCAAGCATAGCCCATTGCTGATGCAATTGAGTCTGTATCTGGATTAATATGACCAACAACAAAAATTCTTTCTGACATTAATTTCCGCTTCTTTCTTGACGTTCAACTTGTTACTTGTTTTATGATAATTAATTTGCCACAGAGAACACAGAGACTTTTGAGAAAAGATTTTTTAAACTCATTTTTCTCTGCGACCTCTGTGGCTAAGAATCTTATAACTCGTTACTCATTAACTCTTGAACTCGATTATATCTCGCCTTTTTCAACCATTCCCAAAAATGTTTTGACAATATAAGGGTCAAAATGCTTGCCAGATTGCTCTTGAAAATACTTGATAATTTTTTTACGAGGCCAAGCTTTGTTATATGGGCGGTCATAACTAAGCGCGTCCCACACATCGGCTACCGCAAAGATGCGTGCTGATACTGGAATATCGTTTTCCTTTAACCCACGCGGGTAACCAGTGCCATCCCATTTTTCATGATGACAATATGGAATCTCAAGGGCTTTACTCAAAAACGGAATCGGAGATAAAAGTTTATACGCCGTTTCAGGGTGACCCTGAATAATTTCTCTTTCTTTTTTCGTTAACTTCCCTTTTTTGTGCAGGATTTCGTCAGGAATACTAATTTTTCCAATATCATGCAAAATCGAACCGCTCCGAATTTCTTCAAGCGCATCATCTTTGAGATGAAGTTTTTGCGCAAGCTTTAGCGTATTTTCTGTCACACGCCGTGAATGACCTTCTGTTTCTTTATCGCGTAATTCCAGTGCGCGTGCAAAGCCTTCAAGCGTTGTATCGTATGTCTCTGCTAATTCACGGGTGCGGGCTTGCACTCTATCTTCTAGTTCAGCATTTAATTTTCGCAATTCATTTTCTAATTCTTTCAACGCTGTAATATCATGTGAAATATAAATCCGCCCAATCATTTTCTTGTGCGAATCATAGAGGGGCCAAATGGTGAGTTCATAATAAATTTGTTTATTACGAAATTCAAAACTTGCCTCTGTCCGCGCATAGGTCACATGCGTATACATTTTGATAGGAATCGGAAAATTCTCAAATACAACTTTAGCAGGCTTGCCAATCACATCATCGGCTTCTTTTTCCATCAAAACCAACATGGCGGAATTAATATCCATGACATGATTTTGATTATCTAAAATAACGACAGGGTCAACAATGGCTTCAAAGAGTTTATCGCGCATAAATTTTCAATAAAATTATAATCGCATTGATACATGACTTTGAAAAACAAAAAAGATGCGATCCACACCCTCTCGCATCTTTCTTGACCTAAAATTGATTCTGCTACTTCTGCTTCATCGCCTTCCAGACTCTCTCTGGCGTCGCAGGGATTTCATCCACGTTGATTCCAATGGCATCAAGAATTGCATTTCCAACCGCTGGAGCAACTCCATCCATTGGAATCTCTGCCACAGCTTTGACTCCAAATGGATGACTCGGCTCAAATGTTTCGACAAAAATAGTTTCCAACTCCGGCATTTCATTAGAACGGAAAACATGATACCTATCTAAATCTCTTTCGTAGGCATTTCCTTTTTCGTCATAGCGCATCTCTTCACAGACTGCATACCCCAATGCTTGCGTCATCCCGCCTTCAATTTGACCTGATGCAGTTAATGGATTCACAATCACACCCGAATCCACAGCCATGACAAGTTTATCTACAACCACTTCACCAGTTTCTGTATCTACAGTCACTTCGGCAAATTGTGCCGCAAATGGTGGAGGTGATACAGGTGATACATAACTTGCTACGCCCATAATCTGTTCTTGATTGTTTTTATGCAAAGTATCTAAGGCAATTTCAGCCAAAGTCACAGAACGACCATCCGGTGCAATTGCTTTTCTATCAGCTAACTTAATGCTTTCATATTCTGATTCAGGAATCTCAAACATACTCGCCGCACGGACTTTGATTCTCCATGCCACCACTTGAGCGGCTTTCACCGCGGCTGTACCAGATATATAGGTAGTCGAAGAAGCGTATGCACCTTTATCAAACGGTGTGAAATCTGTATCTGATGAGTATGTAATCATATCTTCAAGTGGAACGCCCAACACCTCCGCCGCCATTTGGGCAATGACAGTATCTGAGCCTGTGCCTAAATCTGTTGCGCCAACCAAAAGATTGAAAGAACCATCATCATTCATTTTGATAGATGCGCCACCCATATCCAAATATGGAATGGCTGTACCTTGCATAACAAATGAAACACCAATGCCTCTTTTTATCTTTCCGTCTTTCTTCTTTCCTCTTTCATCGTTTACGAAATTTCGCCAACCCTCGTTTTTATATTTATCATCCCATGCAATTGCGGCACGACCTTGAGCCACACATTGCTCTAAACCAACTGTGTGAATAATTTCAGGGCGTGGTTCACGACCTTCGTTCCATGCCGTTGAAAATGGATGATACTCGCCGGGGCGAACTGCATTTTTTAAACGAAAATCAATTGGATCAAGATTCATTGCACGTGCAATTTTTTCCATGTGACGGTCTAGGGGCCAATACCCTTGTGGCACACCATAACCTCGAAATGCGCCAGCAGGTGGCGTGTTGGTATAAACTACATCCGCATAAAAACGAATATTCGGAGATTTTCGATATTCACCATCACCGACATATAACGCCATGGCTTTGTGACCTGTATTCCCTGTGACTGTCAACGCATGGCATCCATACGCGCCAGTATCGGATAACGCATACATTTCATTGGCTGTGATTGTGCCATCGCGCTTCACACCGGTCTTCATCTTGATTCGCATTGGATGCCTAGACCTTGCCGCGATAAATTCTTCTTCGCGGGTGTATTCATAAATCACAGGTCGTTTGGTTGCGATGGTTAAGTGTGCTGGCACATCTTCCATCAACACTTCTTGCTTACCGCCAAATCCGCCACCGATTCTCGGCTTAATCACACGGATTCTTTTGACTGGCAAATTCAAAACAGGTGCAAGCATTCTTCTTACATGAAACGGCACTTGAGTAGATGTACGAATCACCAATCTATCATCTTCATCCCAATAGGTGACGCACACATGCGGTTCAATTGAAACTTGTTGCACTTTGGGAACTTCATATTCGGCTTCAAAAATTTCATCTGCTTCAGCAAAACCTTTGTTTACATCCCCAATGTCAATGCGGATGTGTGCCGCTAAATTTTTATCAGGGTTTGAATCAGCAAAATTAACATATTCAGGTTCATCGTGAATTTTTATTTTGCTTTCCATCGCTTCACGCGAATCTAAAATGGCTGGCAAAATTTCATATTCAACATCAATTAATGCCAATGCTTTTTCTGCAATTTCAGGAGTCTCTGCCGCAACGAAAGCAACTCTATCACCGACGAAGCGAACTTTTTTATCTAATGAAAACGAATCTAGCGGACCAGGAATTGGGTCAGATTGTCCTGCTGTTGAATACACCACGCGCGGAATATCTTGCCATGTTAGCACAGCAACAACGCCTTCGAGTTCTTTTGCTTTGCTTGTATCAATTTTTTTAATCAAAGCATGTGCATGTGGTGAATGTAAAACTTTAGCATACAACATGCCACGCATATCAATATCACCTGTGAAAGCAGGTTTGCCTTGCACTAACTTAATCGCATCTACTTTCTTTTCAGGTTTGCCCACTGTTTGCCATGTTTGGCTTTCAGGCGTAACAAAAACTTTAGGTTTAACGAGCAGGCTGGTGGTAGAGTCTGGAGGCGCAATGGGTGAATCATTTGATGGGAATCGAAAATCAACGAGTCCCGAATCTCCAATATCAAATTTTTCATCACCACGCAATTCAGCGGCGGCGGTCATCACGGCTTGCACAGGTTTGAGATAACCCGTGCAACGACACAACACGCCCGAAATCGCTTCACGCACTTCCTCTTCACTTGGGTTCGGATTTTTTTCTAACAAACTTTTTGCCGCGAGAATTTGAGCAGGCGTGCAATAACCACATTGAATAGCACCCGATTCGACAAACGCTTTTTGAAGTGGATGCAAGCCATCCGTTTTTCGCCAACCTTGTTCTGGATGCTCGCCCAACGCTTCAATCGTGACCACAGCCTGATTCTCAACCTGAGCCGCCAACAACGACCCAGCATTGACCGGCTTACCGTTTAATAAAACTGTATCCGAGCCACTCAAGCCATCTTCATCACCAAACTTGATTCCATAAAATCCAAGCCCGCGCAATGCGGCAAGTAAAGTTGTAGACGGGGGAGCATCAAGTTGAAATTCTTTTCCGTTAATTTTTAGGGTGAGATTCATAAGCACTCCAGTTATTTCAATCGAGATTTTAACTCTTGTAGGTGAGCAAGTATATCGGGATGCAGGTCAAATTGACCTGCTTTTGAAATGGATTTTTGGACAATATTTTCTAATTCTTCAAGAGTGACGTAATTGTTCCTGATGAGAAAAACAATATCATCAAAATCTGTGAATAAACCACGATCTACTTTACTAAGAGCAATGCTATAAGGATCAATGACATAAATTTCAAGATTTGCAAATTTGCCAATATAAATGTTGCGCTGCTCATTTCCTTCTGGTAAAGGGATAAAGCGCTCAAGAGGTACAGCATCTACTTGAAGTCTTAATTCTTTGGCTTTATTCATAATAGTGCGATGTAATTCATTTGGATTAACATCATCGCCAACGAAATCAATATCAAGAGATGAGCGTGGACTGCCAAGTAGTGTCAATGCACTTCCACCAATTAGGAATAAATGAGAATTCGGTGGAACTTGTTCTCCGAGAATACTTAAGATAGATTCGAGTTTAGTTTTATCCATAACTAATTTTGCTGCAATTCTATTTCTTTTAACCAAATATTTGCGGCATGTTCATATGTTCCAAGCCAATTTATTTTTTCTCCACTTAATTCCTGTTGACGGATCGCTAGTGATTGAAGATTTTCTTCGGGGTTTTTGCTTAGGGTTATCTCAAGTTTTTTTGAGAATAAATCCTCTAATTTTGCTGTTGAGAAATGCTTTTGCTCCAACCAAACTGCTGCGCTGTAAAAACATTGTAATATCAATTGTTGTGATGAATTTAGTTTATCAATAATTTCATTAACATATTTATCAAATTCAGGATGGCGAAGAAATAACGGAATTAAACTTAATTGCAAACGTGCCTCATTGCTCTTGGCAAGCGCAATGATTAATTCACTTGGCAATAATTTAGGTGGGTGATTAGGCGTAGAGCCTAAAATGAATCTTACGTCCCGTGCCCATAACTCAGAGACCAAATCATCTTCAGAGATAGATTCCAATTTTACTTTTTCATTCATAACTTTCAAACCTTCAACTTGAAACCTGTGACCGAATTTTTGCTCTTAATACATCAATAGACTTAAGTGTACCGCGTTCTTTGTAATACCACACATCCCAACCATTGGCAGGCGCATTCTTCATCAATGATTTTGCAACCGAATGAATCGAGCCAGTGACTTTGCCACATTTGATATGTCCATTTGATAAAATTCTGGCTGTGATTTTTTGATTCTTGAAATAAAGTGTCTCACCAATTTTGAGATAGCCATTTTCTACTAAACTTCCAAATGGAATTCTTTTTTCTCTAGCAGGGGAGATGGCTAGGCTTTCATCATCTGCGGGTTTGACTGATGCGATTCTTTTTTGTGCAACTTGAATATATTTTTCATCTCGTTCAATGCCGATGAAATTGCGTTTGAGTTTTTTTGCAACTGCTCCAGTTGTGCCTGAACCGAAAAATGGATCAAGAACCACATCACCAACATTTGTGCTGGCGAGCAAAACTCTGTGTAGGAGTGATTCAGGTTTTTGAGTTGGGTGAGCCTTTGTCCCGTTGGATTTGAGGCGTTCTTTTCCGTTGGCAATTGGGAGAGTCCAATCACTGCGCATTTGTAAATCATCATTCAAAGCTTTCATGGCTTTGTGATTGAAAAAATATTTCGCGCCTTGTTTCTTTTGTGCCCAAATTAAAGTTTCATGTGCATTGGTAAATCGCACGCCGCGAAAATTTGGCATGGGATTTGTTTTGAGCCAGATGACATCATTCAAAATCCAAAATCCCAAATTTTGCATGATGGAACCGACTCGAAAAATATTGTGGTACGTGCCGATGACCCAAATTGTGCCAGTCTCTTTCAAGACTCGTTGAATTGCGTGTAGCCAGTTAAGGGTAAATTCATCATAATCTTGATAACTCGAAAACTTATCCCATTGATGATTGACCGCATCCACCTTAGACAAGTTGGGACGATATAAATCATTTTGTAATTGCAAATTGTATGGGGGGTCTGCGAAAATTAAATCGACTGAGTTCTCAGGCAGTGACTTGAGAATCTCAATACAGTCTCCGTGCAGGATTTGGTTAACTGGCAAAGTTATCACGAATCGAATTATACCGTTTGCGGATTCTATTTTCCAAACTTACTTATGTAAATAATGGCTCCATCTCAAGGCGTTGAGTTAATTCTCGCATTTGTTCATCGCTTGGGCGTGAGTCGAAGCGTTTGGCAGAATCCAAAACTTTTGGAAGCAAGTGAATATCTCCAACGGTGTTAAGAAAAACTTGAGCGTGTCCAAACACCCAATGCACAGCAAGGTCAATATCCGCTTGCTCTTCGAGTGGGCGATACCATGTTGTACGATTTTGTTGGACATCCTTCCATGGAGAACGAGTGACACCTTTGATGGTTTGAACTGCTACATTTCGTTCTTCACAAAGTTCTACAAGCTTATTGAAATTTTCTGCATAACGCGAATTTTGCATCATCACAAAACTATAAGGGAGCAGTACAGAATCAAAATCAAATTGAGCAAGAGATCGAAGATGATATTCAGGAACAGGCACACCATGACCCGTTACTCCGATAAATCTAACAAGACCTTCATCCCGTGCTTGAATCACCGCTTCAATGACTCCGCCTGAGTTGAAAGCTGTAGCCCAATCATTTTCCTCATGTAAAGCATGCAGTTGAATCAAATCTACTTGGTCTACATGCAATAATTCCAAAGAGCGACGAATTTCATCATAAGCTGCTTGCTTTGTACGTTTTTCTGTTTTCGTCGCCAGAAAAAATGGGCGACCATTTCTTTTAATCCAATTTCCAAGCAATTCTTGTGACTTGCCATAACTTGCAGCTGTATCTACATGGTTAATGCCATATCCCAAAATCAAATCCATAGTGGTATCTACATCTTTTTGGGGTGTATCCCAAAATGCCGCCGCGCCGAAAATTGTGCGTGTGCTCTGGTGTCCAGTTCGCCCAAAAGCTAAAGTAGGAATCATATGTACTCCTTTTATTGATAAATATCTTCCTCATCCTCCAATTTTGGTGAAGGAGAGTTGAGTGCGTAATCCCAAACTTTATTGTCTTTCATCGCAGAAGCAATATCATAAGGTGTGGGTATAAATTCATAGGTTTGCGATTCGATAAATTCCAAAATCAAAGCATGATTTGGTTTTTCGTTTTTGAAACTTTTCTGCACATGATTAAGCAAATATTTTGCGCTTTCGTTTGAGATTTGAAAAATTTGTGCAGTTCGTTCAAATGGTTTAATTTTTTGCATGTATAACCTCAATTAATCGTTTTTCAATCTCTTGCCACTCTGCACCCAAATCTACACTTTCGACTCGCAAAGACATTTCTTGCAACTGCACCACTTCGGATAAATTTTTCCCATGCACAGTTGGGTATAACAAAATTCCAACTGCCTGACGATGTTTTTCTGAAAGATGTTCTTGCGTTTTCAAGTAAGCATATAACTGATACAAATGCGACGAATCAAATTTCTCTGCATTCCATTGATTCTCAATTAAACTTTTTGCTGTAAATTTTGTGTCAATGATTAAAATTTTTCCAGATGATTGTTCTTCCAACATTAAATCAGGTCGCATGATGGGTAAGAGGTTGTTAGAAATTGCCTCATGCCAAGTCAAGTGTTTTTGTGCAGTTACATACCAACCCTTAAGATGGAAGCGATAAAAATTTGCCACAAATCTTTCGTAAATCGAATGCAATGTCAACGCATCACGCTCAATCACGGGTTGTAAATAGTCACCCGAAAAATCTGTTGGCATCTCGCGCCGCAAAATCAATTCGCAAATTCCCAACATCACACGATAATCTTTATCTTTACATTCCAATTGCACGCGCCGAATCGCATCAGGTTTTAATTCGATGAAATCAATTCCATCCAACGCTTTCACTACATCAAACAAACCTAAATGATGCAACGTGCTACGAATGATTTGATTTTTTGGAACATTGACATTGTAAGTTTGATACTCACAATATGCAGAGCCTTGACGAAACGAATCGCGCTTCAAACTTTGATTGAAGTTGATTCTGCCGCGTATGCTTTTTATCAATCCTGATTCGTTTGCATAGTCACGCCCCAAACCGATTCTTAATCGTTGACGAATTAACTTCACCAGCATTAACTTTAACAACGCATCAAATGTTGGCGCATCTTCCACATCACCCAATGCGGAAAATTTTATATCTGGTGATTCATTCCATGCATATAAAAGCATGTGCCAGAGATTGCGGATTGGAATTTGATTCGTCATTGCGAGCCACGCTCTTTCTTTTCGTGGCGAAGCAATCCCCAATTATGAGATTGCTTTGTCGCTTCGGTCCTCGCAATGACGTTAAGCAAGTAATTCTTTCTCAGCATCTTCCGCTTTCTTTGGATTATCAAACCAATATTCCTTCAACAACGGAACAATTTCTGTTTTGATAATGCTTCGATACCAATTTTCATCTAAGCCTGAAAAATCATCCCCTTTGGGGCAAAAGAAACTATGACCAATTTGATAGTTTTCTCCAAGCAAAGTATCTTCTTTAATTTTTTGATTGAGCGAAGATAATCTTTTGATAATCAAATCTACCAATTGCGGATTCATGTTTCTATCCAGAAGCCATTGCTTGAAAATCTCACTTTCATATTTTGACTGTAAAGTGAAAAATGCAAACCTTCTTCGCAAAGCATAATCCACCATTGCGAGCGAACGGTCTGCTAAATTCATTAATCCGATGATGTATAGATTTGAAGGAATATAAAATTTATTTTCGTTTTTGTTTTGATACACCAAAGAAATAGAGTTTTCTTGTCCGCGTTTGTCACTTTCAATGAGCATAAGTAACTCCCCAAAAATTTGACTTAAATTCCCGCGATTGATTTCGTCAATGATGAAAACATATTCTTGATCTGAATTTTGTATCGCTTTCTGACAAAACTCATAAAACACACCATTTTTCAAATTGAAGGAACCATTTCCATCTGGACGATAACCACGCACAAAATCGTCATACGAATAAGATTGATGAAATTGCACCATTTCGATTCGAGTTGAGTCAATCTCTCGTAACAAAGCATACGCCAGTTTTTTTGCAAGGAAAGTTTTCCCAACCCCAGGCGAGCCTTGTAAAATCAACGCCTTTTTAGTTTTTAGTCTTTCAAGAATTTCAGTGATTTCAGATTCGGTTAAGAAAATACCATCTGAAATTAAATTTTCAATTCCATAAGGCGTTTTTGCTTTTTGAGTTTTGTAAGCACGTTTGGTTTCAGCAATCATCCTTGACCTTTCATTTTCATAGCCCCATGCTTCGAGTGAAATTTCGGGGAAAGATTTTTTCAATGCACTGACTTGTGAAATTGTCTCTGCGTAAAACTTTGCATTTAATCCCTTGGCAGGAATTTTGATTTTCAAATGTCTGCAATTGGTTGAGTCTAAACTTAGGAAATTATAAGGATTAATCCAAAACAAACCCATTGTAAGATTAACTTTTACACCTTCAACTTTTACTGCTTCATCAAAGGCTTTTTGAAACGATACATTTTGTAATGAGAATTTCTTTATACCTAGTTTAAATATATTCCACAGCTTATTAATGTCATCTTTCTTTCTGGATGATTTATATGCAAAAAACCAAGACCTTTGATTATTCAACACGGGTATGCCATTAAAGTCTTGTGGTACATCATTTTTTAAATTAAAAAAACGCTTTACCTCGGAAAGAATATTAGTACGTTGGTCAAATCTAATTTGCCTGTTAAACACTCCAAAGAATGTGAAAGGATCAATTTCTTCTAGCAAGAAACGGGGTCCATTTTTATCTTTGTCATTTAACGGTGTAATGACATGACCATCTTTTCTCAAAGTTTCAAGAAATGCAATCAATTCACCTTGCCTATTCTCCCAATGGACAAGTTCCTTCGCCAATTCCTGATAAAACGGAATCCATGTGAATTGATTGGTGGAATATGAAGATTTATTTTCAGGTTTTACATTCTTCATTTATCTACTTTTGGGTTTACTGTCACCACGAATTTTCTTAATGACAGCATCTAAAGAATCACCATATGTAATCGCAGTGCGGAAAACATCTTTATAAAACCATTCGTAATATTTCCATGTTTGAGCTAGTGAAATTCTTGAACCTAATAAACAAGCAATCACAATGCCTAAATACGTGAGCGAAAATCCTTCATTGATAAAAATAATAAACTCACCAATTGCCAGTAAAAATAATCCAAAACTGATGTTGCGCATCATAATCGCATTGGCGCGAGTCGTTTCGATTCTGTCGGCTAGTTCTTTGTTTTTGATTTGGATGGCGTTAAATAATAAATCCGCATCACGCGCATAAAACTTGATATTCAAATCTGGATAAAGCCTTTTGAGAGAACCTAATGCTTGTTCGTTTGGGCTATTTTCATCTCGTGATTTACCTTTATCTCGCACATATCCTCTGGGGTAGCGATAAAACAAACGAAACCAACCACGATACGTAAAATTATTGAAGATGTGTCCGAGCAAATATCCCAATGCCAAAATGATGAATGACTCTAAAGTAAATGTCTGGTTGTTTAATTCCATGTGCTTTGCGCCAACGGCTCTTAAAATTTCGTTGATGGCAAATAAATACAACACGCCGGGCAACAAGTTTGCAAAAACATCATAAATTCCTAAACTGATTGGCATGTCAACTCCTTATAAATTTTCCAAACATCGCTTTGATAAAACAGCCGCCATCTCTGCACGATATTCAGCGGATGCCCATTCATCGTTTGCTTCATGATACGCGTTCCGCGCCGCTTCTTCCACTCCATTTGATTCTGTTCCATCCATCGCCAACATTGGATTTCCCCCGAAGCCTCCCAGCGTCAATCTCGTTCTGCCAGAATTCCATTGAGTCAACGAAGCACACACAATCGGTTTATCTGCTGGCGTTTTGGAGACATATTCAAAAGCTGTTTTGACATTGAGTGGAATGGATATTGAGGTAATTAAAGTTTTTGGCTTGGTTAATATAAATTCTGAAAGACCGAAGACAGTGGACGATGGACGGTCTACGGTCAATGGTCTTCCGTCTATCTTCGCATCCATAGATAAAAGCATAGTTACAAATGTTGACCTTCCATCACTTGAGACGATTGTTCCAGCAACTGTTGCAGAATTGCGAATGTTGAGTGGTGTTTCAAGTTTGAGAGCAGTTTTCAACGCCTCGGGACAATGTTCAGATTCAAGTAAAGTTTGCAATGTGCAAGTGGCTCCGATTTCAAGGTCATTACCTTTTTTGTTAATCGAATCAAGTTTGAGGAGTTGTAAATCTACGACGGAGACAGAATCAGGTGTCCCCTTAGAAAGAAGCGTGCCTCCTCCTAATGGCACTGTGTTGGGTTGAGTCAAAAGAGTCAGGGCTTCATCTAATGTTTTTGGGCGATGATATGTAGTAATCATATTTATTTCTCCAACTTTATTATACTAAGGCTTGGGTAATGTAATTTTAAATTGAACTGCTAGTAAGCGTAATGAGAAAACCACAAATGCGCCAGTGATGGATGCAATAAAGGCGTTGACTCGAAATATTGTCAGTGCAACAAAAACGAATGTGCCGATGAATGAGCATGTGGCATATAGTTCTGTGCTGTGACGAAACACGCTGGGAACACGATTACACATTAAGTCGCGTAATACGCCACCGAAAATTCCTGTGATGACGCCCATTAGTATTGCGACAATGGCATTGGCATTGATTTCAAGTGCGTATGTTGCGCCTAAAATACTGAACACGCTCAGACCAATTGCATCTGGTACGTTTAACATTTGATTTGAAATATTATTAAGCCAATAAAAAGAAACGAGTGCTACAAAAAATGTAAGCACAGATAAAAAAGAATCTGTGACCCAAAATATCGGCGTGCGACCTAATAATAAATCTCGAATTGTTCCGCCACCAAATGCAGTGACAAATGCAATTGTCATTGCACCGACAATATCCATTTCATTTTTTCGTGCTTCGAGTGCGCCAGAAATTGCGGAAGCAGTGACGGCGATGTAAGTGAGGATGAATAAGATGTTATCCATGAGTTATTAAGATAAGTTTTGAACCACTGAGTCACGGAGACGCTGAGAAAAGTAATTAAAAGACTCCGTGCCTCAGTGTCTCTGTGGTGAGATTTTAAATTTAATACCCACGATTCTTCACACGAATTCTTTGAATGATAGGAAATAAAACGCCCACAATCAAAAATAAAATCAATGCCCCAATGCCTGCGCCGGGTAAGACAATATTTGCAGGTGGAATCGGTGTTGGCGTTGGTGTAATTGTTGCAGTAGGAGTAAATGTTGGAGTTGGTGTATTAGTAGGCGTTGATGTTGCTGATGGAGTTTGTGTTGCAGTTGGTGTTAATGTGTTTGTTGGAGTAAAAGTAGGCGTGTAAGTAAATGTAAATGTTGGTGGAACAGGCGTAGATGTTCTTTCTACCTCTTCTGGCTCATCTTGTTCCGGTGTAGATGTGCAGGGAATTGGTCCACCTGATGGATCAAAACATCCACCTTGTGCAAACGATTTACTTTGCGGGTTGATAATCAATGCAGATAAAAAAATAAAAATTATGAAATAGAAAAATATTTTTGTTTTCATATTAATCTGGGTAAACTTTCCAACCCAATTCTTCCAAACGAGTCAAATCAATTTGGTCTTTGGGCACATCAATATGCAAGCCCGTGCCTTCTGCTAGCAATTCATTCGTCTCTGCATCATACACGCCAGCCCATGCTTCCACAACTCTGCTTTTATTTTTGCTTACTTTGCCAACAAACTTTAATAACTTTCCAATCGGCACATTTTTTCGATACTTCACTTCCAACTTTCCAGTAAACACAAATCGCGGGTTATGCACATCCGCACCCATGTGTGCCCGCCCTGTAATTTCATCTAACACTGCCGCAACAATGCCACCATGCAAAACGCCAGGATAGCCTTGATATTTTTCATCCGGGACAAATTCTGTTTCAACCACACCTGCTTCCACTTCATAAAAACTTAAACGCAAACCAACAGGATTTTCCAATCCGCAAATAAAACAGTGACGTGAATTCGCTTGTTTAATTTTTGACATATCTTTTCGCTAAAGCCGCCGTCCTCGGCGGTTTTTTATTTATATCCTTCGCCGAGGACGGCGAAGTGAGCAAACTAAAAATTTTTGACATAATGCGGATTATACTCTGTGACATGACTCATCCTAAAATTTTAGTTACCCGCCTCATCCCAGACGCAGGCTTGACTCTGCTTCGTCAGCATTATCCTCACTTCGATATTTGGACTCCAGACCTGCCAATGACTCGTGAAGAATTAATTCAAAAATCAAAAGGTGTGGACGGTTTACTTTGTGCTCTGACAGAAAAAATGGATGCAGAGTTAATGGACTCAATTGGTCCGCAATTAAAAGTTATCAGCAGTATGTCCGTCGGTGTTGACCATATTGATATTCCTGCCGCAACAAAAAGAAAAATTGCTATCGGAAATACGCCTGGCGTTTTAACAGATGCCACAGCTGACCAAGCCTTTGCATTGATGCTTGCCGCCGCGAGACGAATCACCGAAGCCGAAAGATTCTTACGTGCTGGTAAATGGCAAACATGGATTCCGAATCTTTTACTCGGTGCAGATTTAGCAGGCTCAACTTTAGGAATCATCGGTTTTGGGAGAATTGGTCAGGCGGTTGCAAAACGCGCACAAGGTTTTGACATGCGAGTCATGTATCACAGCCCAAACGCAAAACCTGCACATGGCGCAATAAAAGTTGATTTAGATACTTTATTGAAAGAATCGGATTTTGTTTCTTTACACGTCCCACTCAAACCTGAGACAAAACATTTAGTGAACGCAGAATTTTTATCAAAGATGAAACCGAATGCAATTTTAGTCAACACAACACGCGGCGGAGTCCTCGACCAAACTGCTTTATACAATGCTTTGAAATCTAATCAAATCTCCGCCGCCGCATTAGACGTCACTGACCCTGAGCCTTTGCCAATGGATTCTCCGCTTTTGGAATTGGAAAATTGTTTAATCGTTCCACATTTAGGAAGTGCCACAAAAAACACAAGAGATAAAATGGCAATATTAGCTGTTGAGAATTTGATTGCTGGAGTTAAAGGGGAGAGATTGCAGAATTGTGTGAATGAAGAGGTCTATAGGTCTGACTAGTCTAAAAGGTCTTACAAGTCGGTTGATTCATCAATATTGATTTCGTATAGGGTAGATTCTTCGTGGATAGTTTTGTTGGCATGTTATTAAACTAGGCTTAACCAAATATCATTTTCATCTGTTACATCTTTCTGTTCAAGTTGCTTTGGAGGAATATTTACTAAACCCATACTCATACCAGCAAAAAAAGAAAATAAGTGTTCTTTATAAGTTTCTTTTTTTTGTACTTTGTCTACATATTTTGCTTTCCACCCAACTCCGCTACCTTTTACTTGTAATGCAAGTGGATGTTCTGAGTAGACAAGAATCTTAATTGCATCTTTATATGCATTTGATGAGTTTAGAAAAGATTTCCGAAATTCTAGTTCGCCTAATGTGAAGACAAAAAATTCTGGTTGTGATTTAACTCCAAGAACATAAAATGCCTCATTGGTATCCTTCCTCTTAAAGGTAATTGTTATGTTGACAGGGGTTGTAATATCAGCACCTGTATTTTTGATTAAGAATTGCGTCTGTACCAGCGCATTAATAGGTTTGCTTCCTGCTAATATTTCAATCGAATCTTGGTCTTTCATCTCTGATGGTTTTGAAAAAATAACGCTTTCAGATGTCTTTTCTATTTCAACCCATCTGCCTTTTCTGTTTCTCCAATAGGAGTAGATGGCAGAGATTATATAACCTGCTAGAAATAAAATTATATTTATTATGGATTCAGGTGTGAAGAATTGCTCCATTTTGTTTTCCTATATTTCTGTTTGATACTACTCCATACTTAGTTCTGTGCAAATGTATCAATAAGAAGTTTAAAGTTCCCACCCACTGGATACAAAATCGGGCAGGTGCATCCGCGTTTGATATATTCTTGCACTTTGGCTTTTGCTTCCGCAGGTGTACCAGAAGCGGTGATTTTGTGCACCAAATCATCAGGGACTAAATCTTTGGCTTTCATAATTTGTTCTTTGGTAGCGGGCCAACCCAAAATGGATTGAATCTTTTGAATGACATCATCCGAAACATTTGAGGCTTTGGCAATATGTGGTTGTTGCGCCAGATATTGACATAACAGCATCTTGGTGTAATCAATTGCTTTTTCATGGCTTTCATCCACCGAACAAACGATTAATTGTGGACGGTCAAAATCATCCATTTTTCTGCCAGACTTTTTCAAACCTTTATCTAGCAATTCCATGGCTTTGTCATTGTATTCAGGGGCAACGCAATAATTTAAAACCACGCCATCTGCCACTTCGCCTGTCATTTCCATCATTTGGTCACCCGTAGCACCAATCATAATGGGGATATTTCTTGGCTCACGTCTTCCATACACAACATCTAATTCAATTCCGTTTACATGGATAAACTCACCATCAAACGTGACGCGTTCCATGTTTAATAATTTTTTCATCACATGCACAGTTTCTTTCATGGCTGTCAGTGGTTTTTTTCTATCAATGCCGACGTTTTTTGCTAGCGGGTCCCACCATGCGCCGAGTCCACAAATGACTCTATTGGGGGCTAAGTCATCAAGCGTCAGGAAGGTTGAAGCGAGAAGTCCAATGTTACGAGTCCAATTGTTGATAACGCCTGAACCCACTTTGATTTTATTTGTCATGGCGGCATATCCAGCCATCGGCACAATCGCATCACGCACCAAACGTGATTCTGCTTGCCAAACCGCTTCAAAGCCTTTTTCTTCGGCATATTTGGCATATTCCAAACCATCGCGCAAATCATGTGAGTCTTGCAAATACAGGGCAACACGTTCTTTGGTCATGGGAGTCTCCTTATTTAATTTATCGGACGCGGATAAACGCTGATGTACGCTGATTTTTAATTATTTTATCCGCGTTTTCCGCGCTCGTCAGCGTCCCAAATTTTTTTTCAAAAAATCTCAGTGCTCTCTGTGGCTAAAAAAATTATACCTTCGTAGATTCCATCTTTCTCACAATTTCCAAATCTTCTGGCACATCAACATCCAAAGCAAGCGACGGCAATTCAACAATTTCTAAATGAGCATTTGCTTTTTTTGCACGTTCACTATGTTTCTGAAAAGAATCTTCACCAAATTCATAATCAATCAAACCTGGCGGAACCATCAACAAAGCATTCGTACCTTTTTTATGTCGGTCTGGTGCAATCACAACCACTGGAGGTTTGGTAGCCCGATCAATTAACGTTAACACATCTTCTTTGGTTAATAACGGCAAGTCGGCTGGCAAAATTAATACCCCTTGAATCGCCTGAACTTTTGCTAAAACAGTTGCGCGTGTTAATGCCGTATTCAACTGCGGTTGACCATCTTCCAAAATTGTTTTCGCACCATGATTGCGTGCAATCGTTAATGCTTGCGGGTCACGGCTGACAACTAATACTTGGTCTAATTCTTTCAAATTGGATAACGTCGTTAACGTTTGTTCTAAAAGTTTTTGATTTAATTCGGCTCGTTCGTTTTCACTTAACGTTCCAGCCAAACGAGATTTTCCACGTCTTAATGGTTTTACTGGCACAATTGCCCAAAGTGTCATGTTTGTTTACTCCCAACAAAGTGTAGCACATCCTTTGCCAATCGGGTTCTATCCGCAAGGTCTTTCATCAATGTGTTGGTCGTCAATGTTTTCATATTTAATTTTTTTATTTCATCTTCCAAATTTGAATCTACTGTATCTAACACAAAACCGTCAAGGATGTTGCGATAGTGTTTTGCTACAGCCAAAGCCGAAGGTTCAATGCCTAATTCAGTAAACATTTTCGCCGCAGGTCCTTTAATCGCTTTTCCACCAATGATAGGTGATACTGCAACCACAGGCTTTTCTATTTTTTTGATGACCTTCAAAATCGGGTCAATGCTCACCCATGGATTTGACGGACAAATAATCACCGCGTCAGCCGATTCAATCGCCTCTTTCACAGGGAGACTTGCTTCTGCTTCGTCAACACTATCAAACCTGAAACCTTTGACTCTTGGCTCACATCTTCTGTGAACAAAATATTCTTGGAATGTTAGTTCACCTTCATCTGTATCCACCATCGTCCTCACAGGCGAATCAGACATAGGCAAAATTGAATGTTCGATTCCCCACGCTTCACAAAAATCTTTTGTGATTTGAGTTAACGTTTCGCCATTTTTCAATCTTCTGGTTCTTTCAATATGTGTTGCAAAATCTTGGTCGCCTAAACGAAACCAACTCGGTCCGCCAAGTTTTTCGAGGTTTGAAATCATATTCCATGTTTCATCTTTTCGTCCCCAACCTGTTTCTGAATTTGCAAGATTTGCTAATGTATAACAAACTGTATCTAAGTCAGGGCAAATGGTTAAACCCAAATGTTCAAAATCATCACCCGTGTTGACGATAATCGTCAATTCTTGTGGTGATAAAACTTGAGCAAGTCCATGAGCTAACTTTGCTCCACCAACTCCACCTGCTAGTGCGACAATGCGACGGTAGACGGTGGACGGTGGACGGTTTATGTTTTTATTCATCGGTTTCCGTTTCATACGGCGCGGCTTCCTCTGAAATCATACCACTTCGTATTTGAAGGGTTTTACGAAAAGTAAAAAGACGTTTTGCTAATTCTTGTGCTTTTTCATCTACTTTTTCGAGAAAATATTTGTCAGTTATATAATTTCTTCTTGCAATCAATCTTTGACAAGCAACAGTTTCAATGAGCGAACGAATAGCCATGCCAAGAAAACGATTTTGTTCTGCATCGCTTTGCCCCGTTGAACCTTCTGCGATGTTTAATGAAATTGAAGTTGCCGCACGGATAATCTGCGATTTTAAGTTGAACTTTTCAGTTTCTGGTAATTTGTTTGCTAGCTCATAAATTAAATCTGAATATTCCAATGATAATTTCCATACATCAAGGTTTTCAAACTTAAATCCCATATTTCCTCTTTTCTTTAATACGGTCTACCGTCCACCGTCTATGGTCAAACAAATTTCACCACTTCATCCAAAGGCTTTCTATCCCTAACTTTCGGAACATCCGCTGGATATCCAATTAAAAACATAGCCTGAGGTTCCCATGTTTTTGGAATCTCTAAAGCATTTTGTGCTGTCTCTTGCGCAAAGATAGGACTACACACCCAAACTCCACCTAGACCTTCAGCGTGAGCCGCGAGTAATAATTGCATTCCCGCATTAGCAACAGATTGAGTTGCTGTTAAAAATTCTGCTCTCTGCCTTTTTTTATCTTCATATTGATTCATGTCTGTCATGTCAAGGCAAAGCATAATCACAACTGGAGCAGAATTGATTCTGGATTTTGACCGATTGATTAACTTTTCAATCTCTTCTTGTGGAAGATTATCTTTTTCCCGTAGGTCTTGTTGGAAAGCATTTGCCATTGAATCAGCGAGATGTTTTTTTGTGGATGATTCTTTGATGACAACAAACCTCCACGGCTGGCGGTGATGTGCTGATGGGGCGAATGTCGAAGTGAGGAGAATGTCTCTTAAAACAGAATCAGGCACCACGTCAGGCTTGAAGCGGCGGATGGAACGACGAGTCCGTAAAAAGTCGCGCAGGTTAATGTTCGTCAAAGCGAGTCGGTTCGATTTTGAAAATAATCCGCTGTTCACCTTCACGATACGTCCAAGGCTTTCCATAGTATCGCAAAGAAAGTTTGTTGATATGTTCCTCTGCACCATCGGTGGTGAATGAAACGACTTTACCGCGTATACCAAGATAACGATCTGGGTCGATTGGGTCTGGGATTGCGATTGAAATTTGCTCAGGACGTTCTTTCATGTTTCGGTCTTTGAGGCGACCTACTTTGGTGTTAATTAAGATGTAATCGCCCTCCGTATCAAACCAAACGGGTGTTACTTGAGGCATACCTTTTGCGTTAACTGTGGCGAGATAAAGAAAAACTTTTTTGTTTTTATCGAATAGGTCAAGATATTTTTCTGGGAATGGCATTTGATTTCTCCATATTTTTTTCTATAGTTTATCAATGCGTTATAAGATTATTATAAGTTTTACTGATTACTGCTCTCTGAAAACTGTTCACTGGATTATCGAAACATATCCATATCTTTGGGACGAATTAATTCTTGCAAACTTCCTTCACCAAGAGGATATGGAAATCCGCGTGCATGCACGACGGGTGTCCCTTCGGCGGCTTGACCCATCACAAGCGACGTGGCAGCGGCGAGTTCATCTGCCACACCAACAATAGTTGCTTGCAATGTGTAACCAAATAAATCTTTCCAACCGCGTTCATCAATTAAAGCAGGGATGCCACTTAATCCAATACACATACCGACAGTTCCGTTACGCCATGCGCGACCATGTGAATCAATAATCATCACGCCGATATTTTTGTTTGTTCGTTTTTTTATTTCATCACGAATTTGTTTTGCGGAATTGTCTGGATTTTCAGGTAATAACAAAACAACATCTTTATTATCACCATCACCCAAAACATTGGAATGGTCAATGCCTGCGTTGGCACAAATGAATCCAAGTTTGTGTTCAACGACAATTACATTTTTTCTATATCGAACAACTTCATTGCTTTCCTGTAACATTAATTCAACAAGACGAGCATCTTTTTCAGTTTTTTCTGCAAGCTCAATTGCTTCTTGAGAGGGTATTACATCCGCAAGGTTTATTATTCGCCCTTCGGCTTTGCTGACAATTTTTTGTGCTAAAACAAAAATATCGTTATCTAACAAAGCCACATTCATTTGCTCAAATGCATTAAGAACAATATCCGCCAAATTGTCACCTTGGCGGATGAGAGGGATATTTTCAAGTGCTGAAAGAATGAGAGACATTATGGATTGTTATTTGCACCTGTAATTTTTATCCCCGCATGAGTAGAACCATACTTCTTATTAATACCAATCAACACACTGGTCAAGCCTTCAATCACAACAGAATTTTCAATCGGTCCAGCATCCCAACCGATTAAATCAGCGGCTTGCACAAGTTTCAACGTCTCTTCACGTGCTTCTTTGCTTGTGCCTGTCACCAACACATCGCAATCTATTTCTTCATCGCTCGTCAAAAGTTCATACGAAATATTTTGAAACGCGGCACATACTTCCACACCCTCGCCAAGGATTTCTTTGGCTTCTTGCGCGGCAGACCCTGCCGATGGCATTTGTACTTTTGATACTTTTGGTGGAACAAGTGGAACTGTTACATCAATCAAAATTTTTCCACTCAAATGTTCTTTGACTGATTCCAATGTGGAACGATGTGCAGAATATGGCACAGATAAAACGACGATGTTCGCTTCTTTCGCCGCCTGAGAATTGCTCATTCCAGTGATAGAGACTCCTTCACCAAGCATTGTTGTTAATTCGCTTGCGGCATTTTTTGCACTTTCTTCTTCACGTGAACCAATCAAAACGTGATAGCCCGCTCGCGCCCAACGATACGAAAGACCTTTTCCTTGTTTGCCTGTTCCGCCCAACACAGCAATGGATAATAAAAGATGATTTTCTTTCATGCATTCTCCAAATCATTTGCCACAGAGGACATAGAGAAAATGAGTTTTAAGATTCTTTTCTCAAAAATCTCTGTGACCTCGGTGGCTAAAAAGCTTTTATCGACTTAACTTACTTTCGCAACTTCTTCTTCGTATTTTTTCCAAACTTTCGGAGCAATTTCTCTGGCGCGTGAAGCAATTTCTTCTTCATCTAGAGTCAATAACTTTCTATCTTTCATCAAAAACCTGCCTTCTACCATTGTAGAAGTCACCATGCTTTGTTGAAAACCGAAGATGATATGCCACGGCAAGTTTCCGTCAGTGAGTGGAGTGTAGGGCTTGTAATCTACAAAAATTAAATCAGCAATCGCGCCAACTGCGATTTTTCCGATAGAGGTGTTTGGGAAAAATGATTCTGCTAATTCAGCATTGTTATAAATAGCCATTTGTTGCACATCATAACCATCCATACGGCGCGGGTCACGATGGTGAACTTTGTGCAAAAGATAAGCGGTTTTCCAATCATCCCACATGGAGTTTGTGAATCCATCATTGCCTAAACAAACTTTGATCCCCATTCGCATCATAGACTCAATTTGTGCAACACCAACGCCGTTATTCATATTAGAACGAGGTTGATGTGTTAACCATGTTTCGGTTTCTTTTAAAATTTCCATTTCACATACATCTACATGCACGCCATGTGCTGTGATAGTTTTCGGTCCGAGAATATTATGTTTTTGCAAACGCTCTATCGCACGCATTTGTGATTTATGTAAACTGTCATATTCATCTTCTTCATGTTCAGCCACGTGAACATGAAAACCAACTTCATCATTTGCCGCGGAACGACATGCTTGAAGCGTAGCACCTGATAAGGTTAAGCTGGCATGTAAACCGAAGGTCGCGGCGAGGCGTGGATGTGGGTCATTGTTCAGGCGGCGGATAAATCTCAAATTTTCTTGAATGCCAGCATTTGCTTTTTCCACGCCGTCTCTATCTGTTACTTCGTAACACAACACGGAGCGTAAACCACTTTTATCAACAGCATCAGCAATCACATCAAGTGAACCATCAATAAAGTTTGGTGAAGCATGATGGTCAATCAAAGTTGTCGTGCCATGTTTGATAGCATCAATTAAACAAACCAAAGCGGAATAACGAACCGCTTCCGCATCAAGCGAACGGTCGAGGGGCCACCAAAGTTTTTGCAGAATCTCAGGGAAATCTTTTGCTGGTTTACCGGGAATCGCCATACCCCGTGCAAACGCGCCATAAAAATGAGTGTGCGCACAAATTCCGCCCGGCATCACATATTGACCATTTGCATCGGTCGGTTTTGTTTTAGGATGTTTTGCAGTTAATGATTTGGTTGTTCCAATTTCACGGATGTAACCGCCATCAATATAAATGGCGTGATTTGCAAGCACACGATTTGGATTTTCCCAAGTAATAATATTTGCGTTTGTAATAAGCATGTTTAACCTTTTTATAAACCCTAAAGGTCTTTAAGACCTTTAGGGGTTGATTATCCTAAACCATACTGACTCGGATGCGGAAGTTTCACTCCGCTTGCGCCCATTTCCCAAAGTGTTAGGAATGCCGCTTCACGTAATTCAGGGTCATCTTTATACATGGCATTATAAATTTGTGAAATCACACCTTCATTGGCATGATATTTCAAATAAGGCAATGCCGCCAGGCGAGCATCAGGGTCATCTTCTTTTAATGCTAATAAGAAAATATCAGTAGCAGGTGTGCCGGGTGAAACGCCTAAACCTTTCTTAGCGGCAAACTCAATCAACCATGGTGATTCATGTGGAACATTCAAACGAGTTGGCGCAAGTGAATTGACTGCAAGTTTTGAATCCAACACTTCCGTTGCGGCGTTACGCACAACCCATTGTTCATCTTCAATTTGAATCTTCTTCAATAACTCAATCGCCCAATCTTCATTGATGCGACCTAAACCATATACCACTGCACGACGTAATAAAATGTCATTTATGGTGATGCCATCTTTCAACATAGCATGACCTTCTTTTGTATCATTGGCAATCGCTTCACCAGCCGCACGCCGAATGTCTTCATCACCGCCTAATAATGTTTGTGCCACAATTTCTAACGATTCATTTGTATTAATTGCAACCAATGCCATACATGCCGCACGTCGTACAGATAAACTCGGTGCTTGTAATGACATTTCTAAAACTTTAATTGCTTTCACATCGCCCATTGCACCGGCACCTAACACGGCTAAATGCACTAACTCAAATGACGGTGAATTAATCATCTGACGGAACAGTGCACTGGCACTTGGGTCATTGCTATACACAAAAGCCGCCATAGCTTGCCCACGTAAACTTAATGGAATACCTTCTGTTTGTAAAATAGCGGCAAGTGTGCCAAACATTTTTCCGCGCCATTGTGCATTTTTCGGAGCATCACGTAACCAACGTGCCGCCGCAAATAATGGACGATGCATGGGCAAACGTGAAAATTCCAATAATGATTGCACTACCTTGCTGGCATCACCATGTGCGGCAAAATAGCGTAAGGTTAAATATTTGCCAGACCAATCTGGTTGATTCAAAATATTTTCTTCAGAACTGTAATTCGTCATGGCGTGCCCAGCCAAATAACCCGCAAAGACCGAATGAATAAAACGCATTTTATGATTTGGATATGGAACTAACAATCCACTGTTTGCCATTTTGTCTAACAAACTTGATGAAGGCGTGGATACTTTTTCTATCTTCTTCATCTTCTGCGTATCAGATTTTGCATCTTCAGTGTTCGCTTCATTACTTGACGTTTGACCTGCTTCACCAGCGGATTCATGTTCTACCACTTCAAACGATTTCACCCAAGCACGTGCTTGGCGTGGGTCAAAGACTGGTTGCGCAGAGAGAATCACTTGCATGGCTAACGTCTCTAATGCGGCGACAGGTGTATTCTCCGGTGCAATTCGGCGGATGTGTGTGGCAATCACTTCTAACACATGCGGACCTAAACTATCGCCAGCGTAGGCACCCCATGCTGTCAAAGTCATTTCAAGTGGAGATAAATTTAAAAGGTCAGCACCCAGCCAGGCGTTAAGAAGAAGCGGGTCTACAGGTTGTATCATCGCAGTTTGTGATGATGATTCTTTTGCTATGGTTTGATTCCATAATTGTCCCCATTGCTCTAAGAATTTTTGATTTTGATTGGTTGACCATGCCGTGATGGCGAGTGGTGCAAATCCTAATGGAATCAATCCATCTAAATATTCTGGCGCGCCAGTGGTGACGATTTTTGTTTCAGGATAATTTTGTAAAACGAGTTTGAAAAAATTAGAGACTAATGTTTGTTCATCAGGCGTGATTTCATCATAGCCATCAACAAGCAACAAACTATTACCATTTCGAAAAGCGGTGTTGATAAATGCCGAAAGTTTGTTGTAATCAAATAATGAAGCATGTTCAGCCGCCGCTTCGATAATGGGTTCTAAAATATTCTTTTCATCTTTATGCGGCAGATTCAAATCTGCTACATGAATCAAAAACGGAACGAGGTTTTGTAAATCACCTAATTTTTCACTTCGATTGGCGGCAAGTGATGCTAAATGTGCTAAGGCAACTGTTTTGCCAGCACCCGGTTGACCAATAATCGCAATATTGACATTGCCTGAAATGGCTTGTGGCAATGTTAAAGTTTGCGGTTGATAAATTGCGGCAATTTCGGGCCAAGTATGTAGATAAGGAAGAGTTTGGGTAATAACATCTTCAAATTTCGGAGCAATACCGGGTTCAACACGTTGCGGTGGAGCAAGCAATAAAGGCTCTTGTAAAATTTCATCTAATGCAAATAATTGCGCGGCGAGGTGCATGCCTTGTGCGCGCCTCAATGTGGCACGGCGATGATTTTCTTCAATTGAACTGGTCTTACGTGCTTGGGCTTCTTCGCGGCGCGCTTTCGCGCCTTCGCGCATTTCTTCTATCAATGGGCGGGCACGGCTCACAATAAACCAAAATATCGTGGCTGTGATGAAGCCAATTAAGAATGAAATCGTCGGGTCAAGTTCAAATAAAAAAGGCATGATTATTTATCTTGCAAATAAAATTCGTCCGCACGATGGACAATACACAATTTGTTTTCTGGCATTTTGTTGTGCCGCGGCGTTGATGTCTGTTCCGCATAAGGCACAGGCATTATCTTCAATTTCTGAGACGGCCACTCCGCGTTTGATTTTTCGTAATTCTTCATAACTCTGCAATAAGCTGACTTCTATCGGAGCGAGAGACGCTTCTCTTTCGTCTGCCAAGCTTTCTAATTGCTTCGTGAGCGACTCTTTATCTTCAATCAGTTTTTTGTGTTCATTACCACGTTTGGCTTGTAACAATTCCAATGCGGTTTTGGCACTTTCATATTCAGCACTAGCACTTTCGGCTTTCATCATTGCTTCTAATTCGCGTTCTTCTAATGTGACCAAATGTTTTTTGAGCGAAGCCGATTCCATTTGTAAATCTTGCAATTCTTTCGGGTTTTTGACATTGCCACTATACAAACTAGACTCGGTTTGTTCAATTTTTATTTTTTGTGCTTGCACTTCGGCTTCGGCATTTTTCATTTCATGCAAGGCGTGATGATTTTCTTTTTGAGTTGTTTCTGCTTTATGGAGTGCCTGCTTAAGCTCAGAATCATTTTCAAGCGTTTTTTGAATGGTATCTAATTGAGAACGGACACGGTCAATTTGGCGGTCAACTTGTTGTAGGCGGAAAAGACCCAGCGTGGCACTCATAGCTTAATTATACCCGTCACTTTCACAAATTGCATTTTTTCATGGGGTTGCAACTTATACATTTATAAAAAAAGCCGCCGAGGACGGCGGCTTGAGCCTACTATTTATTGAGTTGTAACGTTGAAGTAGTTATACGTGGCTTGCGCCAAATCTACGAAGAGCGGATTGGTCACATCCCAAATATTTTGGACGGGGTGATAAGTGTAAATGGAAAGCACGAAATTTCCGCCGGGCGAGTAGACAATTCCAACGTCGCTGATGTCATGGACATAGCCATCTCTTGGCGAAGTGACATAGCCGTGTTTATGAGGCACGAGTGTGCCATCTGGGACGCCACCTTGAATCAACGAGCCGAGTTTATCTTGTGCCATAAAGTCAATCAATAATTGACATGTCGCCGGGCTGACTTTATCCGGGAATGCGGCAATTAAAGCACCGCCGGCATTTTGAGCACATTGATAAATATCGGCTAGCAAAATTCCCATTTCGGAGGGCGTTGTTTGGGAATAGGTATCTCTTTCCATAAAAATATCGGTACGAGAATTGCCGGGTGTCACTTTGTTGGGCAATAAGTTTGGAGCACCTAGATAAAACATACCGCCTAAGTACGTGCTTTCTAAGCCTATGGCTTCCATATCACGGGTGACGATAATCGGACCGTTGGATTCATCAATTCTTTGTAAGACTAAGTCAGTTGCAGAATTATCAGACCTACCGAGTGTGCGCAAGATGATATCTGCTGTTGTTGTATCTAAATTACTGCCTTGATTAATTAAATAGGAAGCGACCACTGGAACTTTAATTGTGCTGGAGGCTGTGAAAGCAATATCAGGTTCAACCGAAATTTCTTGTTTTTGATTAATAGCAAAATGAATTTCTTGACCTGTTTGCAAATCCATCATGTAAAAGCCAATCAAACCATCAAAATCGGATGTGATAATAATTTGCTTGAGCAAGATTTCCAAATTATCAATGGTGGGTCTGGCGGCAGAACTTTGTGTAAATGAAAGTGCCACAGAACGATTGGTCGGTGACCTTAATGCATCTGTAATGAGTAGAACAGCACGGTCGAGGTCAAGAGTCTGACCGGGAGCACCGGGCAAGAATGAAGTCCCGCCCGGAATCGGTTGTGCAGGGGCAGGCGGCTTATCATAGCGAGAAGCGATTTCATTTTGTAAAAATTCGCGCAGGCGTTCTTCCGAAATATTTGCACTTAATGGAATTTGAGTCGCGCTAGGTGTACGATTCCACAGGTAATCCCAAAATCCACCCCAGAATGAACCGCCCGTACGAGATAAATCTGCCGCGGCAAGCATGGTTTCCATATCAATTTGAAAGCCGACGGTGCCGGGGTCAATATAAAAACTGGCTTCAGCATAGTTTGCTTGAATGGGTGTTGTATAAACTTCTAACAAACGTTGTGAGGCTTGTGCAGGTGATAAGCCATCCACTGGCACGCCGGCAATCGTCATGCCATTGGGATAATTATTTCTTTGGCGGCTGTATGCGATTAAGGATGTAATCGTTAGAACGAGTGCGCCAGTTAAAAAAAGAATTGATACACCACGTAAAAGAATATTGGTATTGCGATTTCTCAAACGAACCTCCAATTACAAAAAAGTATAACATACCGAAATTATGTGCTTGTGCTAGAATAAGCACGGCATTAATAAAACTTTTTCAAAGGATGGACGATGCTTCGTTCAATTTTGATTTACTTTTCGCAAGCCACATGGGCGCAAAATCTAATTATGAATTGGGGCTATGCTTGGAAAATTGCTTCGCGTTTTGTGCCCGGCACAAAGTTAGAAGAGGCTTTACGAGTAGCACGTGATTTAAATGCAAAGAGGTATGTGACTTCATTGAATCAACTCGGTGAGCATACACATACTCCTGAAGATGCGCAAGCGGTTGCCGACCAGATTTATACGATTCTTGACGCGCTTGGAGCTGATTCTGCTTTGCGAACGAATCTTTCCATCAAGTTGACTCAAATTGGTTTGGGTTTAGACGAAACCTTGTGTGCGGAAATTTTAGAACGCATTTTAGCGCGTGCTAAAAAGAATAACACTTTTATACGCATTGACATGGAAGACACGCCTTACACAGAAAAAACAATCAACTTGTGGTATGCCATGCGTGCCAAAGGTTATGAAAATCTTGGGTTGGTGATTCAAGCATACTTGTATCGCTCTGAGGCGGATGTTCGTCGTCTTGTGAATGATGGTGTAAGAATCAGAATCGTCAAAGGGGCGTATAAAGAACCTGCTGAGAAAGCTTATCCACAAAAAGCAGACACAGATGCGAATTATGATTTGCTGACAAAGATTCTCTTTGACGCTTCTTTAGAAAAACGTTCGAGCCTGAGTGACGATGGACGCATTCCACCAATCCCTGCTTTGGCAACCCATGACGAAAAACGAATCGCTTTTGCAAAAAATTATGCTGAGAAAATTGGCTTACCAAAACATGCTTTTGAATTTCAAATGTTATATGGCATTCGCCGTGATTTGCAAGAACAATTAATGAAAGATGGTTATATTATGCGTGTTTACATTCCGTTTGGTCCGCAATGGTATCCATACTTTATGCGCCGTTTAGCAGAACGCCCTGCCAATGTTTGGTTCTTTGTTTCAAACTTTTTCAGGAAATAAAACTTCCCAACAATTTTCACGACCAGCCAGTAAATCTAAATTATCTCTGCTTGGTTTTGCGCATGGCACTGCATTGAATAATTTTGCAATTTGAATAGCCGCAGGCGAGAAATAGGCTGTTACTTGACAATGCAAGCGACCTTCTGAATCGTTGCGAGTAAAAATGGCTACATCAGACGAAATATTGTTTTGAGAAACAATTTCTTCGAATGCCTTGCGGATTTGCTCCATCGGTTCATGTGCCATGATTGCATCACCTAAATCTAAAGCGTGCCATGTACTATTCATATTACTAGATTATATGATAAGAATTTCTAAATGAGGTTTTATGTACGAAATTGCTTTGCTTTTGCACAGTTACACTCGCTGGATTGTCTTAATCGTTTCGCTTTATACATTGTTCATCGTCTGGCGTGGATTTATCCAAAAACGCGAATGGACGAAAACTGAAACAATTGCGTCACGATTATTTGTTTGGGTATTTACATTGCAATTTGTTTTAGGCGCAATTTTATTTTTTATCCCTAATGGACTTGCTCAAACCGCAATAGATATTATGAGTCAAGATTTTGGAACAGCCATGCAAACGCGTGACATTCGCTTCTTCGGCATGGAGCATCCCTTACAAATGACGATTGCTATGGCAGTTGTTCATATCGGTGCATCACGTGCTAGAAAAGTGACTCCATCATCAAAACAATTTCGCTGGGCAGTGATTTGCTTTACATTGGGATTGTTGTTGATTCTTGTTGGCATTCCGTGGTGGCGACCGTTGTTGAGATTATGAAAAAGTTATACCCAAATTCATGATTTCTGTTCTTTATCCATAAAACTAGATGTAATCACTGCGATGGCTCCTATAATGCTAAGTGCATTTAGTACTAACAAAATTATTCCAAACCAAGTTGTATGTATATGCTGAAAAGGGAAAACCATATTTCTGAATTCTGTCCGAAAGACTTCTACTGTTTCACCAATGCGAAATTCAGGATAAGCACTACGGGTAACTTTGTATAAATCATCATCAATTGTGACCGTGTAATTTGACCCATATTTTGATGTAGATGAATTTGTCTCTAGCACTGTTCCTTGAAGTGGAGTTGGACTTGTTAGAAAACCTAAAGAAATAGATTTTATAGATGGTGCAAAAAAGCCAATACCAATGACGGTTACCAGCCCAATGGCTACAACCCAGCGGGTGATTTCCTTTTGGATTTGTTTAAGAATCACAGCACTAAACAATGAAAAAAGCCACCACATTGCTAACAAAGGTAAGAGGTTTGCAAGAAGATAATCATAATATTGTGCAATGCGAGGCGTTACTGACCATACAAAGAACATGGAGACTAACGTGATAGTAAGTGTGAGGAATGCAAATTGAGCGGCGGGTTTTGGTTTGATAGTTGCGCCTGTATAACTGCGATTCATAAAATCGGCTGGCAAATCTTCTGCAAGCGATGTTGTCAGCAAAACAGTAAATAATAAAAAGATGCTTGCTATGATGTTGGCGATAAAAGTATCAGACATTAGAATCTAAGAATTTTATTCAATATTCAACGCGGCATCTAACCCAACCGCCACGCCTTTAAGATTTTGCACATATCGAATCGCGACCAAAGCACCATTCGCAAATGATTCATACGAAGTACTTTTATGATTGATGGAAAAAGTTTCTCCTAGATTACTAAACGCAACTTCTTGGTCTGATAACAAGCCTTTCATTCGCAAAGAATGGACTCGAATCCCCGATGCTAAACCGCCTCTTGCACCTTTGACAATTTCATTACTTTTATCTTCAGTTTCTTTTCTATGTTTTCCCATTCGCATGGCAGTTGCTAAAGCAGTCCCTGACGGTGCATCAGGCTTTGTGTTTTCATGCCGTTCAATAATCTCAGCGGACTCAAAATATGCGGATGCGATTTCAGCAAAACGCATCATCAACACGGCACCGATTGAAAAATTGGGGACAATCAAACAGCCTTTATCATTTTCTCCCCAGAAGGACTTAACGTCTTCAATTCGTTCTTTCGTAAACCCAGATGTTCCCACAACAACATGAACATTTTTTTTATGCCATTGTTTAAGATTTTCCATCACCACGTTTGGATGTGTACATTCTACAATTACATCCGCATTGATATCTTTTATAGAATCTTGTACGGTTACATCTTCAAAAACTTTTCCTGCATGTGATGGAGAATAAACGCCACTTAATTGCATTTCATCAGTATTTGAAATTGCTTTTGCAATCACACTGCCCAAGCGACCCATTCCACCTGAAACTGCTACTTTTGTCATATCTTATTAACCTTCTTGACTTTGATTTTTTGTACCACGAATCAATTTTAGTGCCACAATCATCCCACTCGTCATTGCTTGAAAAAAAGCAGAGACGATAATGGCAATATCTTGTTGTAGAAATGCATACGTTAACCAAATCGTCCCTTCAATGGTTGAGATGAGCCATGTTCCTAAAGATAAATCTGCTAGATTATTTTCTTTATATGCTAACCATAATTGAGGAACATTCGAAATTAAAACGCTGATAGATAGAACTAATCCCAATCCATTTTCACCAAAGATGATCCCAGCCAAAAGCAGAACTACAAACCAAATGGGAGTAACTTTTAATTCTTTGACATGACGACCAAAGCGCAATGCAAACAAAGTGATTAACGTAAAGATAAAACCTGTTAATCCGCTGGAAAGGCTAAAAAAGAATTGCTCGGTTAAAACTCCATAGATAACCCAACTAAAACTACAGATAGCACTTGTGGCGGCGGTATCTACAGAAACACCAAAGGCTTCTCTAGCACGGACTAATCTAATAAGTTGTGGCATGGCTCGAAACAACCCAAGGATTGTTCCGAATGTGCCGAGGATGGAAGTTATTTCCATTCTACGTGCCTTCTCTTATCCAAGCTATCAACCTTGGTAGTATTACTCCGCCAAAGAAAAATGAAAACCCTAATGCAACAATAAGAAATGGAACTTTGTAATCTGTAAACCCAGAAGCAATCCACAATGCAAAAGCACCAGCTACAAGATAAATAAAACTTGTAGTAACAACTCTTCTTGAATAACTTTCCCCAAATTTATTTATATTTTTTACTCCTACAATCCGCCCAAGCACCTCAACCTTAGATGGTGAGTCAGCAATTATCTTTATGGTGAAAGAGTCTTTTGAATTTAAGAGTACAGGATTTATCTTAAGTGATTTACTTTCTACCTCAAATGATATTTGAAGGTTTGATGGATACAAATCGTATATATCTGCGCTCAAAATCCTCGCTGATTTTCCTAGAGATAGTCTTAGTGGAGTTTCAAAGTCACTAGACTTTATTGGAATCACACCTGTATTTTTGATCTTTATTAACAATAACTCCGCATTGGCAATGGTTTTTTTGTCGAAGAGAACTTTTATACGATTCTTTTCATTCTCTTTGGTAATACTTACTAAAGTTGTTTGAGCAATAATTTCATAGGAAAGTTTCTTGGCAAAACTTCGCATCGCAAGCCAAATAGTAACTAAAAGAGTAACTATTCCAATCACGAACTGCCAAATTGGGTCTCTAAAAATGTCAATCATATTTGTATTTGCCTTATTTTCTCTTAATATTTTAACTACTCGCTATGTGAGTCCCAAAATAATATACTATATAGAATCATTCTGTATAATAGACTATATTATAAACCTTCCAACATGCAACCTTCAAACCTTCAAACCTCAAAAAACTCCTTTCTCGCCCTCGTGACCGGCTCCGCGCATAGACTTGGTAAAGCCTTTGCTTTGTCCCTTGCAAAAATGGGATATGCCATTGCTTTGCATTATCGTGGCTCAGCCGATGAAGCCGAAAAAACTGTGGATGAAATCCGCGCTTTGGGTGTGGATTGTCTCCCGATTCGTGCTGATTTAACGCAACCTGAAAAAATTGACTTTTTATTTTCACTCGTTGATGAATTCAAACAGCCATTAAAAGTGGTACTCAATTCTGCGGCGGTGATGCCAGTTGGCAAAGCCGATGAACTTGAATTAAAAGATTGGGATTCCGCCATGGACTTAAATCTGCGTGCGCCGTTTTTAATTTCACAACATGCCGCCAAACGAATGAGAAACGGATTAATCGTCAACATCACCGACATTGGCGCAAACAAAGCATGGAGCCGTTATCCATCTTATACAGTTAGTAAAGCAGGTTTGGAATCACTGACAAAAATTTTAGCCAGAGCCTTTGCTCCGAAGGTTCGAGTCAATGCCATTGCGCCAGGTTTAGTTTTGCCATCTGATGTTGTCAATGAAGAAACGTGGAGCAAACTTGTGGATAAACTTCCACTCAAACGCGCCGCCACATTAGATGAACTCACCATGACTCTCGAATTTCTCATCAAAAACGAGTATATTACTGGTCAAACCATTGCAGTGGATGGTGGATATTCTTTGATTTGAAATCCACTGGTCGAGTAGTTGCGAGTGAAACGAGCAACGTATCGAGACCAGAAATTTATAAAGTAATTAAAATTTTTATTAAACTGTTGGTCTCGATATGCACTTCGCACAAATCGCTCAGTGCTACTCGACCAACGAATATTTATAAAATAAAATGACTTCCAAAAAACTTTCCCCCGACCTACTGCTCTCTGTTCTTCTAATCATCTGCTCTCTCTACTACTCCTTCACCTTCATTGATTTTTCCATTCCGCCGTTTGAAGATGCCGCCATGATAATGCGTTACGCGCAACATCTCGCAAATGGTCACGGCATTGTGTGGAACATCGGCGAAGCACCTGTAGATGGCGCCACTGATTTTCTTTTCATGGTTGCATCCGCCGCGTTAATCAAACTTGGTTTTACAGTCGGGCAGGCTGTGCGTGGCATTGGTTTTGTTTCGCATCTGATCACAATTCTCATTATTTATTTTACAAATCGAAACATTCATAACGGAAATAAATATCTTTCTTTTTTAAGCGGATTATATTTTGTCTTCGGCACTGGACTCTCTTATGTCTCTGCCTATTTTGGGACTCCATTCTTCGCCCTCGCCGCCGCTTCAACCTGGATGTTCAGCCTGCTTCTGATGCGTCAGCAGACTCCTAGCTTTTGGTTGATTCTCGCTTTTTCATTAAGTGGCTTAATCACTGGATTGATTCGTCCCGAAGGAGTCATCCTCGCATGTTTGATGTTGCTATCTATCATCGTCATGCGTGGACTTAAAAATTCAATTTCAATCATCATAATTTTTGGAACAACATTTTTGTTACTTGGCGGTTCATACTTTTTATGGCGTTGGGATTATTTCGGTTATCCATTACCAAATCCATTTTATAAAAAAGGGGATGGTGGTTGGAAGTGGGCTACATTTTGGATTTCGTTAGGCAATACATTACGATTATCTTTCCCAGTTTTGTTTGCATTCATCTATGCTTTTCGCGCTAAAGAAACAACCAAACTTGCACTTGTATATTTAATTCCGATTATCGGTTTTGCTTCTGCCTTTGGCTTGGTCTCTGACGAAATGAACTATGGAGCACGCTTTCAATATGCCACAGTTCCACTTGCACTCATGTCATGGATTCCATTAATATCCGCTGGTCGAGTAGACTCGGATGCTCTTTCCGAGTCGTACCGAGACCAGATGTTGATGAAACAGAATCAATTTTCCCCGAGAGAAAGAAGCGTAGTTTTTATCTCATTAATCCTTTTATCTGCCAGTCTTGTTTATTATTCATGGACTCAAAATTGCAAATTAATTTTATATCAACAAACATGTGAGCGACCTTATGAACGCGATGGGCGTTTGGAGATGGCGCAAATGTTAGCGGATTATCGCGGCAAGGGGTATGTAATTGCAGTGACCGAAGCAGGTTTGTTGCCGTATTATTCGGGTTGGGATGCGATTGATACGTGGGGCTTGAATGACCAATTTATTGCACACAATGGTGGAATAACGATGGAGTATTTAGATGAATATAAACCGCATATCATTATGTTCCATGATTATTATTCGCCGCTTGTGCCACCGCGTTTAACCGAAGCGAATTTGCGTCAGCGTTGGTTTAGCATGACGATTTTATTGAAAACATACGCCGAAGAAAATGGGTATGTGCTTGCGGCTGTGTTTGGGGATAGTCCGTATGATACGCATTATTATTACGTACGAAATGATTTTGAAGATAGCAAACGTTTGATTGTGCAAATCTCTCAATTTAGAGATTATTTTTATCCGACAACGGGTAAGCGTTC
>ERZ761602.1837-NODE-1837-length-36309-cov-7.780190_pt1 | contig 36309 bp, 29 predicted proteins | sample MGYA00512165_ERZ761602 | MGnify/ENA primary metagenome ERZ761602 (study PRJEB28899, sample SAMN02445085) | bioreactor sludge metagenome | biome: EBPR sludge; isolation source: Thorneside wastewater treatment plant | place: Australia: Brisbane, Thorneside...
GATGCGCCCGTGCTGCGCCTTGGCCTGGCGCGAGGCGAGCATGAAGCAGCGCAGCCCCGCGCTCGAGACGTATTCCAGCCCCGAGAGGTCGAGCACCACCGAGCCGCCGTCGTGCGCGGACTTTTCCACGTGCGCCATGAGGTCGGCCCGGAAGGCGTCGCAGTTGTCCTGGTCGAGCCGCCCCGAGACGCCCAGGACGAGCGCGTTGGCGTAGCGGCTTGCCTTGAGGGCCATGTTGTCGTTCTTGTGGGTGAAATCCGGCCCTATTGTCGGGAAAGCCCGCGGGAAGGGCAACCCACCCCCCGGAAAGGGGAAAAAGGGCGCCCGGGCGGGCGCCCCGCCGGGGCGTCAGATCGCCTCGGGCACCATCCGGATCGCCCCGCAGGGGCATTCCGCCGCGCAGACCCCGCAGCCCTTGCAGTAGTCGTAGTTGAAGCGGAAGCGCTTGCCGGGGCCGAGCTTGACCACGGCGTTGTCGGGGCACACGCCGTAGCAGTTGTCGCACTCGAAGCAGTTGCCGCAGGACAGGCACCGGCGCGCCTCGAAGTTGGCGGTGTTCTCGTCCAGGCCCTTCACCACCTCGTCGAAGGACGAGGTGCGCCGCGCGAGGTCCAGCACGGGGCGCATCGTCTTGGGGGCGTCGGCGTAGTACCAGGCGTTCAGGCGCTCGAAGCTCGCGAGCTCGTGCTTCTCCGCGGGCTGGTACGCGCCGCCCCGCAGCCACGCGTCGATGTGGCGCGCCGCCTTCTTGCCGTGGCCCACGGCCACCGTCACGGTGCGCTCGGCGGGCACCATGTCGCCGCCGGCGAAGAGGCCCGGGTGGGCCGTCATCATGTTGGGGCCCACCTTCACCACGCCGTCCTCCACCTGCAGGTCCGGCACGCGGGAAAGCAGCGACAGGTCCACGTCCTGGCCGAGCGCGAGCACGACGGAATCGGCTTCCAGCGTCTCGAATTCGCCCGTCGGCTGGGGCACGCCCTTGGCGTCCAGGGCCATCTTCTCGATGGTGATGGATTCGCCGCCGGCCTGCTTGATGGTGGAGAGCCACTTGATCAGCACGCCCTCCTCCAGCGCCTCCTGCACCTCGAAGTCGTGGGCGGGCATCTTCTCGCGGGTGCGGCGGTAGACGATCATCGCCTCCTCCGCGCCCAGGCGCTTGGCGGTGCGCGCGACGTCGATCGCGGTGTTGCCGCCGCCGTAGACGACGACCTTGCGCCCGAGCAGGGGCTTTTCCTCGCCCTCCATGCCGCGGAGCACCTGCACGGCGTCCATGATCTTGGCCGCCTCGTTCGCGGGGATGTAGGCGCGCTTCGCGATGTGGGCGCCGACCGCGAGGAAGACCGCGTCGAAGCCGCCGGCCTGCTTGGCCTCCAGCACGTCGTCCACGCGAGTATTGAGCTCGAGCTTGACCCCGAGATCGAGGATGCGGCGCACCTCGGCGTCCAGCACCTCGCGGGGCAGGCGGTACTTCGGGATGCCGAAGCGCATCATGCCGCCGGCCATCGGACCGGCCTCGCGGATGGTGACGGCGTGGCCCAGGCGCGCGAGGTGGTACGCGGCCGACAGGCCCGAGGGGCCCGCGCCCACGACGAGCACCTTCTTGCCCGAGAAGGGCGCCGGGTCGTCGAAGGCCCAGCCGCGCTTGATGGCCTCGTCGCCCAGGAAGCGCTCGACGGAATTGATGCCCACGGACGCGTCGAGCTGCGCGCGGTTGCACGCGCCCTCGCACGGGTGGTAGCACACGCGGCCCATCACGGCCGGCAGCGGGTTGTTCGCGACGAGCGCGCGCCAAGCGGCCTCGTAGTCGCCGCTTTCGGCGTGGAAGAGCCAGCCCTGGATGTCCTCGCCCGCGGGGCAGGCGTTGTTGCAGGGCGGCAGGCGGTCGACGTATTCGGGGCGCATCGTGCGCCACGAGCCCGTGTGGTTGGCGAGGCTCGAACCCGGGTCCAGCGTGATGGCGAAGGGCTTTTTCATGATGTCATTCCGTCGCGGCGTCGAGCAGGCCGTACTTGCGGATGTTCTTGTCCGCGGCCTGCTGGATGCGGCGGATCACGTCCTCGGCGGGCTTGGGCGAGAAGAGGTGGGCGTAGCGCTTCTGGGGCTTGAGGTACTCCTCCACCGGCAGCTGCCGGCGGATCTTGGAGACGCTCGTCACCTCGCCGTTCTCGGCCTCGAAGACCGGGAAGATGCCCGTCTCCTTGGCGAGGCGCGCCATGCGGATGGTGAGCGACGAGTCGTGCCCCCAGCCCAGCGGGCAGGGCACCAGGATGTGCAGGTAGCGCGCGCCGCGGAACTGCATCGCGCGGGTCACCTTGGCCTCGAGGTCCCGCAGCTCCGACACGAGGGCCGTCGCCACGTAGGGAATGCCGTGGGCGATCGCGATGGCCGGCAGGTCCTTGCCCTGGCCGAACGGATTGCCCGGCGTCGCGCCCACGGCCGGCGTGGTGGCGGTGCGCGCGTAGGCGGGCGTGGCCGAGGAGCGCTGCACGCCCGTGTTCATGTAGGCGCCGTTGTCGTAGCAGATGTAGAGCACGTCGTCGTTGCGCTCGAACATGCCCGACAGGCACCCGAAGCCGATGTCCGTCGTGCCGCCGTCGCCGCCCTGGGCGATGACGCGCGTCTCGCTGCGGCCCTTCACGCGCATGGCCGCGGCGATGCCCGTCGCGACCGCCGCGGTGTTGCCGAAGAGCGAGTGGATCCAAGGCACCTGCCACGAGGTCTCGGGATACGGCGTCGAGAAGACCTCGAGGCACCCCGTGGCGTTGGCGGCGATCAAGCGGCCCTCGGTCGCCTCCATCGCGGCGTCGATCGCGTAGCGCGCGCCCAGGGCCTCGCCGCAGCCCTGGCAGGCGCGGTGGCCGGAATTGAGCGAGTTGGTGCGGCGCTGCGTGGACTGCACGGAGCGCTGGTCCGCGGGCAGCAGGCGGTTGCCCACCGTGAAGGTGCCCGTCTGGTAGAACTTGAGCGGCTGGAAGCTCATGGCGTCATCCCGGCTAGCGCAGCTTGGCGGTGACGAGGCCCACGTCCTTCAGGACGGCCTCGGCGAGCGGACCCGTGCGGCGCACTTCGCGCTCGCGCTTGAGGGCCCGGTCCACCACCTCGTGATTGAGGTCGAGGAACGTGAGAGGCGCGAGCGTGCCCGCGGCGGCCTCGAGGAAGGTGCGCGTGAGGGCCTCGCGCGTGATCGAACGGCCGCCCAGGCCCGCGACCACCGTGAGCACCGCGTCCGGCGGGCCCGCGAAGCTCTGGCGCACGTTGGCCGAGACGATGCCGCCGTGGCCGACCGACAGGCTCTTTTCCACGACCACGACGCGCTTCGCGTTCGCGAGCGCCTCGCGCACGGCCGCGGCGGGCCAGGGCCGGTAGCAGGTGATGCCCACCACGCCGATCTTCTCGCCCTTCTCGCGCAGCGCGTCCACCGTGTCCTTGATGGTGCCGAGCACCGAGCCCAGGGCCACCACGACGGTCTCGGCGTCCTCGGTGCGGTAGGTGTGCATGAGGCCGCCGGAATCGCGGCCGAAGGCGTGGCGGAATTCCTCCGCCCAGCCCGGGATCAGTTCCAGGGCCTGCATCTGCTTGGCGTGCGCGAGGTAGCGCACCTCCATGAAGGCCTCGGGGCCCACCATCGCGCCGATGGACACGGGCTCCTGGGGGTCGAGCACCTGGCGCGGCTCGAAGGGGGGCAGGAACGCGTCCACCTGCGCCTGCGTGGGCATGTCCACGCGCTCGTAGGCATGGGTGAGGATGAAGCCGTCCATGCACACCATCACGGGCAGCGACAGTTCCTCGGCAAGCCGGAAGGCCTGGATGTGCAGGTCCAGCGCCTCCTGGTTGGTCTCCGCGAAGAGCATGATCCAGCCGCAGTCGCGCTGGCTCATGGCGTCGGTGTGGTCGTTCCAGATGTTGATGGGCGCGCCGATCGCGCGGTTGGCCACCGTCATCACGATGGGCAGGCCCAGGCCCGCGGCGTTGAAGACCGCCTCGGCCATGAAGAGCAGGCCCTGGCTCGCCGTCGCGGTGTAGGCGCGCGCCCCGGCGGCCGAGGCGCCGATCGCCACGCTCATGGCGGCGAACTCGCTCTCGACGTTGATGAACTCGCAGGGCTGGAGCGAGGCGTCCTTCACCATCTCGCCCAGGGCCTCGACGATGTGGGTCTGGGGCGAGATCGGATAGGCGCAGATCACCTCGGGGCGGCACAGGGCCACGGCCTCGGCGACGGCGCGGGAGCCTTCAGTCTGCTTGAGCATGGGCGTCCTTTCCCGCGGACGCGCCCACGTGGTCGTGGGCGGCGGCGGCGGCCTTGGCGTTGGCCTCGGCGATCTTGGCGGGGAATTTCTCGCGGATGGCCTTGGCCACCGACTCGACCGTGATGAGTCCCGAGAGCGCCGCGAAGCCGCCGAGCAGCGCCGCGTTGGGCAGCGGACGGCCCACGTGCTTGAGCGCGATCTCCGAGCCCGGCACCGTGACCAGGCGCACCTTCGGGTGGGTCTCGGCGAACTCCGCGAGGCCCAGGCTCTCGAGGCTCCGGGAGGTGTTGATGAGCACGAGGCCGTCGGGCTTCAGGCCCGCGAAGACGTCCACCTGGTGCAGCAGGGTGGGGTCCTGGATGATGAGCGCGTCGGGCTCGAGGATCGGCTCGCGCAGGCGGATCTCGCGGTCGTCGAGCCTGCAATAGGCCACGACGGGCGCACCCGTGCGTTCGGAACCGAAGCTGGGAAATGCCTGGGCATGGCGACCTTCGAGGAAGGCCGCGACCGAGAGCATCTCGGCCGCCGTCACCACCCCCTGGCCGCCCCGTCCGTGAATCCGGATCTGGAACAAGCGGACCTCCTCCTAGCTGGAACCGACATGCTAGGTGGGACGAAGGGCCTACGCTTTGCGCTCGATTAAACCCGCGGCGGGTGCGCGAAAGACCGACTCAGGCGCTCGGGAATGGCTCCGCGCCCACGGAGGGCTTGAGGCCCGGCACCTCGACGGCGCCTTCCTCCGGCAGGTATTCCAGCGCCCGCGCGACCCAGCCGGCGTGGTCCTCCTCGTCGGCGATCATGCCCGTCGCGAGGCGCGCGACCTCGGCATCGGGCGAGCTCTCGGCGACCCAGCGGAAGAACGCGACGGCGCGAAGCTCCGCCTCGAGCGCGATCCCCAGGAGCTGCCGGCTGCTGTTCATGAGGAAGAGCATCTCGCGCGGCACCGTCTCGGGCGCGACGCCGTCCACCCACCGGTAGCCGTCGCGGGGGATGTCGGGGATCGCGAGGTCCGAGGCCATTTCCGCGAGCTCCTCGAGATGCTCCTGCTCGAAGCGCGCGAGGTTGCGGCACAGGCCCGCCAGCACCGATTCGCCCCGTTCGTCGAACCACGCGGTGAATTCCCGGTAGCGTTCGGCGGCCTCGGACTCGATGGCGAGGGCGTGGGCGAGGAAGTCCTCGAGGGTGGCGATGGGCGTCTGGGACATGGCGGATCCGTGGCGAAGTGGCACCTTGCCCGCCCGATGCCGCCGATGTTTGACGGCGATCAACCGGCCGGGCCGTCGCCGGACGCGCCCGGCGCGCCACGACGATCGCGCAAGGGTATCCTGATCCGTCCCGCCCCGCACGCCGCGTGCGATCGCGCGCGGCTCGGGCGGATTGCCGGGTGTGCCATGGAACCACCGATCAAGATCCGCGGCTCTCTCGACCCCGATCCGCCTTGCGTCTCCGCTGCCGAGGCCCTGCGGGTCAGCGAAGAGCGCCTGCGCCTCGCGCTGGACGCCGCAGGCCTGGGCCTGTACGACGTGGACATTCCCGCCGGGCAAGTCACCGTCAACGCGCAGTACGCCCGCATGCTGGGCCACGACCCGGCCACCTTCCGCGAAAGCGCCGCGGACTGGGTCGCGCGCCTGCACCCGGACGACCGCGAGGCCGCCTGGCAGGCCTACACGGGCTACATCGCGGGCCGGCTGCCCGAATACCGCATCGAATTCCGCCTGCGCACGGCCGACGGCGGCTGGAAGTGGGTCCTGTCCCTGGGGCGCATCGTCTCGCGCGCGTCCGACGGGGCGGCCCTGCGCATGCTCGGCACCCACGTGGACATCGACGAGCGCCAACGGGCGGAGGCGCGGCTGCGCGAGAGCGAGTCGCTCTACCGCTCCCTCTTCGAGGCCAATCCCCACGCGATGTGGGTCTACGACCTGGAGAGCCTCGCCTTCCTCGCGGTGAACGACTCGGCGATCCGGCGCTACGGCTACTCGCGCGAGGAGTTCCTCGCGATGACGATCCGCGACATCCGCCCGCCCGAGGACATTCCCCGCCTGCTCGCCGCCATTCCCGCGGCCGGCGCCGGGTACGGCGGCGGCGAGGTCTGGCGCCACCGCAGGAAGGATGGCAGCGAGATCCTGGTGGAGATCACCTCCCACACGATGGATTTCGAGGGGCGGCCGGCGGAGCTCGTGCTGGCCCACGAGGTGACCGAGCGCGTGCGCGGCGAGATCGCGCTGCGCGAGAGCGAGGCGAGATTCCGCCGCGCCATCGAGGAGGCGCCCTTCCCGATCATGATGCACGCCGAGGACGGCGAGGTCCTCGCGGTGAGCCGGGCGTGGCTCGACATCACGGGTTACGAGGCCGGCGAGATCGCGACGATCGCGGATTGGACGGCGCTCGCCTACGGCGACCGGCGCGAAGAGGTGCGGCGCGCCATCGCGCTCACCTACGGCCTCGCCGCCCGCCGGGAGGAAGGCGAGTTCCCGGTCCGGTGCCGGGACGGGCGCGTGCGCACCTGGGCCTTCAGCTCGGTGGGACTGGGCGCGATGGCGGACGGACGGCGCCTCGCGATCAGCATGGCCGCGGACGTCACGGAACGGAATGCGGCCCAGCAGGGCCTGCTCAAGCTCTCCCTCGCCGTCGAGCAGAGCCCGGCGAGCATCGTGATCACCGACCTCGACGCCCGCATCGAGTACGTGAACGAGACCTTCGTGCGGATCACGGGCTACCGGCGCGAGGAGGTGCTGGGGCGCAACCCGCGCATGCTCCAGTCGGGCAAGACGCCCCGGGAGCGCCACCTCGCGATGTGGGCGGCCCTCGGGCGCGGCGAGACCTGGCGCGGGGAATTCATCAATCGCCGCAAGGACGGCGCGGAGTACGCCGAGTTCGTGGTGGTGTGCCCCATCCGGCAGGCGGGCGGCCGCGTGACCCACTATCTCGCCGTGAAGGAGGACATCACGGAGCGGCGTCGCCTGGGCCACGAGCTCGACCGCCACCGCCATCACCTGGAGGAATTGGTGCGCACCCGCACCGAGGAGCTGGCGCAGGCCCGCGAGCGCGCCGAGTCCGCCAGCCGCGCCAAGAGCGCCTTCCTGGCCAACATGAGCCACGAGATCCGCACGCCGATGAACGCGATCGTCGGGCTCACGCACCTGCTGCGCCGCGAGGGCCTGCCGCCGGCGCAGGCCTCGAAGCTCGACAAGATCGACGCGGCGGGACGCCACCTGCTGCACCTGATCAACGACATCCTCGACCTGTCGAAGATCGAGGCCGGGCGCCTCGATCTCGAACGCACCGACTTCGCGCTCGGCCCGCTGCTCGACCACATCCGCTCCATCGCCGGCCCGGCGGCGGACGACAAGGGCCTTTCGCTCACGGTCGAGGTCGATGACGTGCCCGGCTGGCTGCGGGGCGACCCCACGCGGCTGCGGCAGGCGCTGCTCAACCTGGTCTCCAACGCCGTCAAGTTCACCGAGGCGGGGCGCGTCGCGATCCGGGTGCGTCGCGAAAGCGGCACGCCCGGCGGATTGCTCCTGCGATTCGAGGTGGAGGACACGGGCATCGGCATCCCGCCCGACAAGCGGGCGGGACTTTTCCGGCCCTTCGAGCAGGCCGACGCGTCGACCACGCGGCGCTTCGGCGGCACGGGACTGGGGCTCGCCATCACGCGGCGCATCGCGGAGGTGATGGGCGGCCAGGCCGGCGTCGAGAGCGAGGCGGGCCGCGGCAGCCGCTTCTGGTTCACCGCCGTCCTCGAGCCCGGCCGCGGCGCCGAGCCTCGCCTGGAACCGCGCCCGCCGGCGCCGCGCCGGCCCTTCCGCCCGCCCGCGTGCTGCTGGTGGAGGACAACGCCATCAACCGCGAGGTCGGCGTGGAGCTCCTGCGGGCGATGGGCGTCGAGGCGGACACCGCGAACGACGGCCTCGAGGCCGTGGACCGCGTGGCCCAGGGCCGTTACGACCTCGTGCTGATGGACGTGCAGATGCCGAGGATGGACGGCCTGGCCGCCACGCGGGCGATCCGATCGCTGCCGGGCGGCGCGCGGGTGCCAATCCTCGCGATGACGGCCAACGCCTTCGACGAGGATCGCCATGCGTGCGAGGAAGCCGGCATGAACGGCTTCGTCTCGAAGCCCGTCGATCCGGACGTGCTGCGGGGCGCCATCTCGCGCTGGCTCCAGCTGGGACGGGCCCTCGCCCTGGACGCGCCCGCGACAAGCGCCCCCGACGCCCTCGCCCTGCTCGGCGGCATCGAGGGACTCGATGCCGCGCGGGGGCTCGCGGCCGTCCGCGGGAGCGTCACCCGTTACCTCGGGCTGCTGCACCAGGTGATCGATTCGCGTGCGGATGCGCCCTCGCAATTGAGGCGCCTGCTGGACCGGGGCGACGCCCGCGGCGTGAAGGCGCAGGCCCACGGCCTGAAGGGCGTCGCGGCGACCGTCGGCGCGGTGCGGCTCGCGCAGTGCGCGACCCGCCTCGAGTCGGGGCTCGGCGCCGATGTGCAGGCACGCGCCGCCGTGGACGCGATCGAGGCGGAGCTCGTGCGGCTCGCCGCCGTGCTGCCGCCCCTGCCGCGCGCCGATGCCGCCATCGTGCCGCCGACGCCGGCCGAGCGCGACGCCCTGCTGGACCGGCTCGCCGTGCTGCTCGCCGAGAGCGACGCGACGACCTTGCGGCAGTTCGAGGAGGACGAGGCGAAGCTGCGCGCCGCGTTCGGCGGCCGGGTCGACGAGGTGGCCGATCGGCTGCGACGCTACGATTTCGAGCTCGCGCTCCAGGCGCTGGAGCGGCTGAGGGACGACGCCCGGCGCGACGGATCCGGGTCGGGCTAGCGGGCCGCGGCCACGGCGGCTTCGCGCCCCGGCGCCATCGCGGCGCGAACCTCCGGCAGGGCCAGCACGTCGTCGAGCACCTGCCCGAGCCGCTCGAGCATCAGGCCCACGTCGTCCGGCGTGTAGTTGAGCGCGGGCGCGAAGCCCAGGATGTTGTCGCCGAAGCAGCGGAAGACGAGCCGGCGGCGATAGGCGATCTCGGAAATGCGGTCCGGCAGCTTGAGGGCGGGGTCGAAGCGGCGCTTCGTGCGCTTGTCGGCCACCAGCTCGACGGCGCCCAGCAGGCCGCGGCTTCGCACGTCGCCCACGAGGGGGTGCGAGAGGGTCGCGGCAAGGCCGGCCTCGAAGGCCGGGGCCACGCGGCGGGCGCTCTCGAGGATGCCGCCTTCCTCGTAGAGGCGCAGCACCTCCAGCGCGACGGCCGCGCACACCGGGTGGGCGGAGTAGGTATGGCCGTGGCCCATGGGCATGCCGGGCTTGATGCCGTCGGCGAGCGCCTGGTAGATGGGGTCGGACACCAGCGTCGCGCCCATCGGCACGTAGCCGGCGGTGAGGCCCTTCGCGACGGTCATGAGGTCCGGCTCCACGCCTTCGGCCTGGCACGCGAACATCGGCCCCGTGCGGCCGAAGCCCGTGATGACCTCGTCGGCGAGGAACAGGATGCCGAGCTCGCGGCAGGTGTCGGCCATGGCCTTGAGCCAGCCCGCGGGCGGCACGATGACGCCGCCGGAGCCCTGCACGGGCTCGCAGAAGAAGGCGGCCACGTTGTCCGCGCCCAGGGCCGCGACCTTGTCGCGCAGGGATTTCACGCTCGCCGCGATGACGGCCTTCGGGTCCGGGCCCGCCTCGTGGCGATAGGGATAGGGCGAGGGCAGGTGGTGCTGCGTGGGAAGGGGCACGTCGAAGCCCGCGTGGAACGGCGCGAGGGCCGTGAGGCCCGCACCCGTCGAGGACGAACCGTGGTAGCCGCGCTCCAGGGCGATGATGTGCTTCTTGGCCGGCCGGCCCGTCACGTTGTAGTAGTTCTGCACGAGGCGGATCGCGGTATCGACCGCGTCGCCGCCGCCCGCGCCGAAATAGACGTGCTTCAGGGACGCGGGCGCGATGGCGACGAGCTTCTCGGCGAGGCGGATCGCGGGCTCGGAGCCGAAGTGGAAATAGCCCGTGGCGTAGGGCAGGCGCGTCATCTGCTCCGCGGCGGCGCGCACGACGCTTTCCTGGCCGTAGCCCACGTTCACGCACCACAGGCCCGCGAAGGCGTCGAGAAGCTCCACGCCGTCGCCGTCCGTGAGGAAGGCGCCGCGCGCCGAGGCGAGCACCGTGACGCCGCGTTTCTCGTGGGCGCGGTAGTTCACGACGGGGTGGATCCAGTGGCGGCGGTCTGCGTCGACGAGATCGCGATCGGTCATGGCGGCGGACGGTCAGCGTGTGGGGTCGAGGATGCCATCGTAGCGCCGCGATCCCGGCGCAATGCGCCATGTTCGCCCCGCCCCGCCGCACGGTCGCCACGGAAACGCACCGCAAAAGGGCATTTCGTGCTGCCGGCGCACCGCGTTCGCCCGCCGCGGCGGGCGGTGCGGCCTAGTAGCCCCGGGACCGGTCCACGAGACCCGGCAGCGGCTCGCCCGCGCGGTGGCGCCGCACGTTGGCGATGAGCGCATCGACGGCCGTCGGGATCTGGGTCTCGCTCGCGATGTGGGGCGTGAGGTGCACGCGCGGGTGCGACCAGAACGCGTGGCCCGCGGGCAGCGGCTCGGGATCGGTCACGTCGATCACGGCCTCGGCGAGGTGGCCCGAATCGAGCAGCTCGAGCAGGTCCGGCGCGACGAGGTGGCCGCCGCGCCCGACGTTGACGACGCTCGCCCCGCGCGGGAGCGCGGCGAGCGCGCGCCGGGCGAGGAAGCCGCGCGTGTCCGGCGTGAGCGGCAAGAGGCACACGAGCACGTCCGTGCGGGCGAGGAACGCGTCGAGCTCGCCCTCGCCGCCGTAGCCTTCGACGCCGTCGATCGCGGGCCGCGTGCGGCTCCACGCCGCGCAGGGAAAGCCGAAGGCGGCGAGCCGCCCGAGCACCGCGCGCCCCAGCACGCCCGCGCCCAGCACGCCGACGCGGGTCTGCGCGGCCGTCTTCACCGGCAGCGCCTTCCATTGGCCGGCCGCCTGCTGCCGGGCGTAGGCGTAGGCGTCGCGGTGGATCGAGAGCACGGCCATCGTCACGAACTCCACCATGCCCTCGACGAGGCCCGGCTCGATCATGCGCACGACGGGAAGCGAGGGCGGCAGCGCGCCCAGGCCCAGGCTGTCGATGCCGGCGCCGGTGCAGAAGAGCACCTCGAGGTTCGGGTACTGCGCGAGGAAATCCGGCGTCACGGTCCACGCGATGACGTAGCGCACTTCCTTCGGGTCGCCCGCGTCGGGCCACACGCGGAAGGGGATGTCCGGCGCGCGCTCGCGGTGCAGGCGCGCCCACTCGGCCCCGCGGGCGGCATCGGACTTGTAGAGGATCGTCATCAGCCCAGGGCCTGGTTCACGACGGCGAAGGCCGTCACGTCGCCGCGGCGCACCGGCGCCTCGCCCCGCGACATCGTGAGGGCGCCGTCGACGCGCCTGAGGCCCAGCCCCTCGAGCCACGGCCCCAGGCCCAGCGAGGGCTCGACGTCCGTGCGCAGGAACGTGCCCGCATGCGTGGCGATCCAGTGGCCGATGAGCGCCTTGGCGCGATTGGCGTCCGGGGCCACCACCGGGCCGATGACACGGCCGTGGCCGAAGCGCCGGCACAGCGCGAAGCCCAGGGCCTCGGTGCCGCGGTCGAGCACGATGCCCTCGGATTCGTCGAGCAGGGCGCGCATGAGCTTGCCGCGGCGGATGCCCGAGGCCGCGAGGCCCAGGCGCACCAGCAGCGCCATGTCGCTCGGCGTCGCGGGCCGCAGGCGCTCGTCGCGCCCGAGCTTCACGGGTGGAACGTTGCCCGAGACGCCCTGGTGCTGGTCGAGGGCCCCGACGACGCGAAAACCCAGTCGCTCGTAGAGCGACCGGCCCTCGAGGGTGCCGTTGAGCGTGATGGACCGGTCTCCCAGGTCCTCGAGCGCGCGCTCGACGAGGCGACGCCCGATGCCGCGGCCCTGCCAGCCGGGCTCGACGATGACCATGCCGATGGAGCCGTGGCGCGCGTCGTGGCGCCAGGTGAGGGCGGTGCCCACCACCTCGCCCCCGGCCACGGCCACCCAGCCCGAGCCCAGCGCGCGCACGAAGGCCCAGTCCTCCTCGCGGTGGGCCCAGCCCACGGCGGCCGACAGGCGCCGCGCCGACGGCACGTCGCGCATCGCGAACCGGCGAAGCTTCACCTCGTCCTCACCGCGCTCCATGCCCGGGCCTTCCTCCTCGCGTCGCGAATGGCGACCATGTTCGCAAAACCGGGGCGGCAAACTATGCTGGATCGCGGCGCGAAAACAGCTTTTTGTGCGCGAGGCCCGCCGGCATAAGGAAGGGGCTGCGGGTGCGCGTGTGCTGAAATCCGGTGATCCCGCCCGCAAGCCCGCGCGCGCCGACCGACAGGACCCGCCCCGTGACCTTCCGACCCAAGTTCATCTCCTTCGACTGCTACGGCACCCTGACCAACTTCCGCATCGGCGAGGTGACGCGCGGGATCTTCGCCGACCGCATCCGGCCCGAGGCCATGGAGGCCTTCCTCACGGACTTCCGCAACTTCCGGCGCGACGAGGTGATGGGCGACTGGCGCCCGTACAAGGAGGTGCTGTTCCGCTCCCTCGAGCGCGCGTGCCGCCGCGCGAAGGTCGCCTCGCGTACCGACGACGCGCTGAAGATCTACGAGGCGGTGCCCACCTGGGCCCCCTATCCCGACGTGCCCCCGGGGCTTTCGAAGACCGCGAAGGAATTCCCGCTCGTCATCCTGTCCAACGCCGCCAACGAGCAGATCCACCGCAACGTGGCCCTGCTGGGCGCGCCCTTCGCCCACGTCTTCACGGCGGAGATGGCCGGGGCCTACAAGCCGCGCCTGCGGGCCTTCGAGTACATGATCGACAACCTGGGCTGCGCGCCCGAGGACATCCTGCACGTGTCCTCCAGCATGCGCTACGACCACATGTCCGCCTACGACATCGGCATCAAGATGAAGGCCTTCGTGAAGCGGGGCCACGATCCGTTCAACCCCGCCTACGGCTCCGTCGAGATCGACGACATCGGCGGCCTGCCCGGCCTCGTGGGCCTCTGATCCCGGCCCCGACGCGATGAAGCCCGAGTCCTACTGGCTGGACACCGCGCCGGCCTTCACCGATTCCCCCGGCGAGCCCGGCGAGGGCGGCCGGCCGGACGTGTGCGTGGTGGGCGGGGGCTACACGGGCCTGTCCGCGGCCTACTGGCTCGCGCGAAGCGGCGCCAAGGTGACGCTGGTCGAAGCCGGCGGCATCGCGCACGAGGCCTCGGGTCGCAACGGCGGCCACTGCAACAACGGCCTGTCTCCCGGCTACGCCAGCGTGGTCGCCGCGTTCGGCGCCGAGCGGGCGCGCCTCATGTACCACGACTTCGAGTCCGCCGTGACGGCCGTCGAGTCGCTGGTGCGCGAAGAGGCGATCGACTGCGACTTCGGGCGCTGCGGCAAGCTCAAGATGGCCGTGAAGCCCGGCCACTACGACACGCTCGCGCGCTACTACGAGGCCATGCACCGCGACGTGGATCCGGGCATGGAACTCATCGGCCCCGAGCGCGTGCGCGAGGAGATCGACACCCCGGAGGTGTACGGCGCCCTCCTGCAGAAGACGAGCGCCCAGCTGCACCCCGGCCGCTTCGGCGTGGGACTGGCGAAGGCGGCCCAGAAGCACGGCGCGCGCATCCACACGAACACGCGCGTGACGGGCCTCAAGCGCCTGGACGGCTACGCCCACCTCGTCACCACGAGCCGCGGCGCTTTCGAGGCCTCGCGCGTCTTCCTCGCCACGGGCGCCTCCCAGGACGGCCCCTGGCCGTGGCTTCGCCAGCGCATCGTGCCGGTGGGCAGCTTCATGGTGGCCACCGAGCCCCTGCCCAAGGACGTGATCGCCCGCCTCATGCCGAAGCGGCGCAACTACGTGACCTCGCGCGAGATCGTGAACTACTTCCGCATCACCCCCGACGACCGCCTGCTCTTCGGCGGCCGCGCGCGCTTCGCGATGTCCACGCCGAAGATCGACCTGGAAAGCGGCGGCATCCTGCGCGCGACGATCGCGCGGATGTTCCCGGCGCTCGCCGACGTGCGCCTCGACTACTGCTGGGGGGGCCTCGTCGACATGACGCGCGACCGCCTGCCCCGCGCGGGCGAGCGCGACGGCCTGTACTACTCGATGGGCTACAGCGGCCACGGGGTGCAGATCGCGGTGCGCATGGGCGAGGTGATGGCGAACCTCCTGGGCGGCCGGCCGGTCGCGAGCCCCTGGGTGGGCCTGCCGTGGGCCGCGATTCCCGGCCACTTCGGCAAGCCCTGGTTCCTGCCCATCGTCGGCGCGTACTACCGGGCGATGGACGCGCTCACCTAGAATCGAAGGACATCCGGGAGATCCCATGGACGACATCCGCCGACCGATCACGCTCGACCCCATCGACCGCCAGCGCCTCTCGGAGGCCCTGGGCAAAGGCGTCTCCCGCCGCGACGCGCTCCGGATGCTCGCCGGCCTGGGGCTCACGGCCTCGGCCTCGGGCCTGCTGCTGCCGGGCGACGCGATCGCGCAGGCGCCCCGCCGCGGCGGCCGCGTGCGCGCCGCGGGCATCTCCATGTCCGCCTCCGACACGCTGGATCCGGCCAAGGGCTCCCACTCCACGGACTACACGCGCCACAACCTCTTCTACTCGGGCCTCACGCAGCTCGACGGCGCCCTCGTGCCCCAGCTCGCGCTCGCCGAGGAGATCCACCACGAGAAGGCCCAGTCGTGGACCTTCACGCTGCGCAAGGGCGTGCGCTTCCACGACGGCTCGCCCCTCACGCCCGCGGACGTGGTGTATTCCCTGAACCGCCACAAGAATCCCGCGACGGGCTCCAAGGTGAAGACCGTCGCCGAGCAGTTCGCCGAGGTGAAGGCCGTCGGCGCGAACCAGGTGCTCGTGCGCCTCGCCACGCCCAACGCCGACCTGCCGGTGATCCTCGCGGCCTCCCACTTCCTCATCGTGAAGGACGGGACGGCGGATTTCGCCACGGCCAACGGCACGGGCCCGTTCACCTGCAAGGAATTCAAGCCCGGCGTGCGCACGCTCGCCGCGCGCTTCGAGGGCTACTGGAAGCCGGGGCGCCCGTACCTGGACGAGGTGGAGCTGATCGGCATCCCCGATGAGCCCGCGCGCGTGAACGCGCTGCTCGCGGGCGACGTGCAGCTCGCCCTCGCGATCAACGCCCGCTCCACCGCGCGCGTGAAGGCCGCGCCGGGCTTCGCCATCCTCGAGACCAAGTCCGGCCTGTACACGGACCTGGTGATGCGCCAGGACAAGGCCCCCACGAACAATCCCGACTTCGTGCTGGCTCTCAAGCACCTCTTCGACCGCGACCAGATCCGCAGCGCCGTCTTCCGCGGCTTCGCGGTCGTGGCGAACGACCAGCCGCTGCCGCCCACGCACCGCTACCACCTGGCGGGCCTGCCGCAGCGCAAGCTCGACCTCGACAAGGCGAAGTTCCACCTGAAGAAGTCCGGCTTCGCGGGCGCGCCCATCCCCGTGGTCGCCTCGGCCGCGGCCGAGGGCTCCATCGACATGGCGGTGCTGCTGCAGCAGTCGGCGCAGAAGATCGGGCTGGGACTCACCGTGAACCGGGTGCCGGGCGACGGCTACTGGTCCAACCACTGGATGAAGCACGCCCTGGGCTTCGGCAACATCAATCCCCGGCCGAGCGCCGACCTGCTCTTCACCCAGTTCTTCAAGTCCGACGCGCCCTGGAACGTCTCGGGCTGGAAGAACGAGCGCTTCGACCAGCTGCTCGTCGCGGCGCGCGCCGAGGCCGACGACGCCAAGCGCAAGGCGATCTACGGCGACATGCAGGTGATGGTGCACGAGCAGTGCGGCGTCGGCATCCCGGTGTTCATGAGCTTCGTGGACGGGTTCTCCGCGAAGCTCAAGGGCCTGGGCTCCATTCCCGTGGGCGGATTCATGGGGTACATGTTCGCCGAACACGTCTGGCTCGATGCCTGAGGCGGCGCGCCCGCCGTCCGCCTTCCGCGGCAGCCTCGCCGCGATCGTCCTCGCACGCGTGGCGGTGGGCCTCGTCACGCTCGTCGTCGTCTCGGCGATCATCTTCGCCATCACGTCGCTCCTGCCCGGCGACGCCGCCCAGGCCGTGCTCGGGCAGGCCGCCACGCCCGAGGCCGTCGCGGCCCTGCGCGCCAAGTACGGCCTCGACCAGCACGCCGTCCTGCGCTACCTGAGCTGGCTCGCGGGCCTCGCCACCGGGGACCTCGGCCGCAGCTACACCGCGGACCTGCCCGTCGCGGAACTGATCGCCGGGCGCCTCCCGAAGTCGCTGCTGCTCGCCGCGACCACCGCGGCCGTCTCGGTGCCCATCGCCCTGACCATCGGCATCGCCTCGGCGATGTGGCGCGGGGGCCTGCTCGACCGGGCCCTCAACCTCGCGACGCTCTCGATGGTGGCGGTGCCCGAGTTCCTCGTGGCCACGATCGCCGTGCTCGTCTTCGCGGTGAAGCTCGGCTGGCTCTCGGCCCTGTCGAACGCGCAGGACATCGCCTCGCCCGTGCAGTTCCTGCGGGCCTACGCCATGCCGGTGCTCACGCTGTGCTTCGTGATCATCGCGCAGATGGCGCGCATGACGCGGGCCGCGGTCATCGACCAGCTCTCGGCCTCCTACGTGGAGATGGCGGTGCTCAAGGGCGCCGCGCCCACGCGGGTGGCCCTGCGCCACGCGCTGCCCAACGCGATCGGGCCCATCGCCAACGCCGTGGCGCTGTCGGTGTCCTACCTGCTGGGCGGCGTGGTGATCGTGGAGGCCATCTTCAGCTACCCGGGCATCGCGACGCTGATGGTGGACGCCGTCACCAACCGCGACATGCCGATCGTGCAGGGCTGCGCCATGATCTTCTGCGCCGGCTACCTGCTGCTCGTGCTCGTGGCCGACCTCATCGCGATCGCCGCCAACCCGCGGCTGCGGCACCGATGAGCGCCGTCTCGCGCCTCAAGGCCCTCGCCTGGCCGGGCCGCATCGGCCTCGCGCTCGTCGTCTTCTGGCTGGCGATGGCGGCCTTCGGCGGCGCGCTCGCGCCCCACGACGTGGGCGCCGTCGTCTCCCAGGACGTGTTCGGCGCCTTCAGCGCGAGCCATCCGCTCGGCACCGACTACCTCGGTCGCGACATGCTGAGCCGCATCCTGCACGGCTCGCGCTTCACCATCGGCCTCGCGCTCGCGGCCGCCCTCGCGGCGAGCACCTGCGGCACGGCCATCGCCCTCGCGGCCGCCACGGCCGGGGGCTGGGTCGACGAGGCCGTGAGCCGCGTGATGGACGCGTTCATCTCGATCCCCAGCAAGATGCTCGCGCTGGTGATGGTGGCGGCCTTCGGCTCCTCGCCGGCCCTGCTCATCCTCACCGCGGCCCTGTCCTACACGCCGGGCGCCTTCCGCATCGCCCGCTCCCTCGCGGTGAACGTGCGCACGCTCGATTTCGTGCAGGCCGCCCGCGCCCGGGGCGAGGGCAACGCTTACATCGCCGCCGTCGAGATCCTGCCCAACATGGTGAACCCGATGCTCGCGGACTTCGGCCTGCGCTTCGTGTTCGTGGTGCTGCTGCTCTCGGGCATGAGCTTCCTGGGCCTGGGCGTGCAGCCGCCGGACGCGGACCTGGGCTCGCTCGTGCGCGAGAACATTTCGGGCCTGTTCGAAGGCGCCCCGGCCGTGCTGGTGCCGGCGGTGGCCATCGCGACGCTCACCGTGGGCGTGAACATGCTGATCGACGCGGCGACCGGCCGCGCGCGACCCGGCGCCTCGGGAGACGCCTCGTGACCAAGCCCCTCGTGCGCGTGGAGGGCCTTCGCGTCACGGCGAAGGGGCCGGACGGCGCCACGCTCGTCCTCGTCGACGACGTGGGCTTCGAGATTCCCCGCGGCGAGGTGCTCGCCCTCATCGGTGAATCGGGCTCCGGCAAGACGACCGTCGCGCTCGCGCTGCTCGCCTACGCGCGCCCCGGCTGCCGCATCTCGGGCGGGCGCGTCGAGATCGACGGGACCGACGTCCTCGCGCTGGACGAGGCGGGGCGCCAGCGCCTGCGGGGCCGGAAGGTGGCCTACATCGCCCAGAGCGCCGCGGCGGCCTTCAATCCCATGAAGACGCTGATGGACCAGGTGACGGAGGCCGCGCTCATCCACGGGACGGCCACGCGCGAGGCCGCCGAGGCGAAGGCGGTCCAGCTCTTCCGCGACCTCGCCCTGCCGGACCCGGAGGGCATCGGCCGGCGCTATCCCCACCAGGTCTCCGGCGGCCAGCTCCAGCGCCTCATGGCGGCCATGGCCCTCATCACGGACCCGGACCTCGTCGTGCTCGACGAGCCCACCACCGCCCTCGACGTGACCACCCAGATCGAGGTGCTGCGCGCCTTCCGCGCCGTGGTGCGCGGCCGGGGCGCGACGGCGGTGTACGTCTCCCACGACCTCGCCGTCGTCGCCCAGATGGCCGATCGCATCGTCGTGCTCAACGGCGGGAAGATCCGCGAGTCGGACACCGTCGACACGGTGATCAACCATCCGAAGGACGAATACACCCGCATGCTCGTGGCGGCGGCGCGGCCCCAGCCCCGGGGCGAGGCGCGGCCGGAGAAGGAAACGCCCCTGCTCGAGGTGCGCGGCCTCGTGGCGGGCTACGGCCGCACGGGGCCCGACGGCCTGCCCGCGGTGCGCGTGCTGGAGGACATCGACCTGGTGGTGGCCAAGGGCGCCGCCGTCGGCGTGATCGGCGAATCGGGCTGCGGCAAGACGACGCTCGCCCGCGTGGTCGCCGGGCTCGTGCCGGCCGCCCGCGGCGAGGTGCGCTTCGCGGGCGAGGCGCTGCCGGCGGAGATGTCGCGCCGCTCGCGCGAGCAGTTCCGCCGCATCCAGATCGTCTTCCAGAACGCGGACACGGTGCTCAATCCGGCCCACTCGATCGAGCGCATCCTCGCCCGGCCCCTCGCGTTCTACCGCGGATTGAAGGGCACGGCGGCCCGCGCGCGCATCGCGCAGCTGCTGGACCTCGTGAAGCTCCCCGCCTCCGTCGCCACGCGCCGCCCCGCGGAGCTCTCCGGCGGCCAGAAGCAGCGCGTGAACCTCGCGCGGGCCCTCGCCGCGGAGCCGGACCTCATCCTGTGCGACGAGGTGACCTCGGCCCTGGACACCGTCGTGGGTGCCGCGATTCTCGACCTGCTCGCGGAGCTTCGCCGGGAGCTGGGCGTGTCCTACCTCTTCATCAGCCACGACATCTCGACCGTGCGCGCCGTGTGCGACGAGGTCGTGGTGCTCTACGCGGGCCGCAAGGTGGACGCGGGCGATCGCGCCGCCATGGGCCACCCGCCCTTCCACCCGTACGCGGACCTGCTGATCGCCTCGGTGCCGGCCCTTCGCATCGGCTGGCTCGACGCGCTGCCCCCGCGCCTCGCCGCGTCGCTTCCGCCCATCGGGGAATCCCGCGCCGAGGGCCTGTGCCCCTTCCTGCCGCGCTGCGCGATCCGGCAGGCGGGCCGCTGCGACAGCGCGCCCGCGCCCAAGCAGAAGCTGCCCGACGGACGCGAGGTCCTGTGCCACGTGCCCCTCGCCGAACTCGCCCGCATCCAGGGGGCCGCCCCGTGAGCGCGCGCATCGTCATCGTGGGCGCCGGTCCCGCGGGGGTGCGCGCCGCCGAAGCCTGCGTCGCCGCGGGCCTCAGGCCCGTCGTCGTGGACGAGGGCGAGCGCGACGGCGGCCAGATCTACCGCCGCCCGCCCCCGGGATTCCGCCGCCCCGGCGAGGCGCTCTACGGGTCGGAGGCGCCCAAGGCCGCCGCGCTCCACGCCACCTTCGAACGGATCCGGTCCGCCATCGATTACCGGCCCCGCACCCTCGCTTGGGGCGTCTCGTCGGGGCAGCTGCACACGACGCGCGAGGGCCGGATGGAAGTCATCCCCTTCGACGCGCTGGTGATCGCCCCCGGCGCGATCGACCGCATCCTGCCCGTGGCGGGCTGGCACCTCGCGGGCACCTACAGCCTGGGCGGCGCGCAGGTCGCCCTCAAGTCCCAGGCCTGCGCGATCGGCCGGCGCGTGGTCTTCGCGGGCACGGGCCCCTTGCTCTACCTCGCCGCGTGGCAATACGCGAAGGCCGGCGCGGGTGTCGCGGCGGTGCTCGATACCTCGTCCTCCCTCGGGCCCGTGCGCGAGCTCCCGGGGCTCCTCGCCAAGCCCTCGCTGCTGTGGAAGGGCATCGGCATGGTGGCGGGCCTGCGCACCCGCGGAATCCCGGTGAAGTCCGGCATCGCCCCGGTCGCGATCGAAGGCGACGGCGCCGCGGGCGTGACGGGCTTCGCCTGGCGCGACGCCGAAGGCCGCGTGAACCGGATCGATTGCGACGCCGTCGCCCTGGGCTGGCACCTGCGGCCGGAGGCCCAGCTCGCCGAGCTCGCCGGGTGCGAGTTCGCGTGGGACGCGCTCACCGGCCAATGGCTGCCCCGCGTGGACGCCGACGGCCGCCTCGCGCGGCCCGGCACCTATCTCGCCGGCGACGGCGCGCGCGTGCTGGGCGCGGACGCCGCCGAGGATGCGGGCCGCCTCGCCGCCCTTTCCGCCCTCGCCGACCTCGCCCAGCCCGTGGACGAGGCGGACCGCCATCGACTTCGTGCCCGCCTCGCCGACCATCGCCGCTTCGCCGACGCCCTCGCCCGCGCCTATCCCTATCCCGCCGCCCTCGCGGCGGATCTTCCCGACGACGCCGTGCTGTGCCGCTGCGAAGGCCTCACGGCCGGCCGCGTGCGCGAGATCGCGCGGGAACCCGGCGGCGGCGAGCTCAATCGCGCGAAGGCCCTCACCCGGGTCGGCATGGGCCGGTGCCAGGGCCGCTTCTGCGAGCACGGCGCGGCGGCCGTCGTCGCGGCGGCCTGCGGCGCGAGCGTCGAGTCGGCCGGACGGCTGCGCGCGCAGGGGCCCGTGAAACCCCTGTCCATCGCGACGGACTGACGCGCCGTTCCCGGTCCTCCCGGGCCGGATCCGCCGGGCAAGCCCGCGTCGCCCGCCGGGTTTTTGTGCTGCCGCCGCCCCCGAAAACGACAGATGCCATCGGTGGGCGAATTGTCGAAGGCACTTTCTGCTCGCGCGCCACGGCTAGATTTCGGCGGAGAAGCACGAGAACGCCCGATGCTCTGCCATACGCGGGCGCAGACAACGAAACGGGAGGTCCTGCCTTGAAGAAACCCCATCCCCTGCGGATCGCGCTTGCCGTCGCCGCCGCATTGCCCGCCCTCGCGCTCGCCGCCGAGCCCCCCGCCACCGGCGACACGAAGAAGGACGCCGAGCCCACCCAGCTCGCCCAGGCGCAGCCGCCGGCCAAGCCGGCCGCAGGCCAGCCCGCGACCCAGGCGGTCGAGAAATTCTCCGTCACCGGCAAGCGCGAGCAGTACCGCGGCGACGTCGCCGTCGAGGACCTGCCCCAGGCGGTCCAGGTGCTCACCGGCGAGACCCTCAAGCAGATCGGCGCCGTGAAGCTCAACGACGCCCTCGACATCGCCACGGGCGTCGCGCGCCAGAACACCTTCGGCGGCCTGTGGGACGGCTTCGCCATCCGCGGCTTCGCGGGCGACCTGAACGTGCCCTCGGGCTACCTGGTGAACGGCTTCAACGGCGGCCGCGGCTTCGGCGGCATCCGCGACACCTCGTCCATCGAGAAGATGGAGATCCTGCGCGGCCCCACCTCGGCGCTCTTCGGCCGCGGGGAGCCCGGCGGCACCGTCTCCATCACCACCAAGAAGCCCCAGTTCAAGTCGGACGCGAGCGCCCAGCTCGTCACCGGCAGCGAGAACTTCCTGCGCTTCGAGGGCGACATCACGGGCGCCGTGACCGACAAGATCGCCATGCGCCTCACGGGCGCCTACGAGGACGCCGACAGCTTCCGCGACACCGTCGAGACCAAGCGCCAGTTCCTGTCGCCGTCGGTCTACATGCAGCTCTCCAAGGACACGTCCCTGTCGTACGAGCTGGAGTGGTCCAAGCAGGAAATCCCCTTCGACCGCGGCGTGGTCGCCTTCAACAACCAGCTGGGCATCATCCCGGTCACCCGGTACCTGGGCGAGCCCGGCGACGGCCCGACGACGGCCGACGTGAAGGGCCACCAGCTCGAGCTGCAGCACGTCCTCGACAAGTCCTGGACGCTGATCCTGGGCGCCGCCCACCGCACGACGGAACTCGCGGGCATCGGCCAGAACCCCGAGCTCGCGGCGGCCCGCCAGCCCTTCTTCACCGACGGCCGCACGCTTTCGCGCCAGCGCCGATTCACCGACTACGACTCCCGCGATCTCGTGGCCCGTGCCGAAGTGAGCGGCACCGTGAAGGCCGGCGGCATGACGCACCACGTGCTGCTCGGCGGCGACTACGAGGACTTCAAGCTCGACCGCCTGCAGACCCGCTACCGCCCGCCGGCATTCAACGCCACCTCCACGCTCGCCGTGATGAACGCGGTGGACATCTTCAATCCCGTCTACGGCAACGCGCCCGCGGCCAACCAGAACGTCTTCAACGACACGGAGAAGCAGAAGTCCAAGGGCATCTACCTGTCGGACCAGATCGACCTGTCGGCGAACTGGAAGGTGCGCGTCGGCGGCCGCTACGACTGGTTCGAGCAGTCGATCGACAACCGCCTCGCCACGCTCCAGCCCCCGAAGCAGGACATCAAGCAGTTCAGCCCGCAGGCCGCGGTGATGTTCAAGATCAACGAGGACGCGAGCGTGTACGCCGCCTACGGCGAGGGCTTCCGCCCGAACACCGGCTTCGACGTGAACCGCAACCCGTTCGCGCCGGAAGAGACCAAGTCGTCGGAAATCGGCCTGAAGTTCTCGCTGATGGACGGCGCGCTCAACGGCAACGTGGCCCTCTTCAAGATGAAGAAGACCAACGTGCTCACGGCCGACCCGGTGAACCAGGGCCAGTCGATCGCGATCGGCGAGGCCGAGAGCAAGGGCCTGGAGTTCGACCTCGCCGGCCGCCTGCCGGGCCGGATCGACGTGATGCTCGCCTATGCCTACACCGACGCGTATTCCGCGACGGACGTGCGCGACGTGGACTTCGGCCGCGTCGTGGCCTCGGGCGACCCGCTGATCAACGTGCCCAAGCAGAACGCGAGCGTGATCGCGACCCGCGCGTTCGAGGTGGGCGGACGGCGCCTGAACCTGGGCGGCGGCGTGAAGCACGTGGGCAAGCGCCTCGGGGAGACGGGCACCTCGTTCTACCTGCCGGCCTACACGCTACTGCGGCTCTTCGGCACCTACGACGTGACGCGCAACCTGAGCGTGACGGCCGAGGTCAACAACCTCACGGACAAGGTGTACTACCCGGCGTCGTTCGCGGCGCTGTGGGTCGCCCCGGGCACCCCGCGCCAGTACCAGCTGCGGGCGAGCTACCGCTTCTAGTCTTCTGGAGGGAAGGGGGCGGCGCTGCTCCCGCCGCTTCGCTTCATTCGAGCCGGGCCTTCGGGCCCGGCTTTTTTATGGCCGCGGCGCGGACTTGCGCGGCCGGCGGCGCGCGCGCCAGAGCGCGATGCCGGAGGCGAGCGAGACGAGCGGCGCGAAGCCGGCGGCGGCGAGCAGCGTGCACCACGCGAGGCCGACGAAGCGGCCCGTGTGCAGCGGGTAGAGCCAGTCGAAGAGGGCGGCCCCGGCGGGGGCGCGTTCGAGGGGAACGACGCGGCGGACCTCCCCGCTCGTCGCATCGATCCACACCCGGTTCATGCCCTGGGTCTCGTTCTCTCCGGCGCGGCGCAGGCGGACGAGCACGGGCACTGCCGCAGCGCCCGTCACGACGCGCATGGCCCGCGCCCCGGGCACGAGGCGCTCGGCGTGGGCGACGAGATCGTCGAGCGTGCAGGGCGCGCAGGGAGCCTTCGCCCACGACGCGGCGGGCTCGGCGGGCCGGGGCCGGGCCGCGCTCACCCAGGTGGCCACGGGCGATGAAAAAACCAGCACGAGGCCCGTCGCCGCGTTGAGCGCGAGCAGCGGCAGCACGGCGAGGCCCAGCACGCGGTGCAGGTCCGTCGCGAAGGGGCGCCAGCCGTCGGCGGTGCGAAGGCGCAGCAGCAGGCCCCAGGCGCGCGCGCTCACGGGCCAGGCGAGCGCGAGGCCCGTGGCGGAGGAAACCAGGAGCGCGAGGCCCGCGAGGGCGGCGATCCATTCCGCCCAGGACCCGGCCAGGAACCGCGTGTGCAGCTTGAAGAGGAACGGAAAGGCCATCGCCGCGGCGCCTTCGTCGGCGAGCACGCGGCCGTCCGCGGGATCGATCACGAGCGTGCGGCCCGACTTGCCCCCCACGAGCACCTCGGCCCGGCCGGCGCGCGGCGCGATCTCCACCGCATCCGCCCCCGCGTCGATTCGCTTCGCGGCAGCCGCGGCCCGCTCCCACGCGCCCGCGGGCCACGCCGGGGCCGCGAGCCCCCCGGAAATCTCGGGACGGAAGACGAGCGCCGCGCCCGAGAGCGCGACCACCACCGCCGGCATGCCGATCGCGAAGGCGATCCAGCGGTGCAGGCCGAGCATCTTCTGGCGGAGGGCGGGGCGCATGGGGTCGGGTGTCCTCGCCGAAGGGTACCCGCGACCGGGCCGAACAAAATGCCGCTCGCGGGCCGAATTCGCAAGAAATGCGCGATGCCGCGCCGGGGGTCGGCGGCGTGACGCGGCGCGCGGGGCGTTAACATTCCCGGCAGACGATGAACGCTCCCGATTCCCGATCCGCCGCCCGCTTCGTGCGTCTCGACGAGACCGATCGGCCCACCGTCGCCTTCGAGGTGGACGGCGCGCCCGCGACGGCCCTCGCCGGCGACACGCTCCTCGTCGCGATCCTCGCGAGCGGCGGGCGCCTGCGGGATGCCGAGTTCGGCGGCGAGGCCCGCGCGGGCTTCTGCCTGATGGGCGCCTGCCAGGATTGCTGGGTGTGGACCGCCGCGGGCGAACGGCTGCGCGCCTGCTCGACGCCCGTGAGCGAGGGCCTGAGGATCCTCACGCGCGATCCGTGGACGCCCGCGTGAGCGCGCCCGCCGTCGACGCGATCGTGGTGGGCGGCGGCATCGTCGGCGCCTCGGCCGCCTTCTTCCTTCGCCGGCGGGGCCTATCGGTCACGCTGCTCGAGCGCCGCCTCGTGGGGCAGGAGGCGAGCGGCACCAATTTCGGCAACATCCGCCGCCAGGGCCGCCCCCTGTCGCAGCTTCCCGTCGCGCATCGCGCCTACGACATCTGGCGACGGCTTCCGGAGCTGCTGGGCGAATCGTGCGAGTTCCTGCCGGTGGGGCACCTGCGCGTGGCCTACGACGAGGCGCGGGAAGCGAACTTCCGCCAGTACGCGAAGGACGCGGGCGAGACCGGCCTCGCGCTCGAGGTGCTCGCGGGGCGCGCCCTCCACGAGCGCTTTCCGTACCTGGGGCCCGAGGTGCGCGTGGGCTCCTACTCGCCCGCCGACGGCCACGCGAACCCGCGCCTCGCCGCGCCGGCCTTCGGTCGCGCCGCGCGGACCGCGGGCGTCTCGGTCATCGAGAACGCGACGGTCACGGCCATCGAGAAGGACGGCGAGGATTTCCGCGTCGCGACGGCCGCGGGCGAGCATCGCGCACCCTTGGTGCTCGTCTCGGCGGGGGCTTGGGCCGGCGCGCTGTGCGAAGCCCTCGGCGAGCCCGTGCCCCTTGAGGCGAACGGCCCCCAGATGGGCGTCACGGAGCCGGTGCGCTATCGCCTCGCGCCGACCCTGGGCGTTTCCACCGACGTGAAGGCCGAGTCCATCTACCTGCGGCAGGTCGAGCGCGGCAACGTCGTGTTCGGCGGCGGGCCGTGGGGCCCGGCGGATCCCGTGGCGGGTCGTTCGTACGTGCTGCCGGAAAACACCGCCGCCCAGCTCGCGCAGCTTCGCCGCTTCGTGCCCGCCCTCGCCCGCGTCAACGTGATCCGCGCTTGGAGCGGCATCGAAAGCTACCTTCCCGACGAGCTTCCCGTGATGGGGCCGAGCACGCGCTGGCCGGGCCTGTACTACGCCTTCGGCTTTTCCGGCGCGGGCTTCCAGACCGGGCCCGGCGTGGGCGATGCGATGGCGGAGCTGATGGCGACCGGGTCGTGCGCGTCGCCCCTGGAGGCCTTCACGATGGCCCGCTTCCAGCGGGCGGCCTGAGGCCCGGGCCGCAGGGAATTCCGAATCCGGCCCGCAAAAACCGCCTTCCGTGCGGGCGCGGCGCCTTTCTTGCGACGAATCGTGCGGCGGGGCCGTGATTCAATCGGCCTCACGCCCCCCTTTCCGACCGACACGAGGACACCCATGAACCGCCTTGCCCGCATCGCCCTGCCCGCCCTCGTCGCCGCCGCCTTCGCGGCGCCGGCCGCCTTCGCCCACGGCACGTGGTTCATGCAGCGCGCCAACCAGACCGCCCTGATCTTCGGCGTGGGCGGCGACGACCTGGACATGGTCAAGCGCCTGCCGAAGGTCTCCGGCTTCAAGGCCTTCGACGCCGACCAGAAGGAAGTGCCCGCCAAGCTGGAAGTCGCGGGCCCGCTGGTGGTGGTCGCCTCCGACGCGAAGCCCCCGGTCCTTTCGGTGTGGATGGACTACGGCCTGTGGACCAAGTCGAAGGACGGGAAGTGGCACGCCAAGGGCATGGACGAGGTGCCCGACGCCATCGTCGCCGAGCACACCTACAAGTATGCCGTGCACGTGCGCGGGGACCTGAACGGCCCCCTGGGCCCCCTCGAGGGCCAGCGCCTGCAGATCATCCCGGTCGCGAAGAAGCTGCCGGACAAGATGGGCGCGCCCCTCAAGCTCAAGGTGGTCTTCGACGGCAAGCCCGTGAAGGGCGCGAAGATCGTGACGGATTTCGTGAACGATCCGGACATGAAGCCCCTCGTCACGGCCGCCGACGGCACCGTCACCATCAAGGTGAGGAACCAGGGACCCAACGTGATCGCCGCGATCCTCGTCACGAAGCCGGCGGAGCCGACGAAGACGAAGATCGACGAGCACCTCGCGACCCTGTCCTTCATCCTGCCCCACTTGCCGGAATAGGAACCCCGGCCCTCCCGCGGAAGGATCGCTACCGCGAGTGGCCGAGGATGGCCTGGGTCTCGAGGTATTCCTCGAGGCCCGCCACGCCGTACTCCCGTCCGTTGCCCGATTGCTTGTAGCCGCCGAAGGGCGCGTACGGGCTCCAGTCCGGGTAATTGATGTGCACCTGCCCCGCGCGAAGGCGCTTCGCGATCCGGCGGGCATGGTCGAGGTCGCCCGACTGCACGTAGCCGGCGAGGCCGTACTCCGTGCCGTTCGCGATGGCCACCGCCTCGTCCTCGTTGCCGTAGGCGATGATCGAGAGCACCGGCCCGAAGATCTCCTCGCGGGCGATGCGCATGGCGGGGTTCACGCGGGAAAAGACCGTGGGCCGCGCGTAGAAGCCTTCCGTGAGGCCTTCCGGGCGCCCGGGGCCGCCGGCCACGAGCTTCGCGCCCTCCGCGATGCCCGCGCGGATCATCTCGTCCACCTTGCGGAACTGCGCGGCGTTCGCGAGGGGCCCGAGCTGCGTGGTCTCGGCACGCGGCTCGCCCACGACGATCGACTCGGCCGCGGCCTTCGCCAGGGCCTCCACCTCGTCCAGCCTGCCCTCGGGCACCAGCATCCGCGTGGGCGCGCTGCAGGACTGGCCGCAGTTGCGGAAGCCCGCCGCGATGCCCTTCGGCACCGCCGTCGCGAAATCCGCGTCCGGCAGCAGGATGTTGGCGGACTTGCCGCCGAGCTCCAGCGTGACGCGCTTCACCGTCTCGGCCGCGGCCTTGGCCACGAGCACGCCCGCGCGGGTGGAACCGGTGAGGGACATCATGTCGATGCCCGGGTGCGAGGCCATCGCGGCGCCCACCGCCGGACCCGTGCCGTTCACCAGGTTGAAGACGCCCGGGGGCGTGCCCGCCTCCTGCATCACGCGGGCGAAGAGCAGCGCGTTGAAGGGCGAAAGCTCGCTGGGCTTGAGCACGACCGTGCAGCCCGCCGCGAGGGCCGGCGCCACCTTGCAGGCGATCTGGTTCAGGGGCCAGTTCCACGGCGTGATGAGGCCGCACACGCCGATCGCGTCCTTGCGCACGAGCGTCGTGCCTTCCAGCCGCTCGAAGGGGTAGTCCCGCAGCACCGCGATCGCGGCCTCGATGTGCCGCGCGCCGTAGGGCACCTGGAAGGCCTTCGCGTAGCCCAGGGCCACGCCCATCTCGCGGGAGAGGACGTGGGCCAACTCGTCGGCACGGCGGCGGTAGGCCTCGAGGATGCGGGTGAGCAGGTCGAGGCGCTCCTCGCGGCTCGTGAGCGAGAAGGACTCGAAGGCGCGCCTCGCGGCGGCCACGGCCGCATCCACGTCCGCGGCATTTCCCCCCGCGATGCGGGCGAAGACACGGCCCGTGGACGGGTCGGTCACGTCCAGCGGCTCCGCCGCCGCGGGCTCCACCCAACGGCCATCGATGAAGAAGTGCGCACCGAGGGCGATCGCCTCGGCTTCCGGGGCGGGACGGGCGTTGTCGTTCATGGCGTGCCTAGAAGTACTTGACCCAGCCGATGTCGGTGGTGCGCTTGAAGTTGGCGAAGGCGCGGCACGGGAAATAGAGCACCGGCACCAGCGCGAGCCACACGATCCACACGGGCACCATCGAATCGAAGCCGAAGCGCGCGCCGTGGTTCGCGCCCACCGCGAGCACCGTGAGCTTCTGCAGGACGAGCAGCAGGTAGAGGTGGACGATGTAGTAGAACATCGGCGCCCCGCCGAACGTGGCGCAGGTGCGGGTGGCCAGGTTGTCCACGGGTTCGAGCAGGGCCATGCCCGTGAAGCCCAGTCCCAGCGCGAAAAGCAGGAAGTCCAGGGACGGCGGGTACTTGGTGTAGTTGAGGAAGGACATCGCGGTGCGAAGCGCGCTCTCCCCCGCCGCCCAGGGCAGCGTCTCGCCGTAGAAGTTGGTGCCGCGCAGCACGGCGAGGAGCGCGAGGCTTCCCAGCCCGAGGAGCAGGAAGGTCCGGCGGCGGTCCGGCGCGGCGACGGACCGGGCGAAGAGCGGGCCCGCGAGCCAGCCCAGCACGATCACGCCGATCCACGGCAGCAGCGGATAGCTGATCTTGATCTTCAGGGGCCCGTCGGCCACGAGGAAGCCCCGGTCGTGCAGGATCGTCCAGAGGGCGTAGCCCGTCTCGTCGGGCTTGAAGCCGATGGGCGTGAGCAGGTTGTGGCCGAAGACGAGCGCGAGGCCGATGGCCCACAGCACGCCGCGGGGCAGCCGGTGCAGGACGGCGAGGGCGATCATCGCGAGGCCGATCACCCAGATCACCTGCAGGTAGACGGTCTTGAGGGGGATGTCCCCCGTCCACGCGAAGCTCACGACGGTGAACTCGAGCGCGACGAGGAGCAGGCCCCGCTTGGCGAGGAAGCCGCCCGCCGGCCGGGGGCCGCTCGCCGGGTTGGCGTAGAGCCAGGCGGACAGGCCCGTGAGGAAGACGAACATCGGCGCGCACACGTGGGCCGCGAGACGGGAGAAGAAGATCTCCGGGTCGGTCGTCGCGACATCCATCGGGTCGCCCACCTGCTTGTGCAGGTAGAACGTCTCGCGGACGTGGTCGAGCAGCATCACCACCATCACCAGGCCGCGCATCGTGTCGATGATGCCGATGCGGGAGCGGGCGGCGGGCCGCGCGGCGGTGGCGGCGAAGTCGGCGGTCGGGGCGGACGGGGTCGACATGGGCGATGGGGAGGGTCCCGGATGGCGCCACGATAGCGCGCCGCCGCCAGCCGATTGTGCCGCAAGCCCCGGGGCGCCCCGCGCGATCTTGCCGTTTTCCGGGGCGCGCCCGGCATTTTCGCGGGTTGCCGGGGCGGGGCCGAACGGCTATCTTCGGCTTCCGAGGACCCCATGCCCGAATCGCTCAAGCTCGACCGCATCGACATCAACATCCTGGCCCACCTGCAGAAGAACGGCCGGGTCACGAACGTCGAGCTCGCCGAGGCCGTCGCCCTGTCGCCCAGCCCCTGCCTCATCCGCGTGAAGCGGCTGGAGAAGGCCGGCTACATCATCGGCTACAACGCCCACGTGGAAGTCGCGAAGCTCGGGGAGACCGTCACGGTCTTCACGCAGATCACGCTGTCGGACCACCACATGGAGGACTTCGCGCGCTTCGAGGCGGGCCTTCGCACGGTGGACGAGGTGATCGAGTGCCACCTGATCAGCGGCGGCTACGACTACCTCGTCAAGTTCATGACGCGCGGCATCTCGCACTACCAGTCGGTGATCGAGGCGCTGCTCGAGAGGAATCTCGGCATCACGAAGTACTTCAGCTACATCGTGATCAAGTCGCCGATCGTGCGGATGTACTACCCGCTGGGGAAGCTCTTCGGGGGGGATCGGGGGCGGCAGGGGTAGGCGGGCGGCCCGGCACGGCTGGAGCTTCGAAAAGAAAAAAGCCCGCTCCAAGGAGCGGGCTTTTTCACGAACGCTGGTGGCCTGGGGCGGAATCGAACCACCGACACGCGGATTTTCAATCCGCTGCTCTACCAACTGAGCTACCAGGCCTTGGGGTGCGGCATTCCGGCCCCTTGCGAGCCCGGAAAGCCTTGAATTATAGCGTTTCCGGGGCGCCCAAGCCAACCCGGGCTAGAGCCGGGCGAGGAACCACCCCGGCGCGACGGCGATCGCGACCGTGAAGGCGAGGCACAGCAGCCCCGCGCCGATGGCCATCCCGGAGGCGGGACGGTGGCCGGCGGGTTGCGCGTCGGGGGCCATGAACATGAATTGGATCACGCGCAGGTAGAAGTAGATGCCCAGGTAGCTCGCCACGAGGCCCGCGACGGCGATCCACACGTGGCCGGCCGCCATGACGTTCTTGAAGATCAGGAACTTGCCCGCGAAGCCCGGGAAGGGCGGAATGCCCGCGAGGGACAGCATCGCGATGCCGATCAGGATGGCCGCGAGGGGCGCACGATGGAACAGGCCCTTCAGGTCCTCGAGGCGGTCGCGGGACTCGTCATCCTTCGCATTCGGCAACGCGGCGAACGCGAGGATGTTGGTGGCGCCGTAGGCCGCGAGGTAGAAGGCCACGGCCTCGAAGCGGCCCGGCCCTTCGCCCAGCAGCGCGAGGAAGAGATAGCCCGCGTGCGCGATGGACGAGTACGCGATCATGCGCCGCAGGCCCGCCTGGCGCATCGCGGCGAGGTTGCCCCAGACGATGGACGCGATGGGCAGGAACGCGAGGATGCCCGCGAGGGGCTGGGCGAGACCCGCCTCGCCGAAGACCCGCAGGGCCGCGAAGAGCACGCCCGCCTTCACCAGCGTGGCCATGTAGGCCGTGACGGGAACGCTGGCGGCCTCGTAGGCGTCCGGCGCCCAGCCGTGGAAGGGCACGATGGCCGCCTTGAGGAAGAACGCGGAGACCACCATCACGAGCGCCGACTGGGACAGCAGCGTGTTGGACGCGAGGGCCTGCGCGAAGGCGCCGACGGACAGCGACCCGGTGGAGCCGAAGATGAGCGAGGCGCCCATCAGGAACATCGCGCTCGCCGTGCCCGAGAGCACCAGGTACTTGAGGGCGGCCTCGGCCGACTCGGGCCGGCGGTAGGCGAGCAGCACCAGCACGTACACCGGCACCGACATGATCTCGATGCCCAGGAACATCGTGAGGAAGCTGCTGCTGGAGGCGACGAGGCAGATGCCGTAGAGCGAGGACAGCAGCAGCGGGTAGTACGGCCCGCGGGGGAAGTCGCCGCGCGAGACGAGCAGCACCGGGATCGCGAGGGCGAGCACGACCGCCTTGGCCGCGGCGATGCCGGGCGTCAGGATGAACTGGCCGGGGAACGGCTCGAGCGTATTGCCGCCGGATGCGAGGCCCGCCGCGGCGATGGCCGCGAAGGCGACGGAGATGATGGCGACGGGCAGCTCGCCCTTCGCCTCGTCCGAGACGATCTCGATCACCAGCAGCGCGACGATGCCCGCGAGCAGGATGTGCTCGGGCAGCAGGGCCGTGAAGGCGAGGCTCGCGTTCATCGCGCCACCCCCTTCGCAGGCGCCTTGGCCGCCGCCTTGCCCGCGATGAGCTGCTGGTAGTCCCGCGCGGCCGGCTCGCTCTTGCGAAGCGCGCCTTCGGGGAACAGGCCCAGCCAGAAGATGGAAGCCACGAGCGTGATGAGGATCGCCTTCTCGCGCCCGCCCAGGTCCGTGATGGGCCCGTGGGGCACCTTCTCGGCGCCGAAGAGGAAGCGCTGCGCGAACCAGAGCATGTAGAGGGCTCCCAGCACGACGCCCGTGGCGGCGAGGATGGCCATGGCGAGGAAGAACGCGCTGCCTCCCGCCTGCAACTCGCGCCAGCCGGCGGCGAAGGCGCCGATCAGCACGAGGAACTCGCCCGTGAAGCCGCTGGTGGTGGGCAGGCCCACGGAGGCGAGCGTGAGGATCACGAAGAACACCGAGTACACCGGCACCACGCGGGCGAGGCCCCCGTAGGCCGCGAGCTCCCGCGTGTGGCAGCGCTCGTAGATCATGCCGACCATGAGGAAGAGCCCGGCGGCCACCAGCCCGTGGCTCACCATCTGCATCATCGCGCCCTGAATGCCCAGCAGGTCCAGGCTCGCCAGGCCCAGCACCACGTAGCCCAGGTGGCTGATGGACGAGTAGGCGATGATCTTCTTGATGTCCGTCTGCACGAGCGCGAGGCACGCGCCGTAGACGATGCTGAGGGTGCCCAGCGCGGCGAGCAGGGGCACCGCGGCGCGGGTCGCATCGGGGAAGAGCGGCAGACCCAGCTTCATGAAGCCGTAGGTGCCCATCTTGAGCAGGACCCCCGCGAGGATCACGGAGCCGGCCGTGGGCGCTTCCACGTGGGCGTCCGGCAGCCACGTGTGCAGCGGCACCATCGGCACCTTGATCGCGAAGGAGATGCCGAAGGCCCCGAGCAGCCAGAACTGCGCGCCGACGGGCACGTTGGCCTTGAGCAGGTCCGCGAACGCGAAGGACAGCGCGCCCGTGCCCTTCCACTGCCACCACACCAGCCAGATGATCGCGGCCAGCATCAGGATCGAGCCGAAGGCCGTGTACAGGAAGAACTTGAGCGTGGCGTAGATGCGCCGCTCGCCGCCCCAGATGCCGATCATGAGGAACATCGGGATCAGCATCGCTTCCCAGAACAGGTAGAACAGGAAGAGGTCCTGCGCGAGGAAGGTGCCCAGCATCGCGAACTGGATGAGGAAGACCATCGCGTAGAAGAGCTTCACCTGCTTCGTGATGGCGCTGAAGGCGCCGGCCGTGACCAGCGGGCCGAGGAACGCGGTGAGCAGCACCAGCAGGATGTTGTAGCCGTCGAGGCCCACGGCGTAGGAGACGCCCCAGTCGGCGATCCACGGCACGTTCGTCGCGGCCTGCAGGCCGGCGGCGGCCGGGTCGAAGCGCGCGTAGAGCATCGCCGCGAGGAAGAACTGCACGACCATCGTCCAGAAGGTGAGGCCCCGGACGAAGCCGTCGCGCCCCGCGGGAACGACCGCGATCGCCAGCATGCCCGCGAAGGGCAGCCACAGCACCACGTTCAGCATCGTCGCGTCAGCCATGGCCCCAGACCCAGGCGAGGCTCGCGACGAGGCCCGCGAGCACGAGGAAGGCGTAGAGGTGCAGGCTGCCGGCCTGCACGCGGGAGAAGCCGCCGGCGGCGCGGCGGGCGATCGCCGCGAGGCCGTCGAGCGTGCCGTCGATCAGCAGGCGGTCGCCCAGGCGCAGGAAGATCCGGTCCGACACCCAGTGCAGCGGCCGCGTGAAGAGCGCGTCGTAGAGCTCGTCCACCCAGTACTTGTTCTCGAGCACGCGGTGCACGCCTTCCCACTTCGCCTTGACCGCGGCGGCGCGGGAAGCGTCCCCGCCGAAGAACCAGGCGGCCACCGCGAGGCCGACGAAGGCGATGGCGATGGAGCCGCCCACGACGACCAGGTGCAGGCTCTTCATCGATTCCTTGACCGGCGGCAGCGGCGCGATGGGCTCGAGGAAGTGGGGGATCGCGATGAAGCCGCCCACCGCCGAGAGCACCGCGAGGATCACGAGCACGGAGGTCATCGACAGCGGCGATTCGTGGATGTGGTGCTCCACGTCCGGCAGCATGCGGGGCTTGCCGAAGAACGTGAGCCACAGCAGGCGGAACATGTAGAAGGCCGTGAGCAGGGCCGTGAGGCTCGCCACGAGCACCAGCCACGTCGCGCCGCCCTTGTCGCTCGCGAGGGCATACCAGAGGATCTCGTCCTTGGAGAAGAAGCCCGAGAGCGGCGGGATGCCCGCGATGGCGGCCGTGGCGAGGGCGAAGGTCGCGAAGGTGATCGGGATCTTCTTCGCGAGCGCGCCCATCTTGCGGATGTCCTGCTCGCCGGACATCGCGTGGATCACGCTGCCGGCGCCCAGGAACAGGCACGCCTTGAAGAACGCGTGGGTCATCACGTGGAAGACCGCGACGCCGTAGGCCCCGACCCCGAGCGCGAGGAACATGAAGCCCAGCTGCGAGACCGTCGAGTAGGCGAGCACCTTCTTGATGTCGTACTGGGCGACGGCGATGGTCGCGGCGAGGAGGGCCGTGAGCGCGCCCGTGGCGGCGATGACGGTGGAGGCTTCCGGCGCCTGCAGGTAGACGCCCGAAAGGCGCGCGACCAGGTACACGCCCGCCGTCACCATCGTGGCCGCGTGGATCAGGGCGGAGACCGGCGTGGGGCCCGCCATCGCGTCCGGAAGCCAGACGTACAGCGGGATCTGCGCGCTCTTGCCCGTGGCGCCGACGAAGAGCAGCAGGCCCACGAGGCTCGCCGAGACGCCGGCCGCCGTGCCGTTGGCGAAGGCCGCGTTGATGGCCGGCATGTCGAGCGTGCCCAAGCCCGCGTAGAGCACGAACATGCCCAGCAGGAAGCCCGCGTCGCCGATGCGGTTCACGATGAAGGCCTTCTTGCCCGCCTTGGCCTTCTCGGCGTCGTCGAACCAGAAGCCGATCAGCAGGTAGGAGGCGAGGCCCACGCCCTCCCAGCCCACGAAGAGCACGAGGAGCGAGCGGCCCAGCACCAGCAGCAGCATGAAGAAGAGGAACAGGTTCAGGTACGCGAAGTAGCGCGCGTAGCCCTTGTCCTCGTGCATGTAGCCGGTGGAGTAGACGTGGATCAGCGTGCCCACGCCCGTCACGATCAGGGCCATCACGGCCGTGAGGCGGTCGAACCAGAACGCGACCCGGAAGGCGTCCGTGCCCACCTGCGCCCAGGTGTAGGCCGTCTCGGAGATCGGCGCCCAGCCGCCGCCCTTGAGGTCCAGCACGACCTTGACGGTCACGAGGAACGCGAGCGCGGGCAGCCCGCAGCCCACGACGGAGACGAAGCGCTTGCCCAGCCGCGGGCCCAGGAGCCCGTTCAGCAGGAAGCCCAGCAGGGGCAGGAGCGCGATGGCGGTCAGGGTTCCCATGGCGCTCTAGCCCTTCAGGTCCGCGTAGGCTTCGAGGTCGAGGGTGCGCTTCCTGCGCACCAGCAGCAGCACGATGGGGATCGCCACCGCGATCTCGGCCGTCGCCACCACGAAGACGAGGAAGACGAGCACCGCGCCCACGGCCTCGCCCAGCTGGTGCGCGAAGGCGACCAGGGAGAGGTTCACGCCGTTGAGCATGAGCTCCATGCACATCAGCATCACCAGCACGTTGCGCCGGATGATGACCCCGGCGAGGCCCAGGGAGAACAGGCCCGCGGCGAGCAGGAGCAGCACCTGGGTCTTATCCATGGCCCGCCCCCTTGTTCACCTTGATCACCGCGATGGCCGCGACCACCGCCGCCACGAGCAGCACGCTGGTCAATTCGAAGTGCAGCCAGTATTCCGACAGGAACGCCTTCGAGAAGGCCTCCAGCCCGAAGGTGGCGCCGGCGGCCCCCCGGGGCGGGCCCGGCAGGTCGTTCCAGAAGGCGGCGCCGAAGGCCTCCACCAGCAGCACGAAGCCGATCGTGCCCGGGTACAGGAAATGGGACCAGCGCACGCGCATGGATTCGTCGCGCGGGTCGAGCAGCATGATCGCGTAGACCATGAAGACCATCACCGCGC
>ERZ761602.1838-NODE-1838-length-36298-cov-12.077918_pt1 | contig 36298 bp, 36 predicted proteins | sample MGYA00512165_ERZ761602 | MGnify/ENA primary metagenome ERZ761602 (study PRJEB28899, sample SAMN02445085) | bioreactor sludge metagenome | biome: EBPR sludge; isolation source: Thorneside wastewater treatment plant | place: Australia: Brisbane, Thorneside...
CTCTGCCCACTGCGCCGCGTGATCAGGCGCCAGGGGTGCCCTGTTGCGCTCATGTCCCCCTTTGCCAGCCTGCGGCTGTCAAATTCCTCCTCTACTTCGCTCCACAGGGCACCCCTACCGCCTGATCTGGCGCCGGCACCGGTGTTCGAATCGGGCGTGCCACCAGCGCTGGCTGCGTCGGGGGCAGGGTGCCTGGCGCAGCGAAGTAGAGGGGGAATTCGGCGACCGCAGGTCGACGAAGGAGGACATGAGCGGAACACCCCACCCCGGTCCTCCGCTGCCCGGGAAGCATGACGAGCGCAACCCTGTGACGAACCGAGACAGCACCACTTCATCGCAAGAGGCAGGACGACCAGCATGATCCGCTTCGGCATCATCGGCGCCGGCAGCATGGGCCGGGAACACATCGAGAACATCCAGGCGCTGCGCAGCGGCACGGTCACCGCGCTGGCCGATCCGCACGAGCCCAGCCTGCAGGCCGCGCTCGCGCTGTGCCACGGCGTGCCGGGCACCTTCGCCGATCACCGCGAACTGCTCGCCAGCGGCCTGTGCGACGCGGTGGTCATCGCGACGCCGAACGTCACGCACGTGCGGATGATGCGCGACGCGCTCGAGGCCGACGTGCACATCCTCGTCGAGAAGCCGCTGGTCACCCGCATCGAGGACGGCCTCGAGCTGCTCGATCTCGAGAAGACCCGCCGGGCCAAGGGCCGGGTGGTCTGGGTCGCGCAGGAGTACCGCTACATGCCCCCGGTGGCCGAGGCCATCCGCCTGACGCATGCCGGCACGGTCGGCCGCGTGCAGCAGGTCGCGATCCGCGAGCATCGCGAGCCGTTCTACCCGAAGGTGGGCAACTGGAACCGCTTCAGCGCGAACACCGGCGGCACGCTCGTCGAGAAGTGCTGCCACTACTTCAACCTGATGGACCTGATCCTGCGCGAGCACCCGCTGCGCGTCTTTGCCAGCGGCGGCCAGCGCGTCAACCACCTCGACGAGCGCTACGACGGACGCACGCCCGACATCCTCGACAGCGCCTACGTGGTCGTCGAGTACCCCAGCGGTGCCCGCGCGATGCTCGACCTGTGCATGTTCGCCGAGAACTCGCTGGACAGCGAACATGTCACGATCGTCGGCGACGAGGGCAAGATCGAGTCGCTCCTGCCCTCGGGCGTGCTGCGCGTCGGCCGCCGCGAGGACTGGGGCCGCCGCGAGGTCTGGGGCCAGCCCTCGGGCACCGGCAAGGGCGTGGCGGTGCGCCAGGTGCGCGACACCAACATCAGGTACCTCGGCCAGCACTTCGGCGCGTCCTATGTCGAGCACGAGCGTTTTGCGCGCGCGGTGCGCGACGGCCTGCCGCCGGAGATCCCGCTCGAGGAAGGCCTGCGCTCGGTGGCCACCGGCCTGGCCGCGCACCGCAGCATCGAGCTCGGCCGCGTCGTCGAGATGGCCGAGGTGCTGGCATGACCCATGCCACGTATCCGTCGCTGAAGGATCGTGTCGTCTTCGTCTCCGGCGGCAGCTCGGGCATCGGCGCCGAGCTCGTGCGCGCCTTCGCGGCGCAGGGTTCGCGTGTCGCGTTCTGTGGCACGCGAGCCGACGGCGGCCGCGCGCTGATCGACGAGATCACTGGCGCCGGTCACCCGGCACCGTGGTACGCGGCCTGCGACGTGCGCGACGCGCACGCCTACCAGGCGCTGCTGCGGCGGGTGATCGCCGAACTCGGCCCGGTGCGGGTGCTCGTCAACAATGCCGGGCGCGACGACCGCCACGCGATGGAGGAGGTCACGCCGGAGTTCTGGGATGAGCGCCTCGCCCTGAACCTGAAGCACTACTTCTTCGCGATCCAGGCCGTCGCGCCGGCGATGGCGGCTGCCGGCGGCGGCTCGGTGATCAACATGGGCTCGGTCAGCTGGATGCGCGGGCGGCCGCTGCTGGCCGGCTACACGACCGCCAAGGCCGGCATCCTGGGCCTGACGCGCACGCTGGCGCGCGAGCTGGGCCCGCGCCACATCCGCGTCAACGCGATCGTCCCCGGCGCGATCGTCACCGAGCGGCAGACCACGCTGCACCGCGACCCGGCGGCCGACCAGCAGTTCCTCGACGCGCAGTGCCTGAAGATCCGCCTCGACCCCGGGCACGTCGCGCGGCCGACGCTGTTCCTCGCGGCCGACGATTCCGACGGCATGACCGGGCAGCACGTGCTCGTCGACGCGGGCATCGCGCAGCAGTCGGTGATCACCTGAACGGCGCCGCGCTCGCGCCGGCCGACCCTGGTGCGTGTCGCCCACCGGCTGACGCAGGTCGGGCACGAGGCGGCGTCGCCGGTCACGCTGGTCGGCAGCTCCGGCGCGGCACCGGTCGCGGTCGCCGCGGTCGGATCGCTCCTCCACGGGAGAGGAGACCGCGATGTTCGTCTCCCGCGCCGATGCCCGGCTGCACACCCTCGTCTTCGGAACGGGACCGCTGAGCCTGCTGGCGGTCGGTGGCTGGATCGGCCCCGGTGACCTGTGGCTCGACGTCTTCGGTCACCTGCCGCACTGGCGTTGCGTGAGCTTCGACCACCGCGGCACCGGCGCCTCGGCGCACGGACCACGGCCAATCAGCGTGGCCGACCCGGTGGACGACCTGCCCGGGGTGGCGGACACGCTGGCGCCGCAGCCCTGCGTGCTGGCCGCCGACTGCCGCCGCTCGAGGGTTGCGCCGCGGGTCAATGCAGGGCGCAGGATCCCGGCCCGTCCGGGTGCCCGCAACTGCCGCAGGGTCCCATCGCCGCCGGCGCGGCCTCCTTCGGCGAGGAGGCGCCGACACGGCCGACGACCGACAGCTGCTTGTCCAGCTGCTGCGAGTGGCAGTGCGGGCACTCGGGAACGGTCGACGAGCGCACCAGGGCCTCGAAGGCGTGGCCGCAGTCCTGGCAGGCGTATTCGAAGATCGGCATCGCAACTCTCCACGGATGACGCAAGACCCCGGATTGTCACGGCGCGGCGCGGCCCCTACACGGCGGTCTCGAGGGCGACCTTGACCGCACTTCGGGCGAGCGGCCTCCCGCCACCGGCCAGTGACGCCGCGGCCAGCGCCCAGCGCATCGCGAATCCCGCCGACCGGCCTTCGCCGAGGCCCAGCAGCAGCGCCCCGCGCAGCACGTCGGCCGACGCGCCCACGTCGACGCCCTGCGGCGGCTCGGCCGGCAGCGTGATCTGGCGGCCGTCGGGTGGGTGCCACCAGGCGCCCTCGGCGCCCAGTGCCACCACCAGCTGCACGCGCTCGAGCTGGCGCGCGGCGTGCCGGGCCAGCGTCTGCCAGATCGCGTGCCGTTCCCCGGCCCAGGCGCGCAGGCCGTCGACCGTGAACACCACCCAGTCGGCCAGCGGCGCCAGGGACTGCAACACGTCGGCCGGTGCGGCGTCGGCCGCGAGCAGCGTCGGCACGCCGCAGCGCCGGCAGTCCTCGAGCACCGACAGCGCGACGGCCGGCCAGCGCGTGTCGACCTGCACCGCGACGGCATCGCGCCAGGTCGCAGGATCCAGCGGCCCGGCTCGCTCCAGCGCGTCGCCCGCGAAGTGATGCACCTGCTGCTCGCCGTGCGCCGCGACGAGCACGGCCGAGATCGCCGTTCGTGCGCCGGGGACCGTCAGCAGGCCCTGGCGGCTCAGCCCCTGATGGTTCAGCGCGCGCAGCAGCGCGGCCCCGGCCTCGTCGTCGCCGATCGCCGACACCAGGCGCACGCGGGGTGATGCGCTGGCATGGCGCAGGCGATGGGCCGCGCAGGCCGCCCGTCCGGCCGGGCCCCCGACGACCGTGCGGTAGCCGTGGGCGGCGTGCTGCCCGGTGCCGGAGACGAGGCGCGATACCTCGAAGCGATGCTCCAGCACGCAATGGCCGATGACGACGACGGGGCCGGCTTGCCGGGCGTGTGACCGTGCGCCGTGCGCGGCGCTCGGCGGGGAGGATGGCGGGTTCTCGGCAGAGGGGGTCATGGCCGGGCCATGCCCCCGAAGGACGCTCTGCTGCCCCGTGGGCCGACCGCGCCAACGCGCCTCGCGACTGCCATCCCCTCACCCCTGCGGTGCTGGACTGCCGTCGAGCATAGCGCCGCGGCGGCGCCGGTGCAGCCGGTACCGCCCCCGATGTCGTGGCGCCCGGGACGCTCGCGAGCCGGTCACCAGGTGTCGACGAAGGGCCGCCGCGGGGGCAGCTGGCGCGCGCAGGCAGCCGTCAGGACCCGGTGCAGCCAGCCGCGTGTCTCGGCGGGGTCGATGACATCGTCGATCTCCAGGTGGCTGGCCATGTTCAGGGCTTCGCCGCGGGCGATCGCCTCGGCGAGCAGGCGGTCGAACAGGGCCTGGCGGTGCTCCGGCCCGGCGGCCTCCAGTTCCTTGCGGAAGCCCAGCCGGACCGCGCCCTCCAGGCCCATCGCCCCGAACTCGGCGCTCGGCCAGGCGGCGGTGGCGACCGGCGCGTGGAAGTGCCCGGCCGTCAACGCCATCGCGCCGAGTCCGTAGCCCCGGCGCACGACGATCGAGGCCACCGGCACGCGCAGCGCGGCGGCGTTGACGAACAGGCGCGACGCGTGGCGCACCATCGCCGTCTTCTCCGACTCGGGCCCGACCATGAAACCGGGCGAGTCGACGAAGGTGACCAACGGCAGCCCGAAGGCATCGGCCAGCTGCATGAAGCGCGCGAGCTTGTCGCACGCCGGCGCGTCGAGCGCGCCGCCGAGGTGGCGCGGGTTGCTCGCGGCCAGCGCGACAGCGCGCCCGCCGACGCGGGCAAGCGCGGTGATCACGCCGATGCCGAAGGCCGGGCGCAGCTCGTGCAGCGTTCCGGGGTCGACGACGCCGGCCAGGATGCGACGCGGGTCGTACAGCGCGTTGCGGTTGGCGGGCACCGCCTCCCGCAGCGCGGCGGCGTCGGTGTCGGCGAGCGCCACGCCGGGAGGCGCCGGCAGCTGCGGCACGTCGAGCAAGGACAGCAAGGACTTGGCCAGGCTCACGGCGGCAGCCTCGTCGGCGACGACGGCGTCGACGACCCCGTTCGGGCCCATCACCGACAGCGGGCCGACGGCATCGGCCTCGACACGGCCCAGGCCGCCGCCCTCGATCATCGCCGGCCCGCCCAGGCCGAGGCTCGCGCCCTCCACGGCGATGATCAGGTCGCTGCAGCCCAGCAGCGCGGCGTTGCCGGCGAAGCAGCGCCCGGCGACGATGCCCAGTCGCGGCACCACGCCCGACAGTGCGGCCCAGCGCGCGAAGGTCGTGCAATCCAGGCCGGCGACGATCGGCCAGTCGACGTCGCCCGGCCGTCCGCCACCGCCCTCGGTGAACCAGACCACGGGCAGGCGCTGGCGCGCGGCGAGCTCGAGCAGCCGGTCGCTCTTGCGGTGGTTGAAGACACCCTGCGTGCCGGCGAGGACCGTGTAGTCGTAGGCCAGCACCGCGGCCGGGCGGCCGGCGACGGTTCCGGTGCCGCAAACCAGGCCGTCGGCGGGCGTCTGGGCCTGCAAGTCCTCCAGGCTGCGGCGGCTGCGTTGCGCCGCGACGGCCAGCCCGCCGTACTCGGTGAAGCTCCCGGCATCGAGCAGGTCGGCGATGTTCTCGCGGGCACTGCGCAGCCCGCACGCGTGGCGCCGGGCGATCGCCGCCGGACGCGCCGCGTCCTGCAGCAGGCGGCGGCGATCGCGCAGGCGTTGCAGGCCGGCATGCTCGGGTGACGGCAGCTCCGCGGCAGCCCGCCCGCCCGTGTCGCCGGCCGGGGTCTCGCCGGGCGCGAGCTCGCGCAGCTGCAGCAGCACCTCGTCCGCCGTCGCCGCCTCGCCGACGGCGACGTGCACCGCGAGCACCTCGGCGGCCACGGGAGACTCGAGCGGCACCTCCATCTTCATCGACTCGAGCAGCAGCAGCACCTGCCCGGCGCGCACGCGCTGGCCGGGTGCGACCTCGATGGCGATCACGCTGCCGCTGACCGGCGCGGCGATGTCCAGGGTGGCGGGGCTGTGGGAGGAGGCGTTCAAGGCGGATCGGCAGCGGGTCGGCGACAGCGCCGACTGTCGCCGATCGTCGCATGGGCGGCCAGCGCGGGAACCCGGCACGCCGGGCGCGCGCGGCCGTGCCGCTGCACGCGCCGGCGCGGGTCGGCGTCGGCGCGGCAACCTGGCCAGCGGCGATACTGCGTCCAGCGCGGCGACCCCTCGACGCCCGCCTGCGGGCGCGGCCAGGGGCGCGCGATCTCCCCGGGGCCGCCGTGACCAGCTTCGCCTATCTCCACCACGCGCACTTCCTGCAGCTGCCGCCGCCGCGGGGTGACGAGCCCTTCGCGCTCGCTGGCCTGGCCTGGGACGGCGCGACCACGCACCGCCCTGGCGCGCGACTCGCGCCGGCCGCGATCCGCCGCGCGAGCCACATGCTCTGCGATGCCATCCACCCGCTGTTCGACACGACGCCGTCCGGCGTGCTGGCCGACCTCGGCGACCTCGCGCTGCCCAACACCTCGCTCGCCGCGATGCGCGAGGCGCTGACGGGGCAGCTGGCGCCGCTGCTGCAGCGCCACCACATGGTCTGGCTCGGCGGCGACCACTCGGTGACCTTGCCCCTGTTGCGCGCCTACCGCGCCTGGCTCGGCCGGCCGCTGGCGGTGCTGCACTTCGACGCCCACTGCGACACCTGGCAGGACCACTTCGGCGAGCCGAGCGGGCACGGCACCTGGGTCAGCGAGGCGATGCACGAGGGCCTGGTCGTCGACGCCGGCTTCGTGCAACTGGGCATCCGCTCGGCGGGCGAGCGCGCGGCGCGCGACTTCGTGCGCTCGCGTGGCGGCCTCGTCGTGACGGCGCGCGAGCTGCGCGGCCGGGAGAGCCCCGCGCAGCTCGCGCCGGTGCTGGACGAGATCCGGGCGCGCTGGGCCGCGCTCGGCCAGCCGCCGGTCTACCTCAGCCTGGACATCGACTGCCTCGACCCGGCCTTCGCGCCGGGTACCGGGACGCCCGAGCCGGGCGGCCTGACGACGAACCAGGTGCTGAGCGTCCTCGAGGAACTTGCCGACCAGCCCTTCGTCGGGATGGACTGCGTCGAGGTCTGCCCGCCTTACGACCATGCCGACCTGACGAGCCACGCCGCGGCGGTTGTCGTCTGGACCTATCTCTGCGGACGCCTCGCGCGCGCCGCGCCCGTGCCGGCCGGGGCGCCGCCTTGATGGCGGGCGACTCGAACGGCGCGCGCGACGCCGCGCTGCGCGAGCTCCAGGCCTGTGTCCAAGGTGCGGTCGACGCGGGGCGCACGCCCGGTGCCGTCGTTCACGTCGGCTGGGCTGGCGGCGGCTGGACCCGGGCGGTCGGCGCGAAGGCGCTCGAGCCGCAGCCCGAGCCGCTGGATGAACGGACGATCTACGACTGTGCGTCGCTGACCAAGGTCGTGGTGACCGCGCCGGTCTTCGCGCGGCTGATGCACGAGGGTGCAGTGCAGCCGCGCACGCCGGTGCGCAGCCTGCTGCCGGGCTTCGCGGCCGCAGGGGCGATCACCGTCGCGCAGCTGCTGACGCACACGTCGGGGCTGCCGGCGAGCCTGCCGCTGGACGAGCCGTGGTCGGGGCCGGACGCGGCACTGGCGCTGGCCTGCGCGAGCCTGCCGACGCACCCGCCGGACACGCTGTTCCGCTACTCGGACGTCGGCTTCGTGCTGCTGGCGGCGATCGCCGAGCGCGTCTCGGGGATCGACCTCGCGTCGCTGGCGCAGGCCTGGATCCTCGAGCCGCTGGGCATGGCCGACAGCGGCTTCCGTCCGCTGCGGCGCATCGCCGCGGCGCGCATCGCCCCGACGGAAGGTGACGCAGCCGGCGGCCACCTGCGCGGCACGGTGCACGACCCCACGGCCCGCCGCATGGGCGGCGTCGCCGGCCACGCCGGGCTGTTCGCCACCGCGGCGGACATCGCCCGCTATGCGCGGATGGTCCTCGGCGCCGGCATGTTCGAGGGCCGCCGCGTGCTGCCCGAGGCGGCGGTGGCCGCGATGACCGCCGTCGCGACGCCGGCGGCCCTGCCCGTGCGGCGCAGCCTCGGCTGGGACATCGACTCGCCGCTGTCGCGCGCCCGCGGGGCGGTCTACGCTCCCGGCAGCTTCGGCCACACCGGCTTCACCGGTTGCGCGCTGTGGATCGATCCCTCGGCCGGCGGCTTCCACGTGCTGCTGTCCAACCGCGTGCACCCGGTCGCGCGCGAGAGCATCGTCGACGTCTACGAGGCGGTCGCCACGCACGCGGCGCGGGCGATCCTCGCCGCGACCTGAGCGCTCGCGGCGCGCCCGCGCGGGCCGCCTGCCGCGAACGGCCGTGCAGCCGGGACATTCGCCGCGGGGCGGTGCGTGACGGCCCGCGTCAGCGGGCGAGCAGGTCCTGCGTCCGCGGATGGCGCCGCATGTACGCGGCGACGTAGCTGCACAGCGGCCTGACCCTCAGCCCCTGCGAGCGCGCCCACTCCAGGGCCGCGTCGACCAGTGCGGCCGCGATGCCGCGGCCGGCCAGTTGCGGTGCCACCTCGGTGTGCGTGAAGAGCAGCGTGTCGCCCTGGCGCCGGTAGTCGCAGACGCAGCGGTGCCCGTCGACGTCGGCGTAGAAGCGACCCGCGGCCTCGTCGTGGTGCACGGTCAGGGGCGTGCTGCCGGATCCCGGGTCGTCGTTCATGGTTCTGCCTCCTCGTCTGCGGCCCGGCCGGCATCCGCCGCGCGGGGTGCGCGGGTCATCGCGATGCCTCGCGCGACGGTGTCGGCAGCCGGCGCTCGCGTCCGCCGAGGCGCTGCCACAGGAACGCGAACTCCAGCGCCTGCATGTCGGCGCGCTGCGCGTTGTCGGCCGCGCCGCCGTGACCGCCCTCGATGTTCTCGTAGTACTGCACGGCATGTCCCTGCTCGATCATGCGAGCGGCCATCTTGCGGGCGTGGCCCGGGTGCACGCGGTCGTCGCGGGTGCTGGTGATGAACAGCACCGGCGGCAGGCGCATCCCGCGGCGCACGTTCTGGTACGGGCTGTAGCGGGCGATCGCGTCCCAGTCCCCGGGATGGTCCGGGTCGCCGTACTCGGCCATCCAGCTCGCGCCGGCAAGCAGCCGGTGGTAGCGGCGCATGTCGAGCAAGGGCACCTGGCAGACCACCGCCCCGAACAGCTCGGGGCGCTGCAGCATCACCGCGCCGACCAGCAGGCCGCCGGCGCTGCCGCCCATGATGCCGAGCTGGCGTGCCGTCGTCACGCGGGTGCGGATCAGGTCCTCGGCCACCGCGGCGAAGTCGTCGAAGCTCTTCTGCTTGTTGCCCTTGACGGCGGCCTGGTGCCAGGCCGGCCCGTACTCCCCTCCGCCGCGGATGTTGGCCACGACCAGCACGCCGCCGCGCTCGTACCAGGCCGTGCCGAAGGTCCCCGAATACCACGGCTGCTGGCTGACCTCGAAGCCCCCGTAGCCGTACAGCAGCGTCGGGTTGCGGCCGTCGTCCCGGGCGCCGCGGGGCCAGACGACGAAGTACGGCACCCGCGTGCCGTCGCGGCTGCTCGCGAAACGCTGCTCGACCCGCATGCCGTCGGCGCCGAAGTAGCGCGGCCGCGACTTCAGGCGCTCGCGCGCGTCGGTGCCGGTGCGTGCGAGCCACAGCGTGTCGGGCGTCAGGAAGTCGGTGTAGCCCAGTGCGTACGCCTCGGCCAGCGGATCGTCGCGCACCTCGCGGTCGTGCCAGGACTGCAACCCGAGCGTGCCGGGGAACGGCGCGTCCACGTCGCGCGACACCCAGGTCTCGCGGCCCGCGTCGCCGCGTGCCGGGCGCCACTCCTGCACGCGGCCTGCCACGTCGTCGAGGATGCTCACGACGACCGTGTCCCGCGTGGTCACGAAGCTGTCCAGCGAGCGCGACGCCGTGGGCGTGAAGAGGGCCGCGAGCTGCGGTCGCCCCGCGCGCAGCGAGGCCCCGTCGGTCACCAGCAGGCTGCCGCGCGGCCAGGTCCGGCCGTCGACGACCCAGTCGCTGCGCAGGTGGATCAGCGCGCGCCCGTACCAGAAGGACACGCTGGCGTCCTCCGGCTTGGCCAGGCGTTCGAGCTTGCCGCCGCTGCGTGCGTCGATCACCCAGTGTTCGTGCCGGTAGAAGTCGACATGGCGCACCAGATGGGTCATCTCGTGCCCCGGCGTGCGGTCCACCGCGATGCCCACGCCCACGTCGCTGCGCTGCGCCTCGAACAGCGTCGTGGCCGCGGCCAGCGGCGTGCCGCGGGCCCAGCGCTTGACCACCCGCGGATAGCCCGAGTCGGTCAGCGAGCCCGGCCCGAAATCGGTGGCGACGGCGAGCGTGTCGGCGTCCAGCCAGGCGAGGTCGCTCTTCGCCTCGGGCAGCGAGAAGCCGCCGTCGACGAAGCGGCGCGTCGCGAGGTCGAACTCGCGCACGACCGCCGCATCGGCGCCGCCGCGCGACAGCTGCACGAGGCATCGACCGTCGCCGGGCCCTAGGCACTGCGCCCCCTGGAAGACCCAGTTGATGCCTTCGGCCTTGCCCAGCGCGTCGACGTCCAGCAGCGCCTGCCACTGGGGTTGTGCCTTGCGGTACTCGTCCAGCGAGGTCCGGCGCCACAGGCCGCGGGGGTTCTGCGCGTCCTGCCAGAGGTTGTACAGCCACGCGCCTCGACGCACCACCTGCGGGATGCGCTCGCGCGAGTCGAGGATCTCGAGCACGCGCTGCCGGGTCGGGCCGAAGGCCGGCCAGGCCTCCAGTTCGCGACGGGCCTGTGCGTTGCGCTGCCGGACCCAGGCCAGTGCGCGGTCGCCTTCGACTTCCTCGAGCCAGAGGTAGGGGTCGAGCGGGCTTGGCTGCGCAGGGTCGGCGCTTGCGGGGGCAGAGGTCATGGCGAGCAACAGGGCCAGGCCGATCGCGCGCAGCCACGCGGCTGCGCCGGGCGAACGGTCGTGAATCGGGAAGGGAATCATCGCGTCGGTCTCGAGGGCCGGTGAGGGGAGGGGAATGTCACGGCGTCGCCGGCCACAGGGCGCGCGGCGCGATCTCGACGTCGCGCCCGTCGCCGTGCAGCCAGACGTGGCCGTCCTGAACCGTGATCTGCCAGTTCATCGAGCGCTGCGCGAGCGCCGCCAGCGACCGGCTGTGCTCCGGCAGGATCTGCCAGATCGCGAGCCGGTCCAGGCGGGCCACCTGGCGCTGCAGCGCGTTCCACCAGACGGGCACCGACGGGCCGTAGGCGTAGACCGTCACCCGCTTCGCACGTCCGCAGGCCCGCGCCAGGCGGCGTTCGTCGGGCTGGCCGACCTCGATCCAGTGCTGCAACTGCCCGCCGAGGTCGTGCTGCCACAGGTCGGGCTCGTCGGTGTCGGACAGGCCGCGCGCGAAGCGCAAGGCGCCGCCGGCCTCGTCGTGCGGCACCTGCAGCGCGAAGGCCAGCAGGCGCACCAGCAGCCGCTCCTCGGTCTCCGACGGGTGCAGCGCCAGCGTCAGCGCGTGGGTCGCGTAGAGCTGGCGGTCCAGGTCGGCGATCTGCAGCTGCGCCTTGTAGATGGTCGCCTTCAGCGCCATGGCATCCGACCCCCGGCCGGCCGGGCGCCCCGTTCCCCCGCCGTTCCTCCGTTGTCCATGCGCCTCGGCCCTTGCATCGCCACCTGTCGTCCGCCTCGTCCCGCCGCCTGCGTCGCGGCCCTGCCGTGCACGATCACCGTGCCCGGCCCCGCATTGTGCGCGGCGGCGCCGACCCCGCGCACCACGCCGGGCCGGTGTCGGTGGCATCATCGACGGCTTCGTAGCCGAAGCGATCTGCCCCCCGATGCCGACCGACCCGCACGCCATGGCCGTCAATCCCCTCCTCGCCGACTGGACCGCCCCGCACGGCCTGCCGCCGTTCGGCGCGATCGCTGCCGAGCATTTCGAGCCCGCCTTCGAGGCGGCGATGGCGGCGCACCGCGCCGAGATCGACGCGATCTCCGCAAACCCCGCGCCGCCGAGCTTCGACAACACCGTTGCCGCGTTCGACCGCAGCGGGCGGTTGCTGTCGCGCATCGAGGCGGTGTTCTACAACCTCACGGCCTCCGAGACCTCGGATGCGCTGCAGGCGGTGCAGCTGCGCGTGGCCGCGCCGCTGGCGGCCCATGCGAACGCGGTCTACATGCACGCGGGCCTGTTCCGGCGGATCGACGCGCTGCACGCGCAGCGCGAGAGCGCGTCCTGGACACCCGAGCAGCGCCGCTTGCTCGAGCGCGTGCACCTGGATTTCGTGCGCTCCGGGGCCCGGCTCGTCGGCGAGGCCCAGCGCCGCTACGGCCAGGTGATGGAGGAACTGGCCGCGCTGACCACTCGCTTCGGCCAGAACGTGCTGCACGACGAGGCCGGCTGGCACCTCGTGCTCGACGGCGAGGCCGACATGGCCGGGTTGCCGGACTTCGTGCGCGCCGCCGCGCGCCAGGCGGCCACGGACCGCGGCCTCGCGGCCGGCGCCGTGATCACGCTGAGCCGCTCGCTGATCGTTCCGTTCCTGAGCTTCAGCGAGCGGCGCGACCTGCGCGAGCAGGCCTGGCGCGCCTGGGTCGGCCGTGGCGAGCACGCGGGCGAACACGACAACCGGCCGATCGTGCGCGACATCCTGCGCCTGCGCAACGAACAGGCGCGCCTGCACGGCTACGCGAGCTACGCCGACTACGCGCTGGTCGACACGATGGCCGGCACGCAGGCGGCGGTCGGCCGGCTGCTGCAGGAGGTCTGGCCGCGCGCGCTGGAGGCGGTCGAGCGCGAGCGGCGCATGCTCAGGGAGGTCATGGTCGACGCCGGGGCAGGTGCCGAGCCGATCGAAGCCTGGGACTGGCGCTACTGGGCCGAGAAGGTGCGCGTCGCGCGCTACGCCGTCGACGACGCGCAGCTCAAGCCCTACTTCCGGCTGGAGAACATGGTCCAGGCCGCGTTCGACTGTGCGCGGCGCCTGTTCGGCCTGCACTTCACGCCGCGCGCCGACCTTCCCGTCTACCACCCCGATGTCAAGGCCTACGAGGTGCGCGACGCCACCGGCGCGCCGGTGGGCATCTTCCTGCAGGACAACTTCGCACGGCCGACCAAGCGCAGCGGTGCCTGGATGAGCTCGCTGCGCTGGCAGAACCGCAACGCCCCGGCCGGCGGCGCCGAGCTGCCGGTGATCCTGAACAACAACAACTTCGCCAAGGGCTCGCCGGACCAGCCGACCCTGCTGTCGATGGACGACGTGCGCACGCTGTTCCACGAGTTCGGCCACGGCCTGCACGGGCTGCTCAGCGACGTGACCTACGAGCGGCTGTCGGGCACGCAGGTGCTGCGCGACTTCGTCGAACTGCCCTCGCAGATCTTCGAGCACTGGGTCTCCGAGCCCGCGGTGCTGCAGCAGCATGCGCGCCACTGGCAGACCGGCGAACCGCTGCCGCTCGAGCAGATCGAGCGTCTGCAGCGCGCGCGCCAGTTCAACCAGGGTTACGAGACCGTGCGCTACTGCGCGAGCGCGCTGGTCGACATGGCCGTGCACGCGCTGCCCCAGGCCGAGCCGCCGCAGGATCTCGTGGCCTTCGAGGCTGCCGAGCTGCGGCGACTCGGCCTGCCCGACGGGGTCGGCCTGAACCACCGGCTGGTCCACTTCCAGCACCTGTTCTCGGGGTCCGGCTACGCGGCGGGCTACTACGTCTACCTGTGGGCCGAGGTGCTCGACGCCGACGGCTACGACGCCTTCGTCGAGGCCGGCGATCCCTTCGATCAACGGGTCGCGCAATCGCTCAAGCGTTTCGTCTACGCCAGCGGCAACACCCTGCCCCCGGGCCAGGCCTACGAGAGCTTCCGGGGCCGGCCGGCGCAGGTGACGCCGATGCTGCGCAAGCGCGGGCTGATCGCCGACACGGCGCAGGCCTGATCGCGGGCGCGCTGGCCGTCACGCCGTCCCGGCGGCCTGCACGCGGACCGGGAAGCGCGAACGCAGCTGTCCGCAGCCGCCCTCGACGTCCTGCCCCGCGGACTGGCGCAGCCGGGTCAGCACGCCGCGCCGGTTCAGCGCCCGTGCCATCTCGGCGGCCCGCAGCGCGGCGGGCCGGCGCAAGCCGCTGCCGTCCACCGTGTTCAGCGGGATCAGGTTGACCATGGCGTGGCGCCCGCGGACCAGCCGGGCCAGGGCCTCGACATCCTCGTCGCGATCGTTGAGACCCTCGATCAGCGTCCACTGCACCTGCAGCGGGTAGCCGGTGTCGCGGGCATAACGGTCGGCCGCGTCGACCAGTTCGGCCACGCCGATGCGCGGCGCGCGGGGCAGCAGCCGCGCGCGTTCGGCGTCGTCGGTGCTGTGCAGCGACAGGGCGAGGGCCGGCTTGACCGGGCCGGCCGCGAGCCGCGCGAAGACGCGCGGGTCACCCACCGTCGAGAACACCAGGTTCTTGTGCGCGATGGCACCGGCGGTGCCGAGCAGCCCGATCGCCTCGAGCACCGCCTCCAGGTTGTGCGCCGGCTCGCCCATGCCCATGAAGACCACCTTGTCGACGGCGCGCCGCCGTCGTGCGAGCACGACCTGGGCGACGATCTCGGCCGAGCCGAGTTGCCGCTGCAGCCCGTCCCGGCCCGTGCGGCAGAAGACGCAGCCGACCGCGCAGCCCACTTGCGTCGACACGCAGAGCCCGCCTCGCGGCAGCAGCACGCTCTCGACGGCCTGCCCGTCGTGCAGGCGCACCAGCAGGCGCTGCGAGCCGTCCTGAGCCTCGTGCGCCGAGTGCAGCGTGGCCAGGCCCTCGAGCCGCTCCTGCAGCGCAGGCCAGCCCTGCCGGGCGCGCAGCGGCAGGAAGTTCTCCACCTGGCGGCGCCCGCGCGCCAGCGGCAGGGCCTGCACCCAGGTGCGCAGCAGGTAGTCGCGGTGGCGCGGCACGTCGCTGAGCGCCGCCAGCGCATCGTGCAGGCGGGCCAGGCGGGTCCAGTCGTGCAGGGGCGGGTCCACGACGCGCAGTGTAGGCAGCGCACGCGCGCAGAATGGCACCCGAGGAGGCGACAGCGATGAATCTCGCGCTCTGGCTGCAGCGCAATGCCCGCATCCACGGCGGCCGCCCGGCCGTCGCGCACGGGGCCCGCGTGACCTGGCGTTATGCCGACTTCGCCGAGGCGGTGATGCGCGTGGCTGCCGGATTGCAGGCTCGCGGGTTCGGGCCCGGTGACCGGCTCGGCATCTTCATGGCCAACGCGCCCGAGTTCCTGCTCGCGATGTGGGGCGCCTGGTGGGCCGGGTTGGTCGTCGTGCCGGTGAACGCGCGGCTGCACGGTCGCGAGGCCGCCTGGATCCTGCAGCACAGCGGTGCCCGTGCCTGTGCCGTGGACGCCGCTCACGACGCCGAGCTGGCAGCCTGCGCGGATCCGGCGCTGACGCGCCTGCACGGCCTGGACCGGGCACCGGGGACGCCGCCCGAGGAGTTGCCGCGCCTGCCGGCCGAACGCGCCGAGGACGACCCGGCGTGGCTCTTCTACACCAGCGGCACCACCGGCCGGCCCAAGGGCGTCACGCTGACCCATCGCAACCTGCGCTGGGCGGCGATGGCCTACGTGGCGACCGTGCAGCCCGTCCAGCCGGGCGACAGCTGCCTGCACCCCGCGCCGCTGTCGCACGGCAGCGGGATGTACCACCTGGCCTACGTGATGAACGCCGGCGTCAACGTGATCCCGCTGTCGGCCACGCTCGACGAGGCGGAGGTCTTCGCGCTGACCCAAGCCTGGCCCCAGGCATCGTTCTTCGCCGCGCCGACCATCGTCAACCGGCTCGCCGCCCACGCGGCACGCCACCGGCCGCCGCTGGAGGGCCTGGCGACGATCGTCTACGGCGGCGCGCCGATGTACCAGGCCGACTTCGAGGCCGCGCGTGCGGCGCTGGGCCCGCACCTGGCGCAGATCTACGGCCAGGGCGAGAGCCCGATGACGATCACCGTCCTGCCGCGCAGCGTCGTCGAGGACCGCGGCCACCCGCGCTGGGCGCAGCGGGTCGCGTCGGTCGGGCATGCGCAACCGATGGTCGAGATCGCCATCCGCGCTGCCGACGGCCGCGAGCTGCCGCTGGGCGAGGCCGGCGAAGTCTGCGTGCGCGGCGATGTCGTGATGGCCGGCTACTGGCAGCAGCCCGAAGCTACGGCCGAGGCGGTCCGCGACGGCTGGCTGTGGACCGGCGACATCGGGCGGCTCGACGCCGACGGCTTCCTGACCTTGCTGGACCGCAGCAAGGATCTCGTCATCTGTGGCGGCAACAACGTCTACCCCCGCGAAGTCGAGGAGGTGCTGCTGCAGCACCCGGCGGTTGCCGAAGTCGCCGTCATCGGCCGGCCCGATGACCGCTGGGGCGAGGCGCTGGTGGCCTTCGTCGTCAGCCGCGAACCGGTCGAGGCCGCGTCGCTGGACGCGCACTGCCTGTCGATGATCGCGCGTTACAAGAGGCCGAAGGACTACCGCTTCGTCGCCGAGCTGCCGAAGAACCACTACGGCAAGGTGATGAAGACCGAACTGCGCGCCATCGAGGCAAGGCTTGCGTGCCCCGCCGCGTCGGCGGCCGCAGGCCTGCCGGGTGCCGTCGGCGAAGCCTCAGACCGAGGCTGAGAGCTGCTGCGCCAGGCGCGCGGCCGAACGGCGCAGCGCCTCGGTCGGCGAGGTCGATGCCTGCTCGACGCAACGGCTCGCGTACTCGCGATCGTTCTGCATGCGCTCGACGTGGACGTGATGGCCCTCGTGGCCCATCAACCACTTGAAGTCGATGATGTCGACCAGGTCGAGCGCCTGATGCTCGCGAGTGCTGACGCCGTTCATCGCGGAAACCCTTGGTGCGCTGCAGCATAACGCCCGACCAATCGAAAGGGCTGACGTGACGCTCTAGAAACACGGTGTATTCGCCGCATTGACAAGGTTGCCGAAGCGTGCCGCATTCCGTATCGCAAAATCACACCTCACCCTGACGCTGCTTCCGGTGCTTTCGCCCCGGCATGGTGCGCTTGGCGACCGGCCCAACACGATGAACCGCGGCGGGCGTGCCGGACGCCTTCAGCCGAAAGGGGTGCCACCCCTTGTCCGAGGGTCCTCCCCGGGCCCGACATCAGCAGGAACCACCCGATGAACCTGGCGATCTCGATCGACGACATCTTCGGCGCCGCGCGGCGCCTCGAGGGCCACGCCCACCGGACACCGGTGCTGCGCTCGCGGACCGTCGACGAACTGACCGGTGCGACGGTCTTCTTCAAGGCCGAGAACGTCCAGCGCATGGGCGCCTTCAAGTTCCGCGGCGCGTTCAATGCGCTCGCGCAGTTCGACCCCACCCAGCGCGAGCGCGGCGTGATCGCCTTCTCGTCGGGCAACCATGCGCAGGCGATCGCGCTGTCGGCACGCCTGCTCGGGATGCCCAGCGTGATCGTGATGCCGCAGGACGCGCCCGCGGCGAAGGTCGCGGCCACGCGCGGCTACCAGGCCGGCGATGCGCGCAGCGAGATCGTCCTCTACGACCGCTACACGCAGGACCGCGAGGCGATCGGCCGCGAACTCGCCGCCCGTCGCGGCATGACGCTGATCCCGCCATTCGACCATCCGCACGTGATGGCGGGACAGGGCACGGCGGCGCTCGAGCTGATCGAACAGACCGCCGAAGGCGGGCCGCTGGACGTGCTGCTGGTGTGTGTCGGCGGCGGCGGCCTGATCTCGGGCTGCGCGGTGGCGGCGACCGCGCTGAACCCTGGCGTCGAGGTCTGGGGCGTCGAGCCGCAGGCCGGCAACGACACCCAGCAGAGCCTGGCGCGCGGCGAGATCGTGCGCATCCCGACGCCGCGCACGATCGCCGACGGCGCGCAGACCGAAGCCAGCGGCCGGCTGACCTTCCCGGTCATCCAGGCGCTGGTGCGCGGCATCGTCACGGTCGACGACGCGCAACTCGTGCAGACGATGCGGCTGATGGCCGAGCGCATGAAGATCGTCGTCGAGCCGACCGGTGCGCTGGCCGCCGCGGCGCTGCTGCACCGTGCCGACGGCCTGCCCGAGCTGCGAGGGCGCCGCGTCGGCGTGCTGATCAGCGGGGGCAACGTCGACATCGGCCGCTATGCCCAGCTGCTGTCGGCGTAGCATCGGCGGCATCGCCCTCTGATCAAGGAGACGTCCCATGGGCATCCAGCGCATTCACCACGTGGCCTACCGTTGCCGCGACGCCAAGGAGACCGTCGAGTGGTACCGGCGGTACCTGGGCATGGACTTCGTGCTCGCCATCGCCGAGGACCGCGTGCCGTCGACGCATGCGCCGGACCCGTACATGCACCTGTTCCTCGATGCGGGCAACGGCAACATCCTGGCCTTCTTCGAGTTGCCGAACTCGCCGCCGATGGGGCGCGACGAGAACACCCCCGCCTGGGTGCAGCACATCGCGTTCAAGCTCGGCAGCCTCGAGGAGCTGCTCGCGACGAAGGCCCGCCTCGAGGAGGCCGGCATCGAGGTCATCGGGCCGACCGACCACACGATCTTCAAGTCGATCTACTTCTTCGATCCGAACGGCCACCGCCTCGAGCTGGCCGTCGACACCGCGACCGACGAGATGAACCGCAAGCTCGACGAGGTCAAGTGGGAGATGCTCGAGGAGTGGTCCCGCACCAGACGCGCGCCGAAGCATGCCGCCTGGATGCACGAGAAGGAGTTCGGCAGCGCGTGAGGGTCGCGTCCGGCGCCTCAGCCCGGGCGCTGGCGGCCGGGCGGGCCGCCGCCCAGGTACTGGTCGGAGGTGACGCCCATCGAGACGTAGATGCTGGTCAACGCCTCGATGCCGATCTCGGCCGGCGTGACCCAGTCGGCCGGCAGGTACAACAGCCCGCCGCCCACCGGCACCGGCGCCGTCGGCACGATCACGCCGAGGTACGGACGGCCGCCGATCCACACCGGCCGGCGTGTCGACAGAAGCCCCAGCACGGCGACGCGATCGGGGGTCGCCGGAGTGCCGGACGCCACGCCGCCGGCGTCCACGGCGTCGGGACGCGGCGGGCCGCCGAAGTGGCACCAGACGGCGCTCATCGACTTCAGCCCTTCGGCATCGCGCTGCGAGAACAGGCCGACCATCCGGTGCAGGATGTCGTAGAGGGCGCCGACCAACGGGATGCGGGTGACCACGGCGTGCACCGCGCGGTTCAGGCCTTGCTGCAGCCCCGCCTCGGCGAGCAGGCCGAGCGCGAAGATCGCGGCCATCACGATGCCGATGCCGATGGCGTAACCGACCACCTCCGAGCCGGTGACGCCCAGGCCGATGCGCGCGAGCGCGCCGCCGATCGCGCTGGACGGTCCGACCCAGCGGATCAGCAGCGACACCGCCCAGATGCACAGCGCGACGGTGCCGGCCAGCGGCAGCGCGACCAGCGCGCCGGTTGCGAAGACGCCGAGGATGCGGGCCAGGGGGGTGGTCATCGAGGCATGCGGGACATGGGGGCCGGTGCGCAGTCACGTGCGTCGCGGCCCGTCGGGCGGCCTCGTGCGCTGTCAGCCTGGCACAGGGTTGCGAGCATACGATGGTCCGGATGACCGACTCCGCACCTGCACGACCGGACCGGATGCGCCGACGCATCTGGCGCCACCCGGCGGTGATGGCGCTGGCCGCTGCGCTGGCGATCGTCGCTGCGTCGTTCCTGCCGACGCTGTGGCACATGCACAGCGTGCAGCGCACCGGGCAGTCGCCGGCGTCCCGCGACGCGCCCTGGGATGCCGACATCACCGCCGACGGCGCCGTCCGCGCCCTGGGCCTGCGCCTGCCGGGCTCGACGCTGGCCGATGCGCAGGCGCTGTGGGGCGACGGCCTGCAAGTCGCGCTGATCGTTTCGGGAGACGGGCCGCCGGCGCTCGAGGCCTCGGTGGAGCAGGCGCGGCCGGGCGGGGTCGCCGGCCGCCTGCTGCTCACGGCGCAGGCGAGCGCGTCGCAGCTGCAGCGCTACCGGGACGGGGCCGTGAAGGACGAGCAGACGAGCCCGAAGACCTGGCGCCTGAGCCTGCGCAGCGAGGACCTCGCCGATGCGCTGCGCGCACCGCTGAGCTCGATCGGCTTCATCCCGCAGGCGCAGCTCGACGCAGCGCTGCTGCGGCGGCGTTTCGGCGAGCCGCGCGAGATCGTCGTCGAGAGCCCGACGCGGGAGCACTGGCTGTACCCGGAGCGCGGCCTCGGCGTCGTGCTCGACGCGGACGGCCGCGAGCTGTTGCAGTTCGTGCCGCCGCGGCAGTTCGAGGCGCTGCTGCGCTCGCCGCTGCGGCAGGCCGCCCCGCGCGACGCCGCGAGCGCGCCGCCGGGCTGAAGACGCACGGGGCGGCGCATCGCCGCAGTTGTCCGCCAAGCCTGCGCGATGCGCGCAGGGTCCGGTCCCGGGCTGCGGGCCGGCCGGGTCAGAACGGGACCGGACTCACGAAGGACACGCCGTGGCCGGTGACCGGGTGGGCGATCGCCAGGCGACTGGCGTGCAACATCAGGCGGCCGGCCCAGGAGCTCGGACTCGCGGCGCCGTCGACAGCGCCGTAGAGGGGGTCACCGAGGATCGGATGGCCGATCGCGTCCAGGTGCACGCGCAGCTGGTGGGACCGCCCGGTCACGGGCTCGAGCTGGAGTCGCGCGATGCCGCCCCTTCGCTCCAGCACCCGCCAGCGCGTCAGCGCCTGCCGGCCGCGTTGCCAGTCGACGACCTGCCGCGGTCGGCGCGGCCAGTCGGCGGCCATCGGCAGATCGATCTCGCCGGCGTCGTCGGCCGGCTCGCCTTCGACCAGCGCGACATAGGTCTTGCCGACCTGCCGCTGCTCGAAGGCGGCACACAGCCGGCGCTGGTTGTCCAGCCCTCGGGCCAGCAGCAGCAGGCCCGAGGTGGCCATGTCGAGCCGGTGCACCACCCGTGCGTCGGGGAAGCGCTGCAGCACGCGCTGCGCGACGCAGTCCTGCAGGCCCGGCGCGCGTCCCGGCACCGAGGGCAGGCCGGGCGGCTTGTCGACGACGATCCACGCCGCGTCGGCGTGCAGCACGCTCAACGCCGGGGCCGCGGGACCGGCCCGCGAGCCACCGCCGGGGGCATCCGCCGGGCCGTCACCCATCGATGAACAGGGCCGGGTCGACGTAGGCGCGGTTCAGCACGACGGACCAGTGCAGGTGCGGGCCGGTCACGCGGCCGGTTGCACCCACGGTGCCGAGCACCTCGCCGGCCGCGAGTTCGCGGCCGGCCTCGACGCCGATCGAGTCGAGGTGCGCGTACAGGCTCAGCACCCCGCTGCCGTGGTCGAGCCACACGCAGCGCCCGGGGAAGAAATAGTCGCCGGTGTCGATCACCTGGCCGTCCAGCGGGCAGGCCACCGGCGTCCCGGTCGGCGCCGCGATGTCCATGCCGCTGTGCGGTGACCGCGACTGGCCGTTGAAGATGCGCCGCAGGCCGAAGGAACTCGAACGCGGCCCGGGCACCGGAACGCGCATGCGCAGGCTGGCTGGCAGGCGGGCGCTGCGCGTGGCCACGACGCGGGCCAGGTGCTCGCGTTCGCGCTGGTAGCGCGCCAGGTCCTCGGGTGACAGGTCGACCTGCCGCCGCGGAACGTTCAGGCGCTGCTCGGCATAACCTGCGGGCTGCAGCTGGATCGTGCGGCTGCGGGCAGGCTGGCCCGCGATGCGCACCTGGACCGAGACGGGCCCCGGCTCGAGCGAAAGGGCGAGGCCGACGACGGCATGCCAGCCCTGCGGGTCCCCGGTCACCAGCACCGGTTGGCTGCCGAGCATCACGACCGGGCGCTGCTCGGCGGCGCCCAGGGCGAGCACGGCCACGCCGCCCGGCACGGCGCGGTTGCGCGGCAGGACCGACGGGGCCGCCGCCCGGGCGGCGGCCGGTGCAAGGGCGCCGGCGCCGATGGCTGCCACGGCCCCCGCGGCCGCCAGCCAGAGGCGACGCGAGGTGCAGCCGCCGGCGGGAAGCGTCACTGGGCCTGCTGGATGCCCGCGATCGCCCAGCTGCGGCTGGCGTCCTGCGGCTTCACGAGATGCCAGATCTCGTCGAAGCTCGTGGACGGGCCGTCACGCTCCTCGCGCATCCCGCCGGTGAAGCGCACGCTGGCGATCTGGCGTGCAGGCTCCTGCACGAAGCCGACGAGCTGGGCATCGACACGCTCGACGTCGGTCTGTTGCGTGGAACCGCCGCGCTCCTGGATGTCCAGGCGCAGGGCCGCGAAGACCTCGGGCGTGGTGAACTCGCGCAGGTCGTCGAGGTCGCCGCTGTCATTGGCCGCCTGCAGCCGGATGAAGATCATCTTGGCAACGCGCTCGAACGCCGGCAAGTCGAACCCGTCGGGCAGTTGCAGCGCGTCGGCGCCGGTGCCGGCCATGCTGGGGGAGGCCAGCGCCTCGCCGATCTGGATCGGGCGCAGCGGCGCACCGGTCACCGAGACCTCGTGCGCCTGTGCCGGTCCGGCGTCGGCCGGGCCCGACGCGCCGGCGCTGGATGCCGGCACAGCCTCCGGCAACGACTGGCGTGCGATGGCCGTATCGGCAGCGGGTGCCGGCCAGCTGGCCGGCGCACCGCCGGCCGCGCCCGCGCCCGCACCGGCCAGGGCCGGCTGCCCGCCAGTGCCGCGCAGCCGCGACAGCACCAGGCGGATCACCACGAAGGCGACCAGCCCGAGCAGCAGCAGCATCACGAAGGTCGCGAAGCCTTCGCCGAAGCCGAGTGCGCTGAACAGCGCCGCCAACCCGAGGCCGGCCGCGAGGCCGGCGATCGGACCCAGCCAGGAGCGCTTGGCCGGAGCCGCTGCGGCGGCGGCCGCCGTGGCCGGCACCGCCGGCTTGCCGGCGACGGGCGCTGCCGGTGCCGCGGGGGCCGGGGCCTGTGCCGGGGTCTGCGGAGGGGTCTGGGCCGGTGCCTGGCGTTGCATGCCGACGTTCTTGCCGCCGCCCAGGCGCTTGGCCTCGGAAAGTTCGGGCAGCGTGCCGACTGCCACCGCCAGCGAGAGGGCAACCGCGGCGAACAGGGGTCTTCTCATGTCGAAAGGCTCCTCGAGCAGGTCCGAACGGGACCGAAAGGACTTGGAATCGGGTGACGCGGCCGTCCCGGGGGGCCCGCCACCGGCGCGAGTGTGCAGGATCGACTCCGCACGCACCGACGCACCCCACGCTTGACCCTGATCCGTCCGGGCAGTTCCGTCGGGTTTGCGATGATCGGGCCTGCGCATCGTAGCCGCTGCCCCGGGGTGCATGCCGATGGAAGTGCTGTGGTGGATCCTGTCCGCCGTCCTGATCGCCGTCGGCGTCGCCGGCACGGTGCTGCCGGCTTTGCCTGGACCTGTCTTCGTGCTGGCCGGCGTGGCCCTCGCGGCCTGGATCGACGGGTTCACGCGGGTCGGCCTGGCCGCCGTCGCGATGGTGACGGTGCTCGCCGGCATGGCCTGGATCCTCGACTACGCGGCCGGCCTGCTCGGCGCGCGGCGTGTCGGGGCGAGCCCGCAGGCGGTGACTGGCGCGGCCATCGGCACGCTGGCCGGGATCTTCTTCGGCTTCGTCGGCGTGCTGTTCCTGCCGCTGGCCGGCGCGGCGATCGGCGAGTACCTGGCGCGCCGCGACCACGGCCAGGCCTTGAAGGTGGGCGTGGCGACCTGGCTGGGCATCCTGGCCGGGCTCGCCGGCAAGGTCGTGATCGTCTTCATGATGCTGGGCGTCTTTCTCGTCGCGCTGGTGTTGTGACCGGCTCGGCGCCGGGTGCGCGATCCCTGGCCGCGCGGCCGGCCAGCGTCGACTCCGGATAATCGGACGCCTTCTGGCGGCGGGAGCGGGTGATGGCGGCGCAAGAGCAGATCACGTTGGGTGGCGGTTGCTTCTGGTGCATCGAGGCCGTGTTCGACCGGGTCGAGGGTGTGCTCGGCGTCGAGTCGGGCTACTGCAACGGGCATGTCGTCGACCCCGACTACGAGCAGGTGTGCAGCGGCACGACCGGCCACGCCGAGGTGGTCCAGGTGAGCTTCGACCCGCAGCGCATCGGGCTGCGCGAGATCCTGCAGATCTTCTTCGCCGTGCACGACCCAACCACGCGCGACCGCCAGGGCAACGACATCGGGCCGCAGTACCGCTCGGGCATCTACTGGCACGAGGAGGCCCAGCGCGAGATCGCCCAGGCCGTGCGCGACGAGGCCGATCGTGCGCTCGGCGGACGGGTGGTCACCGAGGTCGCGCGGCGCGAGAACTACTCCCGTGCCGAGGACTACCACCAGCGCTACTTCGAGCGCAACCCGCAGCAGGGCTACTGCGCCTTCGTCGTCGCGCCCAAGGTCGAGAAGTTCCGCAAGACCTTTGCCGGCCGGCTCAAGCGCGGCTGAGGGCCGCGCCGGGACGCCCTTGTCGCCGCGAGTTCGTCGCCCGTCAGCGTGCTGGACATCCGCGACCTCAGCATCACCTACGCCGCAGGCCCGACGCTGCGGTTCCCGGACCTGCACGTCGCGCAGGGTGGCCAGGTCCTGCTGGGCGGGCCCTCGGGCAGCGGCAAGTCGACCCTGCTCGCGTTGCTCGCGGGCTTGCTGCGGCCGGCGACGGGCGTGCTGCGCGTGGGCAGCGCGGACCTGGCCCGCCTCGGTTCGCGGCAGATCGACGCGTGGCGCGGCCGCGAGATCGGCTTCGTGCCGCAGCGGCTGCACCTCAGCGCGGGCCTGAGCGTGGCGCACAACCTCGAGTTGCCCTGGCTCGCGGCCGGCGAGCCGGTCGAGCGCCGGCGCGTCGGCGAGCTGGTCGAACGCCTGGGCCTGGTCGGTCTCGCCGCCCGCCGGCCTCACGAGCTGAGCCTCGGCCAGGCGCAGCGCGTCGCGCTTGCGCGCGCGCTGGCGCGCCGGCCCCGCGTGCTGCTGGCCGACGAGCCGACGGCCCATCTGGACGACGACGCGGCGCGCGGCGCGCTGGCCCTGATGGCCGATGCGGCTGCCGCCGAGGGGGCGACGCTGGTGGTCGCGACGCATGACCGCCGCGTCGAGGCGGTGCTCGATGAGGCGATCGGCTGGCGCCTGGCCGGCGCGGGCGCTGCCGAGGGGGCGCGATGACGCGACTGGTGGCGCTCGCATGGCGCTGGCTGTGGTCGCAGCCGATGGTCGCCGCGCTGAATCTCGTGATGCTGGCGCTGGGCTTCGGTGCCATGGTGCTGCTGGCCCTCGTCTCCGAGCAGGTCGAGGAGCAGGCCCGGCGGGACCTGTCCGGCATCGACCTGGTCGTCGGCGCCAAGGGCAGTCCGCTGCAGCTGATCCTGGCCGGCGTCTTCCACGTCGACGTGCCCCCGGGCAACATCCCGCTGGCGGCACGCGACGCGCTGGCCGCTCATCCGATGGTCGCCGAGGTGATTCCGCTGTCACTCGGCGACAGCCACCGCGGCTTCCGCATCGTCGGCACGGGCACCGGCCTGCTCGGGCTGTACGGGGCCCGGCTGGCCTCCGGACGACCGTGGCGGGCGCCGATGGAGGCCGTGGCCGGGGCCGATGCCGCGCTCAGCGCCGGCCTGCGGCTCGACCAGGCCTTCGCCGGGTCGCACGGCCTGGGTGGCGGGGGCGAGATCCACGACGAGACGCCGTATCGCGTCGTCGGCCTGCTCGCCCCCTGTGGGTGCGTGCTGGACCGGCTGATCCTCACCGCGACGGAGTCGGTGTGGGCCGTGCACGAGCACGCCACGGCGATCGACGACGAGGACCGCCGCGCCCTGGCGGCCGAGCGCGAGCTGACGATGCTGCTCGTGCGCTACCGCACGCCGCTGGCCGCCGCGGTGCTGCCGCGCTGGGTGCAGGACCAGCCGGGCCTGCAGGCCGCCGTGCCGGCCCTGGAGAGCGCCCGGCTGTTCCGCCTGCTCGGCGTCGGGCTCGACGTGCTGCGGGCGCTGGCCGCCCTGCTGCTCGGGGTCGCCGCCCTGTCCGTCTTCGTCGCGCTGACGCACGCCGTTCGCGAGCGCGAGCCGGACCTCGCGATGCTGAGGATGCTGGGCGCATCGCCGGCGCGCGTGGCGGCGGTGGTCACGCTCGAGGCGCTGCTGCTGTCGCTGGCCGGGCTGGTGCTCGGCCTGGCGCTCGGCCACGGGCTGGCCGCGCTGGTCGGCTCGTTGCTGCATGCGGAGCGTTCACTGGTGGTGACCGGCTGGTGGTGGTCGACCCAGCACCCGCGGATCGCCGGACTGGCTATCCTGCTCGCGTTGGCCGCCGTGGCCTGGCCCTTGTGGCGGGTGCGGCGGCTGCCGGTGGCCACGCTGTTGCAGGCGCCGTGACCAACTTTCTCGTGGAGGCATGACGATGATGAGACGTGGGGCAACGGCGGCCGTGCTGCTGCTGATCCTGGGATCGGGTGTGGTCGGTGCCCAACCGGCGAAGCTGTCGGACCACGTCCGCAAGGACATCCAGCGCCACCGCGCGATGGCCGCGGCGCACGAGGCGGCGGCCCGCTGCCTGGAGTCCGGCAAGGAGGAGAAGCGCTGCCTCGAGGACCTGCAGGCCTCCTGCAAGGGTCTGGCGATCGGCAAGTACTGCGGCATGCGGCATGAGCACTGAGCGTTGCGTTGCGCGGCTGTGCGCCGTGGTGCTGCTGTGCGGTTCGGCCGCTGCGCCGGTGCAGGCGCAGCCGGCCGCCGCCGGCGCCGCGCCGGCGGCCAAGGGCGCGGCGCGGCCTCCGGCTGAAGGCACGCTGTCGTCGCCCATCGGTGCGCCCCCGGCCGGCAGCGGTGCCGGGTTTCACGATCCCCGCAGCGCCTTCAAGCCGCTGCAGGAGCGCGAGGGGGTGGTGTCGTGGCGGCTGCTCTCGTCGGTGACGGCCAAGGTCGAGAAGAACCGGGTCGTGCCGAATTTCCCGCCCGACGTGCGGGCGTTGAACAACACGGCGGTGAAGGTGCAGGGTTTCATGCTGCCGCTGGAGCCCGGCGAGCGGCAGCGCCATTTCCTGCTCTCCGCCGTCCCGACCACCTGCAACTTCTGCATCCCTGCCGGACCCGAGGGCCTCGTCGAAGTGCGCACGCGCGAGCCGGTGCGCTACACCGTCGAGGCGATCACCGTCGCCGGCCGCTTCGCGGTGCTGACCGACGACAAGTTCGGGCTGTTCTACCGGGTGGCCGACGCGGTGCCGGTCCCTTGAGGGCACGCGGCGTCCGCCTCGCGGCGGCACCCCGGTTGGGGAGCCCGCGGGTCAGGGCGCCAGGCGCTCGCGCACCCAGTCCTCGCCGTCGCGCCGGTAGCGCAGCCGGTCGTGCAGCCGCGACGGCCGGCCCTGCCAGAACTCCCAGCCGTCGGGTTCGAGCCGGTAGCCGCCCCAGTGCGGCGGGCGCGGAGGGTGCAGCAGGTAGCGCGCGCTGACCTTCGCGACATTGGCGACCAGCACCCCGCGCGACGAGATGACCTCGCTCTGCGGCGAGGCCCAGGCGCCGATGCGCGAGTCGAGCGGGCGTGTGGCGAAGTAGGCGTCGGATTCGGCCGCCGAGACCTTCGTGACGCGTCCTTCGATGCGCACGACGCGCTCGAGCTCGACCCAATGGAACTGCAGCGCCGCGAACGGGTTGCCGTCCAGCTCGCGGCCCTTGCGGCTGGCGTAGTTGGTGTACCAGACGATGCCGCGTTCGTCGGTGCCCTTGATGAGCACGACTCGCGTCGACGGACGGCCGTCGGCCCCGACGGTGGCCAGTGTCATCGCGTTCGGCTCGGGCAGCTTCGCGTCGATGGCCTCGGACAACCAACGCTCGAACTGCTTCGACGGATCCCGTTCCGAGGCGTCCTCGTCGAGCGCCTCGCGTTCGTAGCTCTTGCGCAGGTGGGCGAGTCGGGAGAGTTCATCCATGCGGCCAGTATAGGAATCCCCCGTCGCGCCGCGGCTGACTACGGGCAAGGCCTTAGGTGATGCTCCGCTTGCGCGGGGCGACGGCCCGACCGCATGCTTGGTGCCGCTGTCGTCCCCACAAGAAGAGAGTCCACCCCGATGAACCCGAGCCCCGCGGTGGTCGTCCTGGCAGCCGGTCGCGGATCGCGTTTCGACGGGCCGGGCCACAAGCTCGCGCAGGCTTTCGGCGAGTCCAGCGTGCTGGGCACGACGCTGTCGGCCGTCCTCGCCAGCGGCCTGCCGATGGTCGTCGTCACGGTCGAGGCGCTGGTCGCCGAGGCGGCGCGGATCGTGGCGCGTCGCGACATCGTCGTGCTGCCGGCGGCCGAGGTGCAGCGCGCCGGCATGGCCCGTTCGATCGTCGCCGGCGTCAGCGCGCGCTCCGACGCGCCGGGCTGGCTGATCCACCCGGCCGACATGCCCCTGGTCAGGCCCGAGACCTTCCGTGCCGTCGCCGCGGCGCTGCCCGGCCAGGCCAGCGTGGTGGCCCATTTCGGAGGCCGGCGGGGTCATCCGGTCGGTTTCTCGGCCGAGATGTTCTCCGAGCTGCTCGAACTGACCGGCGACGAGGGTGCGCGCCGGCTGCTGCTGCGCTACCCGTCGCGGGTGCTCGAGCTCGACGATCGCGGCATCCTGATCGACATCGACACCCAGGCCGACCTGCAGGATGCACGCGGACGGCTCGCGGTGCCGGGCGCGCTGCCCTGAGCGTGGGCGGCCGCGACCGGCCTCTGCTCGCGCAGGTGGCGGCTGCCGTTGCAGTTCAGCCGATGCCCGTCAGCGCGGCGCACAGCCCGTGACGGTGCGCGAGTCGCACGAGGCGCTCGATCTCCCGGTCGCGCACGCCGTGTTCGCGCAGGGCGGCGGCGGTCTGCAGCAGGTAGTCCAGCGTCGTGCCGTAGCGGCCGCGCGCGTGGCGCAGGATCTCGAGCATGCGCTCGTCCGCGATCGGCCCGGTCCACGACGGGCTGCGGCGGCTGAGCGTGAAGGCGAGGGCGTGCACGCTGCCGGCCGCGGTGCGCGCCGGCAGCCAGCGCGGGTCGTAGACGCCGATGGGCATCTCGCGTGCCCACAGCCGCTCGAACTGCGCCGGCAGGTCCTGTGGCGGTAGCCGGTAGACGAAGCCCCGGCAGGCGCCGCCGTTGACCAGCGCGAAGACCAGCCCGGGACGCTCCGGCGTGCCGCGGTTGATGCGCGAGTGCATGCGCAGGCAGCGGTGCCAGCCGACGACCTGCGCGGCACGGCGCTCGACGGCGTCGAACTCCGGGCGCCAGATCAGCGAGGCATAGCCGAAGACCCACACCGGTGCATCCGGCCCGAAGCGCGCGCGGTGCGCGGCGAGCACGGCCTGTGGTCGGCGCTCGGGCGGCAGGGTGCTGGCCATCGGGTGGCTGCCGGCCACCAGAGATGCCGCGGGCGGCACCGGTAGGGGATCGGGATTCGGGATCATCGGAACGTCGCGGCCTGGCCGCACAACGGCGGCGCAGGGGTCGGCGTTGACGATGTAACGCGGTAACACCAGAATCGCGCACCAGTTACATCACCCGGGCCACGCGCATCCAACCGACCATGACGGCACTCCATCCGACGCTGCGGGCCGTGACCGCACGCATCCGCGAACGCAGCGCGTCCTCTCGCGCGGCCTACCTCGAGCGCGTCGGCCGTCTGGCCGGTCGCCCGCGCGGCAGTGATCGCCTGGGCTGCGCGAACGTCGCGCACGCCGTGGCCGCGCTGCCGGCTGCCGACAAGCTGCGGCTGGTGGTCGAGCGCGCACCGCATCTGGCGATCGTCAGCGCGTACAACGACATGCTCTCGGCACACCAGCCCTACGAGCGCTACCCGGACCTGATCCGCGACGAGGCGCGCCGGCTCGGCGCGACCGTGCAGGTGGCCGGGGGGGTGCCGGCCATGTGCGACGGCGTCACCCAGGGCCAGCCGGGCATGGAGCTGAGCCTGTTCTCGCGCGACACGATCGCGATGGGCACCGCCATCGCGCTCTCGCACGACGTGTTCGACGGCGCGCTGCTGCTGGGCGTGTGCGACAAGATCGTGCCCGGGTTGCTGATCGGCGCCCTGCACTTCGGGCACCTGCCCTGCGTCTTCGTGCCGGCCGGGCCGATGAGCTCCGGCCTGTCGAACCCGGCCAAGGCGAAAGTCCGCGAGCGGCACGCCCAGGGGCTGGCCAGCCGTGAGGAGTTGCTGGAGGCCGAGAACGCGGCCTACCACGGCCCGGGCACCTGCACCTTCTACGGCACGGCCAACAGCAACCAGATGCTGCTCGAGGCGATGGGTCTGCACGTCCCCGGCGCGGCCTTCGTGCACCCGCACGACGGACTGCGCGAGGCGCTGACCCGCGAGGCCGTCCGCGAGCTGCTGGCCATCACGGCCGCCCGCGGCACGCGCTTCACGCCGATCGGCCGCCTCGTCGACGAGCGCAGCATCGTCAACGCGATGGTCGCCCTGCTGGCCACCGGGGGGTCGACGAACCACCTGATCCACTGGGTCGCGGTGGCTCGTTCGGCGGGCATCGCGATCGACTGGGGCGACTTCTCGGACCTGAGCGCGCAGGTCCCGCTGCTGGCCCGTGTCTATCCGAACGGCTCGGCCGACGTCAACGACTTCCAGGCGGCCGGCGGCCCGGGCTACGTGCTGCGCGAACTGCTCGACGCGGGTCTGCTGCACGCGGAGGTCGCCGCCGTCCACGAGGGGGGGCTCGCGGCCTACACCAAGGCCGCCGTGCCGGACGAAGGGGGCGTTCGCTGGCAAGCCCTGCCCGCGGACAGCGGCGACAGCCGCGTGCTGCGTCCGGCCGCGCAGCCGTTCTCCGCGACCGGCGGGCTGCGCCTGCTGCAGGGCAACCTCGGGCGCGCGGTGATCAAGGTCTCGGCCGTGCCGCCCGACCGTCTCGTCGTCGAGGCACCCGCTCGCGTCTTCGACGGCCAGGAGGCGCTGCTCGCGGCCTTCGGGCGCGGCGAACTCGACGGCGATCTCGTCGCCGTCGTCCGCTACCAGGGTCCGCGGGCGAACGGCATGCCCGAGCTGCACCGGCTGACACCGCCGCTGTCGGTGTTGCAGGACAAGGGCTGGCGCGTCGCGTTGGTCACCGACGGGCGGATGAGCGGCGCGTCGGGCAAGGTGCCGGCGGCGATCCACGTCAGCCCCGAGGCCGCCGCCGGCGGGCCGCTGGCGCGCGTGCGCGACGGCGATCGCATCCGGGTCGACGCCGAGGCCGGCACGCTGCAGGCGCTGGTCGACGAGGCCGAGTGGGCCGCACGCGACCCGCAGCCCCTGCCCGGGGCGCTGCGCGAAGAGGCTGCCGCGGGGCTCGGCCGGGAGCTCTTCTGCGCGATGCGCCGCAACGTCGCGAGCGCCGAGGAGGGTGCCGTCAGCTGGCTCTGAACGGCGGCGGCCTGCCCGGGCCGCCGCGCGCGGCGGTGCCCGGCGCGCGCCGCCAGCGGGGCTTCGTCGGCTTGCACGAGCGGTGCGCGCTCAACCGGATCGGGCCCGCAGGCGCGCCGCCATGGCCAGGGCATCGGGCGTGCCCTGGGCCGCCAGCCCGTCGAGCACCCCGGCCTGGTCGGCGGCATCGCGGTTCTGGCTCAGCTTCAGTTTGCCGACCAGCCGTTCGACGCTGATCTCGATGCCGACGACCGCGCGCAGCATGCGCTCGAGGTAGTCGGCCGGCGCGTCGTCGAGCTCCCATGGTTGCGGCTGCGTCGCCTCGTGCCGTGCCGTCAGCTGCCCGAGGAAGGCCCGCAGCCAACCGGCGTCGTCGACGGCCTGCAGGCGGCCATGCGCGTGCACGACCGCGTAGTTCCAGGTTGGCACGGCCTGGTGCGTGCGCGCCTTGGCCGGATACCAGTTCGGCGAGACGTAGGCCTGCTCCGCGCGGAAGATCGCCAGCACCGCCAAGCCCCCGGGGCTGGCGCCCTCGCGCCACAGCGGGTTGGCCCGGGCGACATGGCCTCGCAGCGTGCGCGAGGCCGGGTCGTAGCTCAGCGGCACGTGGTCCGCGGCGAGCCCGTCGCTGCCGTGGCGCACGATGGCCGCCAGCGGGAAGGCGCCCATCAGCGCCCTCAGCGATGCCGGGTCGTCCTCGGCGAAATGGCGCGGCAGGTACATCGGCGAAGCGTGCGTGACGGTGTGCCGGAGGGAACCTTCACGCGGCCTCGGCGGGGCGCTGGATCAGCTCGATCTTGTAGCCGTCGGGATCGGTGATGAAGGCGATGACCGTCGTGCCGCCCTTGACCGGCCCGGGCTCGCGCGTGATCGCGCCGCCGAGTGCGGCGGCGCGGTCGCGCACCGCGGCGCAGGTCGCCGCGACGTCCGGCACGCCGATCGCGAGGTGGCCGAAGCCCGTGCCGGGTTCGTAGCGCTCGACACCGTAGTTGTAGGTCAGCTCGATCTCGGCGTGCTCCGGGTTGCGCCCGTAGCCGACGAAGGCCAGGTCGTACCGCTGGTCGGGGCGCTGCGTCGTGCGCAGCAGCGTCATGCCGAGCACCTGGGTGTAGAAGTCGATCGAACGCTGCAGGTTGCCGACGCGGATCATCGTGTGCAGGAGTCGCATGGGATGCTTCGTCCGTGGTGGGTGCGGGGGGCACTGTAGGCGATCCGGCCGCGACAACGGTGCCGCCATGGCCATCGGGATGGGGGTTGGCTCACCCTGGTGGCGGCTTGCCCGTCGACCAGCCGGGCAGGCGCGTGTCGGTCAGCAGCGCGATGGCGCGCAGCGCGCTGGCCGTCAGTGCGCCGGCGGCGATGCTCACGAACGGATCGAGACCGGCGGACTCGGCGCCGACCAGCACCCAGCCGCCCGCGAAGGCGCAGATCGCGTACGGCCGGTGATCGCGAAGCGCGCTCGGGATCTCGTTGCACACGATGTCGCGCAGCACGCCGCCGAAACACGCGGTGATCACGCCCATCAGCACCGCGACGATCGGCGGCAGGCCCTGCGCGAGGGCGATCTGCGTGCCGCTGGCGCTGAACAGGCCCAGGCCGAGTGCATCGGGCCACTGCATGGCCCGCTCGGTCAGGGCGACGTGGCGTGCGCGCAGGAAGAGCATCGCGGCAGCGCTGAGCGCGATCAGGATCCACAGCCACTCGGGGTGCGCTACCCAGAAGAACGGGCGCCGGTCCAGCAGCACGTCGCGCAAGGTGCCGCCCCCGAAGGCCGCCAGACCGGTGACGATGCACACGCCCACCGGATCGAGGCGCTTGCGCTCGGCCGCGAGCAGGCCCGAGGCCGCGAAGGCCAGCGTCGCCGACACCTCGACGACGGTCTGCAGCACGGACAGCAGCGGCGCGGGGTTCATGCCGCATTGTCGGATGCGCGGCGGGGATCCGCGAACGGCGACTGCCGCGTCCATCGGCGCTGCCGCACCCGTGTGCGCTCGACGGCCGTGGCGGCAAAGGACGGCCCGTGGCCCTCGGCCCGCGCGGAACGGGCGGTCGGCGCTGCGCGCCGACTGCGCTGTGCTTCTCGCGTTCGCGGCCCGGCGCAGAACTCGCTGCGCTCACTGCGTTCGCTCCGCTCGGACAACTGCGCCGAGTCAGTTGACGAAGCGCGCTGACGCGAACGCTGCGATGCTCGCCGCCCTCACGCGCGAGCCGAGGGCCACGGGCCGCCCTTTGCGGCAGCGTCGAGGTGCTCGATCGTCACACCACTCGTCGAGCACCCATCGTCGAGCGCCACCACCTCCGACGACAACCCGCAACCGAGATGTCCGACAGCCACCACCCGCCGCCCCCGCGGACCTCGAATTCATCCCGACGGCTCCCGCCACAGGGCGGCCCTGCACCGCCCCTCGCGGTTTGCATACACTGCCGCCCACACGTCGCAGCGGCGCAGGCCCGATCCGCGGAGCCAGGCTCCCCGGGCCCGGCCGGGGGCGCGGCGTCCGCTCGTGCCGTTCACAGCGCCCGCAGTGGTGGACGGCTCCTCGTCGGATCCTGCACATGGACGTCTACCTGCTGGACTGGGCCAACCTGCTGCTGCGTTGGCTGCACGTCGTCACCGCGATCGCCTGGGTCGGCTCGAGCTTCTACTTCGTCTGGCTCGACAACCACCTCATCAAGCCGAAGTCGCCCGACCTGCTGGAGAAAGGCGTCGACGGCGCGCTGTGGGCCGTGCACGGCGGCGGGTTCTACAACCCGCAGAAGTACATGGTCGCGCCGAAGAAGATCCACACCGAACTGCACTGGTTCTACTGGGAGAGCTACTCGACATGGCTGTCGGGGTTCGCTCTGTTCACCGTGCTGTACCTGTGGAACGCCGGAACCTTTCTCGTCGACAAGTCGGTCTTCGAGTGGTCCGGTGTCGCGGCCGGTGCCGCCGCGCTGGGCTTCCTCGTCGCGTTCTGGCTGGCCTACGACACGATCTGCCGCACCCTCGGCCAGCGTGACAGCGGCGACCGGCTCGTGGGCATCGCCGTCACCGCGGTCATCGTCTTCGCGTCGTGGGCCGCCTGCCAGCTGTTCGCCGGCCGCGCCGCGTTCCTGCTGGTCGGCGCGATGCTGGCCACCGCGATGAGCGCGAACGTGTTCTTCTGGATCATCCCGGGCCAGCGCAAGGTGGTGGCGGCGATGCTGGTGGGCCAGCCGGTGGACCCCGTCCACGGCCGCCGCGGCAAGCAGCGCAGCGTGCACAACACCTACCTGACCCTGCCGGTGCTGATCGCGATGCTGTCCAACCACTACGGCTGGCTGTACCAGGGCCGCTGGAACTGGCTGGTGCTCGTGCTGCTGATGCTGGCCGGCGCGATGATCCGCCACTTCTTCGTCGCCCGGCACAAGGCGCACCTCAAGGGTGTGCCGCCGCCGTGGGGCTGGGCCGCCGGGGGTGTCGCGCTGATTGCCGCCGTCGTCGTCGGGCTGCGGCCGGCAGCACCGGCCCCGGCGCAGGCCGCGTCACCGCCGCCGAGCTTCGCGCAGGTGCAGGCCGTCGTCGAGCAGCGCTGCGTGGTCTGCCACAACGCGCAACTGCAGCAGAAGAACGTCGCGCTGCACACGCCGCAGCTGATCCGCCAGCACGCGCTGGCCGTCTACCAGCAGGTTGCCGTCCTGAAGCTGATGCCGCTGAACAATGCGACGCAGATCACCGACGAGGAGCGCGTGCTGATCCGTCGCTGGCACGAGGCGGGCACGCCGTGAAGCCCGCAAGCTGGATGCCGGCGCGGTCCGCGCCGGGCCCTGCGGCCGCCGACCTGTCCCGGCCCGGCTCGCCGGCCCCGACCCGAGGAGAACCCCGATGCCCCGCACGCTGATCACGCACTGCCGACCTTTCGACAGCTCCACCGGCCGCATCGGCGCGCTGTCGACGATGGTCGTCGAAGGCGAGCAGATCGTCGAGCTCGTGCCCGAGCCGCGCGACGCAGCGCCGGGTGACACGGTGATCGACGCCGGCGGGCGCGTGGCCACGCCGGGCCTGATCGATGCGCACGTGCACGTGATGGCCGTCTCGCACGACCTGTGGCGCCTCGCGGCACAGCCGCCGTCGCTGATCACCGCGATGAGCAAGGACGTGCTCGCGGGCATGCTGGACCGCGGCTTCACGACGGTGCGCGACGCCGCCGGTGCCGACTTCGGCCTGCAGGAAGCCGTGCGCCGCGGGCTGTTCGCCGGCCCGCGGCTGCACATCGCTGCGCAGCCGCTGACCCAGACCGGCGGCCATGCCGATGTCCGGCCGCAGGGCACGAAGGAGCTGGTGTGCACCTGCGCGGGGCTGGGCATCGTCGGGGTGATCGCCGATGGCGACGCCGAGGTGCGCCGCGCGGTGCGCGAGCAGATCCGCAACGGCGCGAACCAGATCAAGATCATGGCCGGTGGCGGCGTCGCGAGCCCGACCGACCCGATCGACGGCACGCAGTACTCGCTGGCCGAGCTCGTGGCGATCTGCGAGGAGGCCGAGGCCGCGAACACCTACGTGATGGCGCATGCCTACTCGCCGCGGTCCATCGTGCGTGCCGTGCGCTCGGGGGTGCGCTCGATCGAGCACGGCAACCTGCTCGACGAGGACAGCGCCGAGGCGATGAAGGAGGAGGGCGCCTTCCTCGTGCCCACGCTGGCGACCTACGCGGCGCTCGCCGACGAGGGCACCCGGCTGGGCTGGTCGTCGACGATGCTCGACAAGCTCGAACGCGTGCGCCACCGCGGCGTGCAGGCCATCGCGCTGGCCAAGGCCGAGGGCGTGCCGATCGCCTTCGGCACCGACCTGCTCGGCCACATGCACGAGCGGCAGATGGACGAGTTCGCGCTGCGCCTGCCGGCGCAGACCCCCGCCGAGATCCTGCAGAGCGCGACGGCGGTCGGGGCCCGGCTGCTGCGCGCCGAGGGCCGCATCGGCACGCTGGCCCGAGGCGCGATCGCCGACGTGCTGCTGGTCGACGGCGATCCGACGCAGTCGGTCGAGATGTGGCGTGATCCGGCCCGCGGCATCCGCTTGCTGATGCAGGCCGGCCGCATCGTGCGACGCAGCCTCGGCTAG
>ERZ761602.1839-NODE-1839-length-36256-cov-16.194746_pt1 | contig 36256 bp, 17 predicted proteins | sample MGYA00512165_ERZ761602 | MGnify/ENA primary metagenome ERZ761602 (study PRJEB28899, sample SAMN02445085) | bioreactor sludge metagenome | biome: EBPR sludge; isolation source: Thorneside wastewater treatment plant | place: Australia: Brisbane, Thorneside...
GACAAGGGGCGAGGGGCGAGGGGACAAGGGGCGAGGGGCGAGGGGCGAGGGCGAGGGCGCAGATCAGAACGGCTGGCCGTTGGCCTGGGTTCCCGGTGAGGCTGGCGTGGGCGCGAGGGTGCGGTGCTTGATGAGGGGAGAGGCGGGATCTCCGTCGGTGGCGCGGGTGAGCGACTGATCGTCGCCGCCCTCGGCGGCGTAGGTGCAGGACGCGAGGAGCTCGTTGCGTGGGGACCTGATCGTGATCGTATCGCCGTCGTTGTTGAGGCCGAGCGGGCCGAGCGCGAGGGCGCGGACGTTGGCGAGGCGCGGGGTGCCGCCGCCGAAGAGCACGAGCGCTTCGCGGGGCGCGAGGATCGTGTTGGCCGGGAACGTGACACGGACGCCGGTGGTGTCGGAGATGGTGGCGCCTGACAGATCGAGCGGGGCGCCGCCGATGTTGAGGAGCTCGAGCATCTCGTCGGAGGTCGGGGACGCCGTGCCGTCGTGGTTGGCGTCGTAGCCGGCCGGCGGATCGGCGAGGACCTCGTTGATGAGCAGCTGCCCCGGCGGCGGAGGCGGCGGCAACGCCTCGCCGAAGACGCGCACCTCGTCGACGTACCAGCCCTCGCCCCGGTTGTTCGTCGCGTCGACGGTGTCGACCACGAAGCGGAGGCGCACCTTGCGGCCCGCGAAGCCCGTCAGGTCGAGCAGCCGGCTCTGGAACTCGCGCGTCCGCGTCGGAACCTTGGCGGCCCCGATCACCAGCTCGGGACGATCCGCGTCGAACACCTCGACGCGCAGCACGTCCACCGTGGCGTTGATCTCGACGTCGACGTACTCCTTCCACGACAGGCGCGGCGCGCGGACGCCGCTCAGGTCGATCACCGGCGACAGGAGCGAGCCGCGGTTGCCGCGCCCCGGCGTGTCGTAGTTGCCGGTGCCCGCGTCGCCGTACCAGAACGCGTGACCACCCGACGCCGAGCGCCGCCTCGTGGTGCCCCACAACCCCGTCGCCTCCCAGCCCGCGAGCCCGGTCTCCGCGCCGTCGAAGAACACGTCGCGCGGTCCCGGCAGCTCGGCCATCGCCACGTTCGAGAGCTTGCCCAGGTTGCCCTGCTCGTCGGCCGCCCGCACCGCGACGTAGATCCGGCTGCCCGGCGTGACGCCGAACAGCGCCGTCTCGGCCGTGCCGGCTGGCGCGGGCGCGGACACGTACACGCGGTTCGCGCGCGCGAACGTCGACTCGTCGAGCGGCGCGGCCGACCAGCGCAGCTCGTAGCTCGCGGCCCGGCCCGTGGCGCCGTCGTCGCCGGGCGCCGTCCATCGCACCCGCACCGTCGTCGCCGACTCGGCGGCCGCGGCGAGATCGGTGATCGCGGCGGGCGGTGTCACGTCGGTCGCGACCACGAAGTCGAGCCCGTGCCGCTCCGCCGCCGCGAACAGGACGTCCCAGTGCGGCGTCCGGTTGCTCAGATCGCCGTCGTCGTCGTCGCGCAGGAACACCTCGCGCACCGCCGCCGGGATGCTGGGTGCGTTGCTCGCGAGCGACGGGAGGATGAGCGCGCGCGCCAGCTCGTCGCCGCGCTCGGCGCCGAGCGACGCGATGAGCCCGGCGCGCGCGTGCCAGCCGAACCCCGCCCACGCCTGCCCCAGCGCGTGCACCTCGTCGCGGCCGCCCGGTGGATAGCGATACGCGTTGTCGCACGTCCGCATCGTCTCGCCGTTCTGGAACAGGTCGGGGCCGACCTTCGGGCTCTTCAGGACGAGGCATGCGAGCAGGTCGCCCCAGCCCTCGCTCAGGCCGCCGTCGCGGATCCCGCCGAAGACCTCGTCGACGAAGTGGCCGTACTCGTGCGCGATGATCGACGCTTCCGCGCTGTTGTTGCAGCCGCCGCCGGCGCGGAAGAAGTTGATCGTGCGGCCGCTCGGCGAGAAGTACGCGTTGCACGTGTCGGAGAGGTTGACGTTGGTCGTGAGCGGGCCGCCGAGCGCCGCCTCGGTGAAGCCGTTGTCGAGGAGGAACCGGCGGGTCGCCGTCACGTAGTGGAACGCCGTCGTCTGCGCGAGCATCCGCTCGCCGGTCTCGGCGCCCAGGACCAGGTCGACGATCGCCGCCACCGGCGCGCTCGCGCTCGCGCCGGGGGTGCCCAGCGCCTTCACGTGCGCCGCCGGACCGACGACCGCGACGCTGACGTTTCCGCCCGCCGGCGCGTCGAGCGCGTAGCTGCCGTCGCCGCCGCTCGTCGTCGACACGCCGGTGCCGCCGTGCACGGTGGCGTCGCGCTGCGGGACGAGCTGCGCCGTGCCGCGCCCACCGGGCGCGCCGCCGACGGCGACCCACGCCGACACCCGGCCGCGCGTCTCGTACACGCGATCGTCGATCGCGTCGGCGACGCCCGCCCGCGGCCCTGCCGCGCGCACCACCGCCCGCCCGTCGAGACCGTCGACGGTGACGTCCCACACCAGCGCCAGCTCGCCGTCGAGCTCGCGGATGACGAGCGCCGCCTCGCGCACCGCCGCGCCCGCCGGCGCCCGCAGCGCCTCGCGCCCCAGCGCCTCGGCGCGCGCCCGGTCGATCGCCGGCGTCACGTCGAGGTCGGCGCCGTCGAAGAGCCGGTAGCTCGACGCGAGCAGCCGCTCCGGCGCCATCGCCAGGTACAGGTGGCTGTCGACGATCGGCACGTCGCCCACGACCTGCTGCGCGCTGACGTACGTGAGGCCGTCCCTCGCCATCGTCGTCACGACGAAGTCACCGGCCTCGAAGCCCCCGACCGTCGCCGCCAGCTCCTGCGACGAGGCGAGCACCTCGCCCAGCTCGACGTCGCCGCGCGCGGTCACGCCGCGCACGCGCTCGCGATGCGCGCTCCCCCCGCGCAGCTCGCGCGCGTAGTGCGAGCGCCCGTCGCCGCCGCCCGGGTCCACGCCCTCCGCGCAGCCCGCCGCCGCGCCCACGCCCGCCGTCACCGTCGCCAGCACCAACAACTCGATCCTTCGCATGTCGCTCTCCATCCGCTAGTGGTTCGCGGCGCGGCAAGAGCAAGCGGTGGACCACGTTCGACGTCGTGAAATCGCGGGTCTGGCGCGCGGAAGCGGCCGGCGTCCGAGATCCGGACGTCCGGGCGGCCGGCCCACCGGACACGTGCGATTGCGCGCCGGCGTGCAACAGTGTTCGCCGGACGCCGCGGTTGCGACGACCGCGCGGCGGCCCGAACGTGTCACCCATGTCCCTCCGCGACGTCACTCGCATCATCACGGCGCACCGCCAGCTCGAAGGCGGCGGCTTCGTCGTGCGGCGCCCGCTCCCGACGGCGGGCCTCGACCACCTCGATCCCTTCCTCCTGATCGACGAGCTCGGCCCCGTCACCTACGCGCCCGGGCAGGCGATCGGCGCGCCCGATCACCCGCACCGCGGCTTCGAGACGGTCTCGTACATCCTCGAGGGCGCCGTCGAGCACGAGGACTCCGCCGGACACCGCGGGCGGCTCGGACCCGGCGACGTGCAATGGATGACCGCGGGCGCCGGCATCGTGCACTCCGAGATGCCCACGGCGGAGCTGCGCGAGCGCGGCGGCCGCGTCCACGGCTTCCAGATCTGGGTGAACCTGCCGGCGCGCCTCAAGCTGACGCGTCCGCGCTACCAGGACGTGCCCGCCGCCGGACTCCCGACCGCCGCCACCGACGACGGGCTCGCCCGCGTCACGATCATCGCCGGCGAGGCGCTCGGCGCGCGCGCGGTCATCGAGACCCACACGCCCATCGTGTTCCAGGACTGGACGCTCGCGTCCGGCGCCGACGTCACGTTGCCCATCGACCGCGCCCAGCGCGTGCTCGCCTACGTCTTCGAGGGCGCCGCGCGCGTCGCCACGCGCGACGTCGCCGCTGGGCAGCTCGCCGTGCTCGGCGACGGCGACGCCGTCCGCCTCGAGGGCACGACCGGCGGACGCCTCCTGCTCCTCGGCGGCGTGCCGCACGGCGAGCCCGTCGCGCGCTACGGTCCGTTCGTGATGAACACCGAGCAGGAGCTGATGCAGGCCTTCCGCGACTACCAGACCGGCCGCATGGGAGAAATCACCCGCACCGCGAGGCTGTCATGAGCGAACCGCACGTGAACCCCTCCGACGACGAGCTGCGCGCGCTGCTCGAGTCCGCCCGCACGATCGCCATCGTCGGCGCGTCGTCGAACCCCGAGCGCTCCTCGCACGGCATCATGCGGCGCATGCTCGCGGTCGGCTACCACGTCATCCCGGTCAACCCGAAGGAGACCGAGGTGCTGGGCCAGCGGGCGGTCGCGTCGCTCGGCGACATCGAGGGCCGGGTCGACATCGTCGACGTGTTCCGGCGCTCGGAGGAGACGCCGGCCATCGCCGACCAGGCGATCGCGATCGGCGCGCGCGCGCTGTGGCTGCAGGAGGGCGTCGTCAACGAGGATGCCGCGGCGCGCGCCAAGGCCGCCGGGCTCGTCGTCGTCATGGACCGGTGCATCGGCTCGATGCACCGGGCGCTGGGCGTCGCGCCGAGGCGCTGACCCTCAGCAGCTGGCGCCGTAGCAGTCGTTGAACGGCTCGCTGCACGTCGTGATCACGCAGTTGTCGCACGCGGCGCCTCCGCCGGCGCACGCCTCGGCGCACTGGAAGTTGATGCACTTCATCAGCTCCACGGCCGCCGCGCTCGACGCCGCGCACGTGTCGACGAGGCACGCCTCGGCCGCCACCTCGTCGGCGCCGGCCTCGCGCACGCAGGTCACGGTCTCGCCGCAGGTCTGCGTGCCCGTGAACACCGGGCCCGAGCCCGGGCCGGCGCACAGCTCCGTCGGCGAGTCGAGGCGCGGGTAGTACGACGCGATGAACATGCACATCTCGTTGGCTTCGGCCGACGGGCCCTCGACGATGTCGCGCCCCGCCTCGCCCTGGAAGTCGCAGCGGTAGTCGATGACGGAGCCGGCGGTGACCGCCACCTCCGGTGCGTAGCGGCGCGGCTCGACACCCTCCCACGCGGTGGTCGCGAAGAGCTCGGTCGGCGCGGCGCTGGGGCCGGCGCTCGCGTCCTCGAGCACGGCGCGGTAGTCGACGCCGCGGCGGTGCATGTGCGACATGCCGAAGACGAGGTTGATGTCTCCGGGGACGTTGCAGCGCATGTGCGCCGTCGCCGGCTGGCCGGCGGGGACGTGGATCGCCCAGTCGTAGAAGAAGAGCGTGCCGGCGAGGACCGCGGCCGGCTGGGGCGTGTACCAGAGGTTGAGGCGGACCTGCGCGTCGAGCGGCTCGTTCGACGCGTTGAGGTAGTGCGTCTGTACGAGCAGGACGGAGCCGGCCTCGGCGCGCAGCGCGACGTCGGTCGGGTAGCGGAGGTCGCCGGTCGGGACCTGGGCGGCGTACGCGATGCCGGCGACCCCGAGCTCGGTGAACTGGGCGCCGGTGCAGTCGAAGCGCTCGAGCGAGACGGCCGAGGGCGCGAGGCTCGTCTGGTAGAGGAGCAGGTGGTGCGAGCCGCGCGTGTACGCGTGCTCGAAGCGCGCGATGTCGACGCGCTCGTCGACGACGACGTACTGGCACTGCTCGGTCTCCTGGCCCGGGGCGATCGCGACGTCCATCGCGAGCTGGACGCCCGCGCCGGGTGGCGGCGCCTCGAGCAGCGGCGCGCCGGCGTCCGGCGTCTGGTCGACGGGCTCGTCGGCGCAGCCGGCGACGAACGCGCCGGTGGCGAGCACGGCCATGATGGCGATGCCGCGAAGCGCCTCGCGCGCGAGCGGGCTCGACTCCGTGGAAGGGGGGATGGAGGCGGTGGCGAAGGCGAACCGGGCGGGGTGGATCGAGCGCATGGCACGGACGAATTGCAGTCGTCGTGCCCGGCGCGCCGCCTTGCGTGTCGCGCGGTTGCGCGGTCGAGGCGGCGGCGCGAGTAACGAGCCGTTACCGCCGGCTCGCGTGGGCGAGTAACGAGGCGTTACCCGAGGCGGCGCTCGAGGTCGGCGACGAGCGCGCGAGCGTCCACGAGCGTCGCGCGCAGTGTGCGGGCGAGGGTGCGGACCTCGGCGGCGATGGCGCGGGCGCGGCGCGGGAGGAACGCGGGGAGCGGCAGGTCGGCGAGCAACGCGCGATCGAAGCGCGGGTGGTGCCCGCCCTCCTGGCCGGCGGCGAGCGCGGCCTGCACGGGCGTGGACAGGAGGTACGGCACCAGGCAGGCGGCGTCGGCGCCGGCGCGCCCGCGCAGGACGTAGAACTCGGTCGACGCGACGACGGCGTCGGCGTCGGCGAAGAGCCCGTCGTCGACGAACGCGACCTGGCGCAGGTACGGGCGCAGGCGCGAGATGATGACGTCGCCGGGGGCGAGAACGCGCTTGGCGCTGCCGAGGGCGGCGGGCGCGACGGGCGCGTGGCGCGCGAGGACGAAGCCGTCCGAGGCGTGGGTCGTGTCGAGCACGAGCACGCGCGCGGCGGGCGCGAACGAGCCGGCGTGCACGTTGTCGGTGACGATGTCGACGAGGTCGCCCAGCCGGCGGGGCGCGGCGCCGGTCGCGCCGGCGACGGTGACCGTGCGGCGCGGGTCGAAGCGCTCGGGGGCGAGGCAGAGGTCGTCGCCGAGGTCGGCGACGGAGCGCACGACGTGGCGGCCCATCAGCTCGCCTCCGCGATCGCGGTCGCGGCGCCCGCGCGCTCGATGGCGTGGCGCACGAGCGGGACGGCCTCGTCGAGATCGTGGTCGACGGCGCCGTCGGCGCGGCGCACGAGGCGGCCGCGGTGATCCTTGCCGTCGCGCTCGCTCAAGAAGAAGAGGATGTCCTCCGCGCGCGCGGCGGTGAGCGGGACGGGGCGAGGGCGGCGGACCCCGATGACGACGCACGCCTTCTGGCTGGTGTGCGGCTGGAACGTGTTGCGGCCGAGGCCGATGACGGCCACGACCTGCGCGCGCTCGAGCAGCCAGGCGCGGACGAAGGCCCACGCGTCACCGCCGACCTTGTTGTGGGGGAGCACGATCGCGAAGCGGCCGCCGGGTCGGAGCAGCTGGATGCAGCGCTCGATGAAGAGGACGTCGCGCTCGACGCGGCGGCCGCGGGCGAGCTCGTAGTGCGCGCCGTAGGCGTCGCCGACGTCACCGGCGAACGGTGGGTTGGTGAGGACGAGATCGAAGGCTCCGTCGCGGTAGCGCCGAATAGCGGTGCGATCACCGCCGGTTGCGACCCCGGAGCCTGTCCCCAGGCTGTCGAGGGGGGTGGCGGTGCCGCGGCCGTGGAGCATGACGCGGGCGACGCGGATGGCGCGCGGGTCGAGGTCGTAGCCGTGGACGTGGGCGGTGGGGCAGGCGGCGAGGGCGTGGGTGAGGAAGCCGGCGGAGCCGCAGGCGGGGTCGACGATGTGCTCGCCGGGGGCGGGCGCGAGCATCGACACGATCGAGGAGATGACGTGGCGCGGGGTGAAGAACTGGCCCTTCGCGCCCTTGGCGACGCGGGTGACGATGTGCTCGAAGATCGCGTCGAGGCCGACGAGGTCGTCGGCGACGAGCGAGACGTCGTCGAGGACGGCGGCGCAGCGCACGAGCTCGGGGCCCGAGAGGCGCGTGCGGCGGCCGGTCTCGGCGATGCCCGGCCAGCGGCGGGCGGCGGCGGCGACGAGGGCGTCGATGCGGGCGGCGGCGGTGCGCGTGTCGGTGACGAAGCGGCCGCGAGGGCCGCCGCGAACACCGCGCCCGGGGCCGCGCTCGAACGCGAGACGCGCGACGCAGAGCGTGAGCGCCTCCTCGAACGGATCGGCGCCGGTGTGGGCGCTGATGATCTCGTCGAGGCGCACGGCCACCGACGACCAGTCGCCGGCCCGGTGCGCGTGACGCTTCGCCATGGGCGGAACCTACCGCGGCAGTCTGTTACCCTGGGCCTCCATGCACGACGTCGTCATCCGTGGAGGGCTCGTAGTCGACGGCACCGGCGCCGAGGGCGCCGAGGCCGATGTCGCGATCGCCGGCGATCGGATCGTCGCCGTCGGCAAGGACGTCGGCGCCGGGCGACGCGAGGTCGACGCGCGCGGCAAGCTGGTCACGCCCGGCTTCGTCGACATGCACACGCACTACGACGCGCAGGCGTCGTGGGATCCGTACCTGACACCGTCGGGCTGGCACGGCTGCACCACCGTCATCATGGGCAACTGTGGCGTCGGCTTCGCGCCCGCGCACCCCGACAAGCACGACTGGCTCATCGGCATGATGGAGGGCGTCGAGGACATCCCCGGCGCCGCGATGCACGAGGGCATCCGCTGGGGCTGGGAGAGCTTCCCCGAGTTCCTCGACGTGCTCGCCCGCGAGCCGCGCGCGCTCGACATCGGCGCCCAGGTGCCCCACTGCCCGGTGCGCGCGTACGTCATGGGCGAGCGCGCCAGCGAGGCCAACGCCACCGCCGAGGAGGTCGCGGCGATGGCGGCGATCGTCGAGGGCGGCCTGCGCGCCGGCGCGCTCGGCTTCTCGACGTCGCGCACGTCCTTGCACAAGACGATCGACGGCGAGCTGGTGCCTGGCACCTTCGCCGCCACCGACGAGCTGCTCGCGATCGGCCGCGCCATGCGCGCCGCCGGGCACGGCGTCTTCCAGAACGTCGTCGAGCACACCGACGGGCCCAAGGCCTTCGGTTACATGCGCGAGCTGGCCGGCCTCGGCGTGCGCGTGGTCTTCAACCTCAACCAGCCCGACTGGGCGCCCGAGGTGTGGCGCGAGTGTCTGACCCTGCTCGAGGGCTGCGAGGCCGACGGGCTCGACGTCTGGGCGCAGACCGCCGGCCGCTCGATCGGCATCCTCATGGGCTGGGAGCTGACGGCGCACCCGTTCGTCACCCACCCGAGCTTCGTCGCGCTGGCGCGCGAGCACGCGGGCGACGGCGCCGCGCTGCGCGCCGCCGTGCGCCGCCCCGAGGTCCGGGCCCGCATCCTCGCCGAGCCGCCGGGCGACGCGGGGCCGTTCGGCAACTTCATCATGCGCGCGTTCTCGAAGATGTACCCGCAGGGGGACACGCCGGGCGCCTCGATCGACTACGAGCCGTCGGCCGCCGACAGCGTCGCGGCGCGCGCCCAGCGCGAGGGCCGCCCGCCGCTCGAGGTCGCCTACGACGCGCTGTGCGCCCGCGAGGGCAAGGCGCTCGTCTACTTCCCGCTCTTCAACTACGCGTACGGCGATCTGTCGATGACGCGCACGATGCACCTCCACCGCCGCACGCTGCTCGGGCTCTCGGACGCGGGCGCGCACTGCGGCGCGATCTGCGACGGCGGCATGCCGACGTTCATGCTCACCCACTGGACGCGCGACCGCACCCGCGGCGAGCGCATGCCGCTCGCGCGCGTCATCCAGCGCCAGACCCGCGACACCGCCTGGTTCTATGGCCTCCGCGATCGCGGCGTGCTAGCGCCCGGCTACCGCGCCGACGTGAACGTGATCGACTACGAGCGCCTCGCCTTCGCCGATCCGGAGGTCGCGTTCGATCTGCCGGCCGGCGGGCGACGCCTCGTGCAGCGCGCACGGGGCTACGACCTGACGCTGTGCGCCGGCGTGCCGATCGTGGAGGCGAGCGAGCTCACGGGCGCCTTGCCCGGCAAGCTCGTGCGCGGTCCTCAGCGCTGTCCGTAGCGCGGATTCCGTACAGCGCGATCGTCCGCAGGTTGCACACATGGGGATCCGTGTGCGCGTGGTTCCGCAACCTTGGATCGGTCGGCGTGGGAGGCACGGCGCTTGCGAAAGGGGAGGGCAGGAGGTCCTCCCGATGCGTCACCTGCTCCTGTTCGCTTCGTTCCTCGGTGGGCTCGCGCTCGCGGCATGTACCGCCGCCGACGCGTCGAGCACCCGGCACTCGATCGCCTGCTACGACACCACCCACGGCGTCGTGTGCGTCCCGGTCGACACCATCGATCGTGTCGACCGCGACGTCGACGGCGATGGCCACCTCGATCGCATGGTGTGCGGCGACACCGACGAGGACTCCGCGTCGGACTCGCTGTCCGACTCGATGGGCGACAGCGCGGACTCGGCGTCCGACTCGACGTCCGAGTCCGACTCGAACGCCGACTGCGGCGGCGGCGACTCCACCTCCGACTCGGCGTCGGACTCGGACTCGACCGTCGACTCCTCCGACTCGGCGGACGACAGCTCGGTCTCCGACGGCGACGGCGACGGCAACGCCGACGGCATCGACTGCGACTGCATGCCGCCGCCGGGCGATCCGCCGCCGCCGCCCCCGCCCGAGTCGCCGCCGGCGCCCGAGATCCCCTGACCCACGCATGACCGCTCGCGCCGCGCTCCTCGTCGCCGGCGCCCTCCTCGCGACCGCGTGCACCACCGGCTGCACGCAGCGCGAGGTCGGCGCATCACCGATCGCGCGCCGCAGCGACGAGCTCTTCGGCGAGCGGCTGGTACCGCGCTTCGAGCTCGAGCTCGACGCCGCCGCGCGGCAGTCGCTCGCGCGCGCGCCCAGGGAGTGGGTGCGCGGCACCTTCCGCTACGCCGGCGTCACGTACCCCGACGTCGCGGTCCGCCTCAAGGGCAACCGCTCGCGCCAGGGCCTCGACGGCAAGCCGTCGTTCAAGCTGCGCTTCGACAAGTTCGTCAAGAAGCGGCGCTTCCTCGGGCAGCGCGAGCTCGTGCTCAACAACCTGCTCGAGGATCCGACGATGGTGCGCGAGGCGCTCGCCTATCGCCTGCACCGCGATCTCGGCGTGCCGGCGCCGCGCACCGGCTGGGCGCAGCTCCGCCTCGACGGCCACGACCTCGGGCTCTACCTCGATCTCGAGGCCGCCGACGAGGAGCTGCTCGAACGGCTCTACGGCGACGACGACGGCACGCTCTACGAGGGCGAGTTCGGCTGCGACCTCTACCCCGACGATGCGCGGCGCTTCGAGCAGGACGGCGGCAAGGACCAGGACCACGCCGATCTGATCGCGCTCGCCCGGCTCGCCCACGACGAGCCCGGACGCCTGTTCGCCGCCGACGGCCCGCTCGACGTCGAGCGCGTCGTCGCCTACCTCGCGGTGTCGAACGTCACCGGCGACTTCGACGGCTACCGTCACGGGCACAACTACCGCCTCCATCACGACGCCCGCCGCGATCGCTGGACCATGCTGCCGTGGGGCCTCGATCGCACGTTCAAGAAGAGCCTCGACGCGACCGACTCGGGCGGCCTCCTCGCGCGCCGGTGCTTCGCCGACGCCAGCTGCCGCGCCGCGTACGCGCGCGCGCTGGCCCGCGCCGCCGACCGGCTCGAAGCCCTCGTGGCCGACGGCACGCTCGAGCGCTGGTTCACGCTCGTCGACGCCGCCCAGGCCGGCGTCGCGCGCCGGCCCTACGACGAGCGGGCGATGAAGGACGCGCGCGCGCAGCTCCGGCGCTTCGTCGCGCGCCGACCCGCCGAGGTGCGGGCGTCCCTGGCCACGCTCGCGATCCCGCCGCGGCCGCCGGGGCCCGTGTGCGCGCCGGCCACCATCGACGACGTGACGTTCACGATGTGCACGACGCCGCTCGCGTGGGCCGACGCCGAGGCGCACTGCCGGAGCCTGGGGGGCCACCTGGCGCGCGTCGACGACGACGTCCAGGCCCGCGCGCTGGCCGCGGAGGCGCTCGCGCGCAGCTCGGACCGCTGGTGGATCGGCCTCGCCGACCGCGCGCGCGAGGGTCAGGCGACGTGGGCCGACGGCTCACCCGTCGACTTCACGCGCTGGGCCAGGGGCCAGCCCGACGACGCCGCGTGCGGCGAGGACTGCGTCGCGCTCGCGCCGAAGCGCGGCGGCACGTGGAGCGACGGTCACTGCGCGCTCCGGCGCCCGTTCATCTGCCGTCGATGAAGCTGCCCGGCACCGCGAAGGACACGTCGACCGCCGCCCAGATCGCGTCGAACGCCGGGTGGTCGCGGGGCAGCTCGAGCACGCCGTCGTCGTTCTCCAGGTCGCCGAACGGGACCGCGGCCAGGATCACGGCGACATCCACCGTGACGGGGATCGTCTTGTGCTCGCCCGGCGCCAGGGCGAGCACGATGTTCTTCACGATCGCGTGCGAGCGCTCGTCCTCGATCTCGAAGTCGCGCCAGTTGCCCTGCTGGCGGACCTCGCCCTTGATGAGGAGGTGCTCGGCGCTGCCGCCGGTGCCGATCTCGATGCGCGAGTACAGGCCGGCGGGCGCCGCGTCGAGCTCGCTGTCAGCCGGGACGTTGTTGTCGCTCCAGCGGAGATCGATCGGCGCCCGGGTCGTGCGCGGATCCCCCGGCGCGGCCGAGTCGCCGATGAGCCGCAGCGAGCTGGCCTGGAGGCGGACCTCGTCGACCCGGAGATCCGAGGTCAGTGGACCAGGGACGGCAGGAGTCGAGTCCCAGGTGACGGTCAGGCCGGAGCTGCCGCTGCTCCCGTCGCCGGGCCCCGAGGCGTCGGTTTCCTGGTCGTCCGCGACGCCCACCGGGCACCCGGCGAGGAAGAGGAGCCCGAGGCTCGCGGCGAACCGGTACGTCACGTCACCACCCTCTGCAACCAGGGTACCATCGCATCATCCGTCTTCGTTCCGTAGCTTGGCCCCCGCTCCTTACTCCCAGCTGTGCAACCCCCGTACACCGGACGTACGCCGAGATCATGCGTGACTGACCTCTCCCAACCTACCGTCGACGCCGCCGACCTCACCCGTGCGCTCATGGGGCCCGGGCCGGCGCGGTTCTTCCTCGCGCTCGCCGGTGAGCCCGGCGTGCCCTCGCGCATCGTCGATCTCGTGGCCGGGCACGAGGTCACGTTCGGCCGCTCGCGTGGCGCGACGGTCTCCGTGGACCACGAGCAGGTGTCGCGCATGCACACCCGCGTCAAGCGGGACGGCGACGTGGTCACGGTCGAGGACCTCGGCAGCCGCAACGGCACGCGCGTGAACGGCGTCCGCATCGCCGGCGTGACCGAGCTGTCTCCGGGTGACGAGCTCGCGATCGGTCCGGTCACCGCGGTGCTCGGACGATCGACGCGGCTCCCGCGCGGTCGGAGCGTCGCCGACGCCGAGGTGTTCGAGGAGCGGCTCGGCGCCGAGCTCGACCGGGCGGTGCGCTACCACCGGCCGGTCGCCGTGGCGATGGCGCGCATCGACGGCGGCGACGAGATGGTGGAGCGCGTGGCGGCGGCGGTGCGGCGCATGGACGTCGCGGCCGAGTTCGGCGGCGACGAGATCGCGCTGCTCCTGCCCGAGCGCGGGCGCGACGACGCCGTCCGCGAGCTGACGCGGATCGTCGCCGACGTCGGCGCCGCCGGCGGCGTCGCCAGCTTCGGCGTGGCGGTCGCGCCGGCCGATGGCACCACGGTCGACGCCGTGATCAGCGAGGCGCGCGCCGCGCTGCGCGGGGCCCGGCCCGGCGAGGTGATGGCGAGCGCGCCGCCGGCGGCGGACGACGGCGTCGACGCGCTCGTGCTGGACCCGGCGATGAAGCGCCTCTACGAGATGCTCGGCCGGATCGCCGCCACCCCGATGACCGTGCTCGTCTACGGCGAGACCGGGGTCGGCAAGGAGCTCGTCGCCGAGACCGTGCACCGGAAGTCGGCGCGCCGCGAGCATCCGCTGATCAAGCTCAACTGCGCCTCCCTGCCCGAGAACCTGCTCGAGAGCGAGCTCTTCGGCCACGAGCGCGGCGCGTTCACCGGCGCCGAGCGGCGCAAGGTGGGCTTCTTCGAGGCGGCGAGCGGAGGCACCCTCTTCCTCGACGAGATCGGCGAGATGCCGACCGCGCTCCAGGCCAAGCTCCTGCGCGTGCTCGAGCGCAAGGTGGTCACCCGCGTCGGCGGCACCGCCGAGATCCCGGTCGACGTGCGGGTCATCGCGGCGACCAACCGCGATCTCGAGAGCGAGGTGCGCGAGGGCCGCTTTCGCGAGGATCTGTTCTTCCGCATCGCCGGCTTCACGGTCGTGGTGCCGCCCCTGCGCGACCGGCCGTCCGAGATCGTGCCGCTCGCCGAGCGGTTCGCCGCCCGCTTCGCCAAGGAGCTCGGCCGGCCGGTGCCGGTGCTCGCCGACGACGCGCGCGCCGCGCTGGCGAGCCACGACTGGCCCGGCAACGTGCGCGAGCTCAAGAACGCGATCGATCGCGCGCTCGTGCTGGCGACCGGCGGCGTGATCACCGCGATCGACCTGCCCGAGAAGGTCGTCGACGCGCGGCGGCGGGTCGCCGGCGGCGGCGCCGTCGCGAGCGCGAGCGCGAGCGCGCCGAGCGTGCGTGATCAGCTCGCCGACGTCGAGCGCGCCGCGATCGTGGCCGCGCTCGACGCGTGCGGCGGCAACCAGACCCACGCGGCCAAGCAGCTGGGCCTCTCGCGCCGCGCCCTCATCTACAAGATGGAACGCCACGGTCTCAAGGCGATGCCGGCGAGCGCGGCGGCACCGCGCGGCGGCGGTGGCACGCTCGGCGGGAGCGGCGGGAGCGGCGGGAGCGGCGGCACCGAGAAGCTGTAGCGCCGGTCGCGGGGGGGACACGAGATCCTCGCGGCCGCTGCTCTCGGCGCACACGGGACGTGGGGCGTGTCCGCCGCGGCCGCCGAGCCGGCCTGGTGCAAGGGGCGTCAAGTTCGACAACGACCTCGACCTGCGTGATCTCTCGTCGCCGGAAGCGAAGCAGGCCATGGTCACGTTCGCGCACGCGGTGTGCGCACCCTCGGCGGAGGCCAAGGCGCGCCTGGCGGACATCGAGAGGACCCGCGCCGCGGAGGGCCCCGTTGCCTCGCTCTCGCCGCCCGCGACGACCTGGACGCTCTGCCAGGACGACCTCGAACGCTTCGACATGGCGAAGTTCCACGCCGAGCAGCGCGCGGACAAGGCGCACGACGGCGTCGCCGGCGAGGCCTACGTCATGTGTCACAAGGAATCCGGCACGTCGGACTTCCTCATGAAGGGCGTGACCGGCGCACCGCCCGCGTCGCGCCGTCGCGCCGAGGAGCTGCACGCGCAGATCGCCTCGGCGAAGGCGCTCGCTTGGCGGAAGGCTCCGACCGAGCCGAGCGCGGGTGTCATCGGGCGCGCGAGTCGTGCGCGCAATCCGTCCGTACACACGTACATGTCTGGCAAGAAGTGACGCGCCCCGGCGGGACGCCGCGGAGTTGCGCCGCGGCACGTCCGTTGCTGAACGGCACGCCCATGACGAAGCCTCTCCGTGGAAGCAGGTTCAGGAGGGTCGCGTTCCTGTCGATGGCGCTCGCGGCGTGCGGTGCAGACGAGATCCCCGACGACGAAGAGCGCGCTGCTACGCCGTGCGAGGAGCTTCGCGATCATCTCGTCGACCTTCGCGTCGGCTCCGCGACCGGGACAGCGGACGAGCTCGCGCAGCACCGCGCTGCGATGAGGCGCGCTCTCGGCGATGACTTCGTCCAGAGCTGTGAAGACAACCTCGGCCCGACGCAGATCGCCTGCTCGACCGCCGCCGCCGATCTCGCCGCGGTGTCCGCCTGCACGGCGCCCTGACCCACGCACCACCCCTCGCGTTCTCGCAGGAGATTCACATGGGAACCCATCCCTCCGTCCGGGCTTCGTTCGTCCGCGCCGTCGCTGGACTGCTCGCCATCACCACCATCTTCACCGGTGGCCGCTCGATGGCTGCGCCCGCGGACACCTTCTCGAGCCCCGCACCGGTGCTCGGCAGCGATCCGCCGAAGGCGGCGGAGCTCCGCGACGGAGAGGCGTCGGTCTCCACGCAGACCGGCGCGATGACCTACAGCTATCCGATCACGGTGCCCCCCGGGCGCGGCGGCATGGCGCCGAAGCTCTCGCTGAACTATTCGTCGCAGGCGCCCATCTACGGGACGATCGCGTCGGGCTGGAGCCTTCCGATCCCGGCCATCGTCGAGGATCCGTCGCAGAGCCCGCTGCGGCACCGCGCGCCCCAGGTCGAGGCGCCTCAGGGACCGCACCTCGCGCTCTCCGACGATCGCTACATCAGCACGCTCGCCGGCAACCGCCCGCTGGTGCCGGTCACCGAGCCCAGGGGTGCCGACGCCCGCCAGGCGTATCGCGCCCAGAACGACTCGACGTTCACACGCTACGAGGAGCTCGACGGCTCGACGGCCTGGTGGCGGGCGCTGAGCACGACCGGCACGGTCATGACGTTCGGCGCAGCCTCTCGGATGGGCGGCTGTCCCGTCAGCCGGCGGTTCGCTCCCATGACGGGTCAGGTCGATCCGTTCGGCAACGAGGTCGCCTACTACTACGAGTGGAACCCGGTCCTGCTCGATTGCCACATCACGAAGATCGAGTGGGGCATGAACGCGGCTGCCGGCATCACGCAGCCGTTCGCGCGCGTGACGTTCACCTGGGACCCGCTGTCGATGATCACCGTCAACGGCGTGAGCGTCGCGCCCGGATCGACGCGGAACTACCGTTCGGGCGCGCTCATGGCGAGCGGCGCGATGCGCCTCACCACGATCACCTCCACCGCGTTCCCGGCCGGCGGCTCCGTGGAGCACACGCGGCAGATTCGCCTCGGCTACGACCTGGCGGCCGAGACCGCGACGGGCAACATCACACACGCGCCGCTCCGCATGCTGACGTGGATCCAGGAGAGCGCATGGGGCGCAACGAGTGCGCAGGCGCGCGTGGACCTGCCCACGGTCAGCTTCGCGTACGAGAGCCCGACGGTGCAGTTGAACGCGGGCGAGAGTGCGTCCTTCACGCCGTGGGGCGGTGGGGACCTTCACGCTCGAAACCTCGGGTGGGGCTACCGGTACGCGAAGGATCCGACCGACGACCGATGGCCCAGCGTCGAGGCGATGATGGTGGACCTCGACGGCGACGGGCTCCTCGATCGACTCCTGAACATCTCGGGGAGTCAGACGGATGGCTCGTGCAAGGCAGCCTGGCAGCGGAACGAGGGTTTCGACGCGGCGAGCGGCAGGATCAGGTTTTCGCCGGGCAACGCGCTGTTCCAGATCGACCTTCCTCGGCTCAAGTGGGGCAACAACAGCCCGACACCGCTGCGCGGCAACCTGACCAAGGAGAACTGCTCGCTCAACGGGCAAGTGACGACGTACAAGAACTCTCACGAGGTGGGCAGCGCAGGTCTCTGTCACACCGACAATCAGCCCTGTAAGGCCAGCGCCAACCCCGACCAGGGCAACAACCGATTCTGCTATCCCGGTGGCACCACGTGCCCGAACGATCCCGGCGGCAATGGCAACACGAGCCCGTACCGGACCTATCTCGCCTACCGCTGGCTCGACGCTGACGGCGACGGCCTGACCGACCTCGTCGCCGCCATCCACGGCGACGCCGATACCTACGATCCCGATGTCGGCAACGGCGTCGGTCCCGGCTACGTGCGGACCGAGGAGCCGGCGCCCTTCGGGCTCGGCGTCTGGCCCACGTGTCCGGCCCAGATCGAGCCGTGCAAGGCCAACATGTACAGCTGCCTCGGCGAGGCCGCGCCCTGCGCGGGGCTCTGCTCGACCGACTGGACCAAGGTCAACCAGTGCCTCGCGACGGCCGCGAACACCGGCTGCTTCAACATCACGTCGACGATGGGCGCGCCGAGCAATGGCGGTCCGGTCCAGCGCGCGCCGTACTCGCGGTGCGAGGGCCTCTATCCCTGGTTCATCTTCAAGAACACCGGGAACGGTCAGATCGCGAAGGTCCCGACGGTGAAGTACCAGCCGGTCCCGCTCGAGTCCGAGAGCGGTGACTCGCAGGTGGGCGGCAACGCGATCTTCTCGCAGGACCACGCCGTGATGGACTTCGACGGCGACGGCTGGCTCGACGCCATCGCGCGCGACGAATCGACGACGAACCCCATGCCCGACACGTGGTGGGTGTGGCTCGGCGACGGCACCGGAGGCATGGGGCCGAAGCGGTACTACTTCCCGACCCGCCGTCACCAGTGGAACGGCATCTGGGGCCGCAACCGGATCTCGGCCGCAGACGGCAACGTGAAGCGGACGCAGATCACGGGCGTCCTCGACGTCAACGCCGATGGCCTGCCCGATCACTGGCTCGACAACGGCAACAGCACCGCGAACGTCACCTTCAACGACGGCATCCAGTTCCGGTTCTCGGGCACGGTGCACGACGGCGACACGAACCTGCCGGTGAATCCCAGCAACGTGTCCGTCGTGGCGCCCGGAGCGACGTACGAACCCAACACGTCGATCGTGAAGGCCGGCGACGCGGTGATGACGAGTCGGCCCGTGGATGTCGACAACGACGGCCGGGTCGACGTGGTGAAGTTCGACAGCAACGAGGGCGGATACGTCTACTACAACGTCGGCGGACAGCTCCTCGCCACCGGCTCGCCGTACCCCGGCGCCTCCTTCGGCGCGCGCCGCCAGATCAAGGCGAGCGTCGACTTCTCCGAGGACTGGATCTGGGAGCTCAAGAAGGACCTCATCGACCTGGACGGCGACGGGATCGCCGAGGCCGTCGCCGTGGACAACGCGACCTACAACCGCTACGTACCTTCGGCTCCCCCACGGCTCCTCAAGTCGATCAGCGGCGGAGGCCGTGGCACCACGACGATCACGTACGCGTCGATGCACAGCGCGTCGGTGAAGCAGAGCCCGGACCTGAAGTGGCCGCTCGACCAGTGGAACGAGCAGCGGCCCAAGGCGACGCCCGCGACGCAGTGGGTGGTGTCGTCGATCAACGTCCACGACCCGTACGCGACCGTGCCGACCAGCACGACGACGACGTACCTGTACGAGAACCCGCGCCACGGACGGGACGACACGGGGCACTACGCGTTCCGCGGCTTCGAGTCGGTGACGACCACGTCCCAGAGTGGTGCGAAGACCAAGGAGGTCTACGGCTACGACGTCGACTGGTCGGGGCGGCTGGTCCGGACGGTCGTCTACGCAGCCGAGAACCTCGCCGCGGCCGTGAGCGTCGACACCACGACGTACAGCGCGTTCCAGCTGTTCGGCGGCGCGCTCACGACCTACGAGCCGACCGTGACCGAGCACGCGACGTGCGCTGACAGCCAGTCCGAGGCCGGTTGCGTGTCCACGCCGCTACAGCTCACGCGCACGACCGCCACGTTCGCGCCTCAGGCGAGCACCACTCGGCCCGACGTGCCGCTCCTGTACGTGGCGACGAAGACGCGCAGGCAGCACGCGCGGACCGCAGCCAGCGGCGACCGCGAGACGACGTTCACCTACGTGCTCGCCGCCGACGCGACGACGTACCGGCTGCGACCAGATACCACCGTCAACTCCGAGCAGCGCAACGGGACGATGGCCATGTACGGCAAGAGCCGCGTCACGTGGAACCCGGCCGCTCCGGCGTACGCGCGCAAGCTGACCGACGAAGCCTGGGTCGACGGGGTCGACGCGAACCGCTCGATCACCACGTACGACTACGAGGCCGCGACCGGCAACTTGCTCTCGGTCACGAACCCGGCCGGGCAGACGACGAGCTACGAGTACGACGCGCGCAAGCTCTTCGTCGTCGCCGAGAACAACCCCAAGTTCGCCCGTCACGTCGAGTTCGAGTGGGAGTACGGCACCGGCACCAAGACCGTGACCCGAGGCCCACAGGTCGCGATGTGCATCCAGACCGGCGCCTGCGCGTCGAACCCACCCGGACTGACGCGTGACACGACCAAGCTCGTGATCGACGGCATCGGCCGGATGCGCGAGCGCTGGGAGTCGATCACCGTCGATCCGGGAAACCAGGCCTACTTCGAGCTGCGCAAGGTCGCGTCGGCGGGGTACTACGACAACGGCCCGCGAATGATCTGGGATGTCGCGCTCGTCAAGTACGACGCCGCCGGCGCCGAGGTCCGCGCGATCACGTACTCCGAGCTCGACGGGCATGGCCGGCCACGCGTGGTGTCGGTCTCGCGGGGTGGCGGCCCTATCCCCTCCGCGGATACGACCTACACGTACCGCGACGACGGCACGCTGCAGAGCGTGAGGATGCCTGACCCGTCGCAGAACTCCTCGGCGACGGTCATGTACACATACACGTTCGACAGCCTCGGCCGCCCGCGCTCGGTCAGCCGCCCCGACGGCGAAGGCAGTGGCGCGGACATGGGTTATCTCGCCAACACGACCGACGGTGTGACCACGTGGGTGCGCGAGCGCGCGGCAACGCCCGCCAAGATCGCGGAAACACGTCGACGCTACGACGCCGACGGGCGGCTGCAGACCGTCAAGGAGAAGCTGACGTCCTCGACGTGGGCGACCACGACGTACGCGTACGACGCGGCGAACAACACCACCCAGATCACCGATCCCGAGGGCAAGGTCACGACCCTCGAGCACGACTTCCTCGGACACCGCAAGCGCATCCGTCGAAACGGCCGGGACTGGGACTACGCCTACGATGCCGCGGGACGGCTGACCAGCGAGACCGTGCCGTGCACGCCGCAGCCGACGTGCCGCGCCGCGTACACGACGACGTACGCGTACGACGCCCTGGATCGGATGACGACGCGCAATCTCGCGCCGCGCACACTCAGCGCCGCTGACCGCGCGCTGTTCGGCGCCGAGAAGGAGACGTTCGTCTACGACACCGGCATCAACAACCGCGGCCGGCTGCACCAGTGGTTCAGCTGGGGACCCGGCAACGTGGTCAAGCAGACCCAGTCGTTCGGGCACGACGAGCACGGTCGCCAGACCCGGAACCTGATGTCGTTCAACACGGCCGGGTACACCAACGTCACCCGCTCGCTGGATCGCAGCTATCTCGTCAGCGGTCTCCTCCAGCGCGTCGCCTACAACGATGCGGCCAGCGGCAGCATGACGTCGTACGCGGACTACGACTACGACATCCGCGGCCTGCCCTTGTCGGTCTCGATCGTCGTCAACGGCGTCGCGCAGCCGCCCGTGGTTCTCACCCGGAACGTCGCGGGCCTCGTGACCAAGCGACGGACGGATCAACCTGGCGGCACCGGCAAGTTCTTCGAATCCAGCTGGACCTACGACAACCTCGGCCGCGTCACGGACCAGACGGTCAACCAGAGCACCGGCCAGGTCGCGCGGCAGGCGCTCACCTACGTCGGCAATGACGACGTGAGCTCCCTGACCACGTACTTCGGCACCACCGCCAAGGGGCCGCTCAACTTCACCTACGACTTCCGCCACCAGCTCACGAACGTGACCGCGACCGGGGGCTACTACACCGCTGCATACACCTACGGCAACGCGGGGCGCCTCAAGCGCACGACCGTGAGCCGCGGCGTCAGCGTTCCGTCGGGCGACGTGAAGCAGCGCGACTACTTCTACAACTACCAGGGCACCGACCCCGAGGTCGTCACGTCGCTCAGCACGGGCAACTACGCGGCCTCCGGCGGCACGAACGCCGTCACGTACACCATCGACGCGATCGGCAACCAGATCGCACGCCTCGGACCGACCAGCGGCGAGCGCATCGACTTCGTCTACGACGGCGCAAATCGCCTGCGTCGCGCGACGAAGAAGCTGAACGGGGCCGTCACCGGCAGCGAGGAGTACTGGTACGACAGCGCCGGCTCGCGCGAGCACGTCGTCAAGCGCAACGCGTCGGGCGCCGTCACCGAGATGGTCTGGTACCACGGCGAGGTCGAGGCGCACTACGGCCCGGCCGCCACCGTCGCGAGCCAGGTCTACTCGCACGTCTCGCTCGGCACGCCGATCGCGCGCATCGACCGCACCAGCGACACCACCGCCAACGTCGAGCTCCAGTTCCACGGCCTCGGCGACAGCACGCTCGCCACGGTCGCGTTCCCGAACTCGATCAACACGACCTTCAACTACGGCCCCTTCGGCGACCTCCTCGAGTCGACGACCAGCGCCGGCTCGACGGGCACGGGCACGCACAAGCGCCGTTTCAACGACAAGGTCCAGGACGACCTCACCGGACTCTCCTACTACGGAGCCCGCTACTACGACCGCCTGCTCCTCAACTGGACGCAACTCGACCCGCTCTACCTGCGCGTGCCGGATCTCGCCAAGCAAGCGACACCGCGCATGTCCAATCTGACGGTGTTCAGCCTCAACAACCCGGTGAGGTACATGGACCCGGATGGTCGGCAGCCAATACCGATCGGCTGGGTCCCACGGATACTCGACAACGTGGAGCGAACCAGAGGTGGAGGTATGTCGTGCGAGAGCTGTGACCCGCCGCCCAATCGCGATCGGGCGCCCATAACGGCTGAGCGTCCTAACAAGCCAAGTCCGATCTGGTCCGACCCCGACCGACTGATGCTAGACCGGATCACCGACGCTGAGCGGGCTGTGAAGCGCGCAGCATTCCGGGTCAAGGCCATCGCCAAGGGGATGTCCGCTGCTCCCACGGAGCCCAGGATGCTTCCCGGCGGCGATAGTGCTCCGCCGAGTGGCGGCGGGGCGGAGCCGAGACCATCTAGACCGTTTCGCAAGCGATCCTCTTACGATCCCCCGCCGTTCAACCTCGGTGGCTACGGCATCCCGAAGTGCGCTCCAGAACCGCTCGCTCCTGAGACCGATTGGCTGCCGGCGTCGTTTCCCGACATGGACTACGTCAACGATGCGCTGCAAGGTCCGCACGAGACATGGACGGACGAGGATGAAGCCGCGTGGATGTACTACGAGAACTCGAAGGGCGAGCCTCCGATCGAGGCGAGACGCTCGTTCTAGAGCGCTCGGTTCCCGACGCGCGGTTCGAATGCTGGCCGGTCAGTTCGACTGAACGAACTGGCCGGCCAGCGCGTCTCGACCTTGCAACGTCCCGAAACGTCGTTTCGCAGCGGTGGCGCGGCCTTTGCTCTGCGGCCACGCATGTCGCTACGGCCCGCCTTGATCGCGCTTCTCGTCGCCCCCACGTTTGCCGGCGGCTGCCTCAGCTCCGACGACGAGGAAGCAACCGAAGCCGCCGAAGCGGTCGCTCCGCCGCCGCGCGGTGGCTACTTCAAGATCCAATCCCTCGGCAATCGCTGCGTCGATGCCGGTGCGGTGAACGCCGATGGCGTCGGACCGCTCGTGATCCGCACATGCAGCAGCGCGCAGAGCCAGATCTTCCAGTTCGGCGAGATCGACACCACGCACGACGTGATGTTCAAGCCGATCACGTCCTCGCGGTGTGTCGGCGTGAACGGCACGCCCTCCGAGGGCAAGCGCGTCACGCTGGAGCCGTGTAACACGAGCTCACCGAGCCAGCGCTTCGCGTGGGACGGCGACGCGTTGCTCATGGGCACCCAACCCGCGGGCGAGCGCGTGTCGCGCGACCTCACGTTCGAAACGCTCGACGGCGACACCCGCGAGAACACGCCCATCGAGGTCGATCACCGCGACCTGTCAGATGCTGAGTTCTGGCGTCTGGTCCCCGTGGGCACGAACCCGCGGCCGCATCCGCACGGTGGCTTCATCATCGTCGGCGACGAGATCCAGCTCCGCGAGGCGCTGGCCGCCGCGTCGTGGGGCACCGTCATCGTGGTCGCGCCGACGACGACCGACGACCTCGTGCTGGCCACGATTCCGATGAAGCAGGCACTGAAGGAGGGCGTCACCCTGCGCGGCAATCGCAAGTTCGTCTTCAACGGTCAGCGGCTCGTGGTCCCCCGGGACCGCTGGTTACCCCAGGATACGGAAGACACGTACTTCCTGCGCCTCGACGATCGCGCCCGCGTGACAGGTCTCCGCATCGAGGGAAACGACAAGCGCGGAGGCGCGCACAACTGGGCTCTGGCGATCGGCGATCCGTACCCGCCGCCCGCACCGCTTCCGCCGCCGCTGCCACTTCCGCCCAGGGCGATCATCGATCACGTTGAGCTCTCCCACTGGAGTGAATCGCACATCGTCGTGACGGGATCCAACCATTCTCATGACAGCATGAACGATCCCGCCGGCCGCTTCTTCTGTCCCAGCCGTGAGGCTTACCGCGGCGAGCCACCGGCTCAGATCGTCGGCAACTTTCTTCACCACGGTCAGGCCTACGGCGTCTCGGTCTACGCGGGCGGCGCCGCGTCGCTTCGCGGAAACCTGATCTTCGCGCAGGACGCGCACAACATCACCTCGAACTTCGTCGGCTACAACCGCTACGAGGCGTTCGATAACCTGTTCACGAGCCAGGAGAACGACAGCGAGCCCAACGCCATCTTCGACGTGCACGGCTCCTGCGCCGTCCAGCAGACGGTCGCCAACCACAACTGGGAGGGCGGCATCGCGGGCGGTCGGTTCGAGGTCGGCTGGAGCTCGTTCCTCACCGACCGCGCCGAGACGCTCCAGATCCGCGGTACGCCCTGTGACTCCTTCAGGTTCCACGACAACGTCTCGACACTGGGCGATGTCGGAAACGTGGTCATCAGCAAGAAGACGCCAACCTTCCACGATCCGGACGACAACGACTGCCGCTCGGCCACCGATCCCTTCGTGCCGGGCGACGACTCCACGATCCTCGTGGCCACCAACAACCGCTTCGCGAGCGCCAACCCACTGCGCGCCTGCCCGCGTCGCGCGTCTGGCGCGGCCGGCGAGTGCAGCGCTGGCGATCTCGCGGTGGGGGACTTCGACGGCGATGGCCGTGACGACCTCTTCTTCGGGTCGGGCGTGACCTGGTGGTTCTCGTCGGCCGGCAAGTCCGAGTGGCGCTTCCTCAACCGCATGCCCGATGTCGCGTCCGACCTGCGCTTCGGCGATCTCGATGCGGACGGCCGCACCGACGTGATCGCGCTGCAGGGCGGTCAGCTCGTCGTGTCGTGGGCCGGCGCGACGCGGTGGTTCCCGCTGGGCTCCATCACCGTGCAGGGCTTCGCGAACGTCACCATCGACGACTTCGCCGTCGGGCAGTTCGACGCCGATCCGCGCGCCGACCTGTTCGTCTCGAACGGCCTCACCTGGCTCTGGGCGTCCGGTGGCACCGGCACGTGGAACCTCTTCGGCGGCTATGGCTTCCGCACGAGTCAGTTGCGCTTCGGCGACTTCACCCAGGACGGCCGCACCGACGTGTTCGCGATCGTCTCCAACCGCTGGAAGATCGTGCCTGGCCCCGGCGCGGGCTGGCGTACCCTCGGGGTCGCGCAGGTCGCGAACATCGCCGAGCTCGTCGTCGCCGACTTCGATGGCGTGGGTGGCGCCGACGTCGCGTTCTTCAAGGACAACCCCTTCGCCGCCGACGAGTGGCGTGTGTCGAAGGGCGGGACGGCGGCATCGATACGGCTGGCGTACCAGGACCGTCGCCTGGCACCGCTGCCCGTCGGTAACTTCGATCTCGTGGCCGGCGCCGACGTCCTGTTCTGGAACGACGACCTCTGGCTGTCGCTGGCGTCGGGCGGCACTACGGACGACAAGTGGAGCCGCCAGAGCATGCGCTAGGAGTGCGTGGCTTGACCGGGCGAACCGCGCGCACGATTCGACCGCGCACCCGGAACGAGCCGGCAAGCGATGGCGCGTCGGAGCGAGCTCGCTGGGGTTGCGTGGCGGCCCATTCCTTGCTGAGCGCGGTGTCCATGATCAGACACCTTCGAATGGCCGCCATGGCGGCGACCGTGATGGGCGCGTTCGTCGTCCAAATGAGCCCCGCCGACGCCCTGCTCGACAAGAAGTGCCCTGCCACGGGTAACGCGAGCGATCGTCGATTCCCCGCGTCCAGCACCGTCGACTTCTGGATCACCACGAACGCCGCGAAGGACCCGATCGCCGGCACCGGCTTGTCACAAGGTGCGTTCACGAACGCGGTCGTGCAGGCGCTCAACATCTGGAACGAGGAATCCGGCGCGGCGATCAGGCTGCGCTATCGCGGCTTCACGTCGTCGACCTCGAAGTCCGGCGCCATCGTGATCCTCGGGCACAACACGGCCGACAACACGCGCGGCGCGACGGCCCAGATGAACTTCGGCAACAACACGATCGAGCTCTTCAAGTTCGGCGGCCGAGGCCAGCCGATCGTATGGACGACGTCTCCGGTGGGAGGCGGCGCGGACCTCGTCGCCGTTCTGGTCCACGAGATCGGCCACGGGGTCTACAACATCGGAGACTTCAAGAGCAGCCCGGAGTGCCCCGACGTCGGTCAGGTCTCGGTGATGCGTGCTGACGGCACCCGCACCCTTTCCAACTACGATCTCGAGCTCGCGCAGAACCGGTACAACACGCGGGCCGAGTTCGGACGCTTCTACTACAGCAGGATGAGCGGGCCGGCCTCGTGGCAGGCGCCGGTCGCGACCGACTCGGCCTACCTGCGTCCGCTGTTCCGACCCGGCTCGATCGGGCAGCGCTCGAACGACCCGTGGTTCGGCTGGATCTACGGCTTCGACAACGGCGAGCAGAGCGGCGGCACCGGCCGCGCCGACGTCAATCGCTTCAGCTTGACCGCGGGCTCGCAGGACTGGCGACTCTTCACGACGCCCGACGGAGCCCTCGGTCGGCCGGTCGCGGTCGCGTATCGTCCCGGCGGCTTCGTTTCCTCCGAGCTGCTCCTCGCGTATCAGAAGGTGCCAGCCGGCTTCCACGTCTACCAGTCGCTGAAGGGCCAGATCTGCTACCGGCTGTCGCAGAACGAAGGCATCACCTGGGGCAGCGAGGTCTGTCCGCCAGGCGCGCTCGCGACGGCATACGGCCTCACGGCGAGCTACGACTGGTACTCGAGCTCGTTCGTCATCGCCTTCACGCAGAACGATCCGCCCGGCGTCGTGTACGAGGTCGGGATCCTGGCGGTTCCGACGACCGGCAGCGGCGGCTCGCCGCGGGTGAGCTTCATCGGCGTCAAGTCGCCGCACGGTCCCGGCATCGCGTGCGGCGGATATCTCGGGGGCAGCAACTGCATGCTCGCGTTCCAGTCGACCAACTCCGTCGGAAACCTGGCGTGGACCAAGGTCGCGATCGATCCGAGCACGCGGACTGCAACCGCCGGGCCGGTCTCCACGTCGGCGTATAACATCTACGACACGCCCAGCGTGATCCACGACAACACCGACAACACGTTCCGTCTGGCGTACGCGGTCAACTCGAGCGCCATCTACACCTACAAGATGGACGCGGTGGCGGGCACCTCGTGGATCGGCACCGGCGACGTCTACAACGTCCCCGGCACCATGGTCTCGTCGCCGGTGCTCTACCCGCACCCGACGGGCGCCTACGCCTGGTTCATCAAGTACTGGTGAGCGCGGGCGAGCCCGTCCGTCGGCCGGGCGAACTGCGCGCACGATCTGACCGCACGAGTGGATCTATCCGGCAAGCGATGGCGCGCCTGAGCGAGCTCACTGCGTTTACGTGGCGGCACGACCCTTGCTGAATGCAGCGTTCATGAACGAACAGACTCGGATCGGCGCGATGGCGGCCACCGCCGCGGCCGTTTTTCTTCTGGCCTCGTCCACGGCTCGAGCCGCCGACTCGCGCTGTTGGTTTGGAGCCTCGCCAGGCTCCACCCCGTCGGGAATGAAGCAGTGGGCGACCACGCCCGGCTCCGTCACCACCGTACCCGTCTACGTGTCCACGTCGTCGACCTCGGGCGTGCATCGGTCGGAGTACGACCCATTGAAGGTCGCGCTCGCCACGCAAACGGCTCTCGAGCGGTGGAACGAGCAAGGGGGCACGACACTACGGCTCGCCTGGGGCGGACTCACCAACGACGACTCCTCCGGGGGCATCCGCGTGCAGAGTCATGCGAACTGCAACTCGAGGGCCGCGCTCGCCACCTTCGAGGATGTCGCGGGCACCATCACGTCAGCGACGATCACGCTCGCGCGCGCTCGGCATGACACGGTCTCGTGTGACCCGAGCTCGCTCTGGGTGCACCACCTGACCGCGTCGGAGCTCGTGGATCTGATGGTTCACGAGCTCGGCCACGCCATGGGCCGCAAGGACGCCTACATCCCCAATGTCGGGCCGAATGCGTGCGGCCAGGCGCACTCGACAGTCATGGCCTTCTCGAACACCCGGGACCTGAGCGACTTCGACCGTACCGATCACCAGTCGGTCTACGGCAGCCGGGCTTCGTTCACGACGCTGCAGCACAGGACGTTCTCGTCGATCTGGGGCGGAATCGTCGACGACGGTCCCGGCGAATGGGACGTACGCGCTGCCTCGGGCTCGTCCCATCAGCACTTCGTGATGCCCGTACCACTGGTCCAGTTGTTCACGGCGATCCCGCGGATCGCCGTTTCGAACTGGCGGTACGACTACGACTGGGACCTGCGGAGCTTCATCTTGCCGACGATCCCGACGCGTCATCCCGTGTCCGCGTCCTACGCTCCAACCGGCACCGGCATCATCGCCTACGTCGTCGACAGCGGCACCGTCGGCGCGCCGTTCAAGGTGTGCCACCGTCTTCGCGACACCGGTGGCTACTGGGGGCTCGAGAGCTGTCTCGACCCGAGCTCGTCGACGCTGTGCACCGGCAACGTTCGTGAAGGCGTGTCGACGGCCTACGACCCCATCTCCGGCCGCTTCCTGATCGTGAATGCGTGCTTTGCTCGCGATCACGGGGGCGCGATTCGCGAGGGCGTCCTCGTCCGCAGCGTCCCGCAACCCAGTTGCGCGTTCAACTGCCTCAGCGCGAGCGCGTTCGTCCCGATGAATCCGGCGGAGGGAGCCGCGATCGCCTGCTCCGACTATCAAGCGATCGGCGAGCCGCTGCGAGCGAACTGCCGCCTGGTGTGGGCAGACCGATCGGTCTACGGCCAGCCGATCATGTGGAAGACGATCGGGGTGACTCCGGATCCGGCGGTGATCGTCGGCACCTCGACGCTCACGGCGCCTGGAATCTTCAGCGACCACGCTCCGTCGGTCGCCTGGTTCAAGGGGCAGTTCCGGCTAGCGGTGATCCGTTTCGGTCGCGATATCGACCTGTACAAGATGTTGCCGACATCGAGCACCACGTCATGGACCTTCGAGAAGCGGATGAACTCCACGGGCTGGGTTTCGCCGCCCACGTTGTCCCCAACGCGAGGTTGCACCTCGTCGACGTGTACCGACCGACTCACCATGTTCTGGCTTCGGTACCAGTGACGTCGCGGCTCGACCCCCACTCGACGGGCGCCTACGCTTGGTTCATCGAGTACTGGTGGGCGAGGCGATCGACGCGATAGCCTCCTCGCGTTGGCAGACACCTCGCGAACAGCGCCCGCCGGGGACGACTGGGATGGCGCGCCGATCCAGCTCGGCGCCTCCATGGGCCGCTATCAGCTCGTGACCGTCGTCGGCGCGGGTGGCATGGGCGTGGTCTTCGAGGCGCGCGACCCAGAGCTCGACCGCACGGTCGCGGTGAAGATCCTGCGCGAGAGCACGAGCGCCTCGGAGACCGACGGTGCACGACGGCTGCGGCGCGAGGGGCAGACCATGGCGCGTCTCGCGCACCCCAACGTGCTGCGTGTCTACGACGTCGGCGTCGATCACGGGCATGTCTTCGTCGCGATGGAGTTCGTGTCGGGTGGCACGCTCGCGCATTGGCTCGCGCGTGAGCCGCGCACACCGGACGCGGTCGTCGCCGCGTTCGTCGAGGCCGGCCGCGGGCTCGCCGCCGCGCACGACGCCGGGCTCGTGCATCGCGACTTCAAGCCGGCCAACGTCATGGTGGCCTCCGACGGACGCGTGCTGGTCACCGACTTCGGTCTCGCACGCTCGCCGGCGGCCGAGCAGGACGCGCCGTCGGAGTCGCCCGATCTCTCACTGACGACGACACCGCCGACCGAGACCGTGACGCGTGAGGGCCAGCGCGTCGGCACCCCCGCGTACATGGCGCCCGAGCAGCACGCGGGCAGGCCGGTCGACGCGCGCGCCGACCAGTTCAGCTTCGCGGTGGCGCTGTGGCGCGCGCTCTACGGCACGCCGCCGTACGCCGGATCGTCGGCGGCCGAGCTCGCGGTGACGACCGCTTCCGGCGTCCGCATCGCCCCGTCCGCGGAGACGTCGGCACGCGTGCCGGCGTGGGTGCGCGTCTCGCTCGAACGCGCCCTTGCTTCCGATCCGGCGCAGCGTTTCCCGTCGATGAACGAGCTGCTCGCCGCGCTCCAACCGCCGGCGGCGCCGTCGCGTGGTCCGCAGTGGGGCGTAACCGCAGTTGCGGCCGCCGGCGTCGCCGGCGTCGTCGGACTGTGGGCGCTCGATCGCTCGCGTTCGGCGGCGACCGCCGCGGCGGGGGACGTGTGCGCCGCGACTGTCGATCGCGCCGCCGCGGTGTGGGGCGACGATGTGGCGGCGTCGGTGCGGGCGGCGTTCGTCGCTACCGGCGAGCCATACGCCGAAGCGGCCCACGCAGAGGTCTCTCGCCAGCTGGCGCGCTGGGCGGCGGATTGGGAGGCCGCGCGCCGCGACAGCTGCGAGGACACGCGCGTACGCCGCGAGCAGTCTGACGCGATGATGGATCTGCGCGCCAGCTGCCTCGATCGCAGGTTGGGCGAGGTCTCCGCGTTCGTCGGAGAGCTGTCGCGGGCCGACGCGACGGTCGTCCGCGGCGCCGCCAGGGCCGGGGCGTCCATCGGCGAGGTCTCGGTCTGCGGCGACGCCGCCGCCCTCGCGCGACGCTCCCCGTTGCCCGCCGATCCGGCGAGGCGCAACGCGATCGCTGCGGCCGAACGCGACATCGACGTGGCGCGCGCGCAGTTCGCCGCCGGCCGCTACAAGGAGGCGCGAGAAAGCGGTGACGTACTCGTCGCGCGGGCGCGCGCGACCGGCTACGCGCCTGTTCTCGCCGACGCGCTGTTCGTCGTGGCCAAGGCGCTGCCGTGGCGCAACGAGGCAGCGCGCGCTCGCGCGCTTCTCGACGAGGCGGTGCTGGCGGCCGAGGCGGGCGGCGACGACGCCCTGCGCTTCGAGTGCGAGGTCGCGCTGACGCGCCTGGTCGGCTACGACCTCGAGCAGGACGCCGATGGTCTCGAGCACGCACAGCGCGCGGCCGCGCTCCTCGTGCGCTTGGGGCCGGACCTGCGGCGGCAGGCACGGCTCTTGGACGCCCGCGCCACCGTCGACTGGTGGCACGGGCGCTACGCCGACGCCCACCGCGCGGCCGAGGAGGCCGTCGCGCTCTTCGAGCGCAGCGACGCGCAGGGGGCGGACCTGGCGACGACGCTCCACATGCGCGCGATCATCGAGGACGATCTCGGTAACGGCGCGGCTACGAGCGCCACCGAGGATCTCGCCATCGCCATCGGCGAACGCGCGTTCGGTGCGCGCCACCCGTCGGTCGCCAACTTCTGGGGCACCAAGGGTAACGGCCTGCGCCGGATCGGGCGGTTCGAGGAGAGCCGCGCCGCGCACCTGCGCAGCCTCGAGATCATCGAGGCCGTGCACGGGCCCGAGTCGATGCTCGCCGGCGACACGCTGGTCAACCTGGCGACCGTCGACCTCGACGAGAACAAGTACGCGGACGCGATCCCGCGGCTCGAGCGCGCGCTCGCCATCGTCGAGAAGGCGGTCGGCGCCGACCACGGTCGCACCGGGCTCGTCGTCGAACGTCTCGGCAGCGCCCTGTCGAACGTGGGCCGCAACGCCGAGGCCGAGGCCGCGCTCCGTCGCGCCATCGCGATCCATCGCGCGCGCATCGGGCCCGACGCGCCGCCAACGGCGGCATCGCACAAGCAGCTCGGCGATCACTTCCTCCGCTCCGCCCGGCCGTCCGACGCGCGCAACGCGTACCGCGAAGCCGTGCGCGCCTATCATGCCTCGCAGGGCGAGCGCACGCCCCTCGCGACCCAAGCGCTCGTTGGCCTCGGTGACGCGGAGCTCGCGCTTGGCCGGCGCGCCGCCGCCGTCGCCGCGTACGAGCGCGCGCAGACCTCGGTGGCCCCCGACGCGGCCCCGTTGCGCGACGCGATCGCCGAGCGGCTGACGCGTGCCCGCGCCCGCTAGGTGCGGTGTACGACCCACCACGCGTTCGTCTCGTCGCTCCGTCGTGCTGCTCTGGCGCCATGTGCGCGGGCGCGCCGACGACGGTGCCGACCGTTGTGAGCGCGTCGCGGACATTCGACGTCGGATCCGCGCTTTGCTCCTCGTAGCCGCTCGCCGAGCTTCTTCGCGGCGTGCGGCTGGTTGCCGGCGCACTCGAGCTTTCCGGTTGACTCCTGCGGGGTGAAGTATATACGGTGTTTACTAGAGCAGGCGAGGGGAACCTGCTCGGGGGAGGCCTCATGTCCGTTCGCATCGGCGGTCGAACGCGCGGAGCTCTGTGCGCTGTGATCTCGCTAGCTTGTCTGGTCGGCGTGGCCAGCGCCAAGACCGACAAGAAGGACACCCAGGCGAAGTCCTGGGTCGTCGACGCGTCGCACGGCACCTTCAGCGAGCAGCTCCGCATCGAGGTGCCCGGGTTCCGTGATCTCACGCCGAACCTGGCGCTCACCTACGACTCGTCCGGCGGCAACGGCTGGGTGGGCGTCGGCTGGAGCCTGGACGGCGTCGGCCTGATCGAGCGCGCGAGCCCGGGCAAGGGCGCGCCCAGGTACAACGCGACCGACGTCTTCCTCCTCGACGGCGAGGAGCTGGTCGCGTGTGTCGCCGGCATGGTGAGCCCGAGCTGCACGACCGGCGGCACCCACGCGACCAAGGTCGAGAGCTACCAGCGCATCGCGCTCACCGGCACCGGTCAGGGCAGCCGCTGGACGGTCACGCAGAAGGACGGCACGCGGCGCATCTTCGCGCCGGTCTACCTCGTGAACGGCGGCGCCGACGTCTACCGCTGGGGCCTCTCGCAGGTCATCGACACGCGCGGCAACACGGTGACGTACACGTGGGGCACGAACCAGCTCGGCTGCTGCTGGGAGTACCCGCAGGCGGTCAGCTACAACGGCACCACCGTCGCGTTCCACTACGAGGCACGGCCGGATCGCGAGAGCAGCGCGATCGGCGTCGGGCTGCGCACCGTCCACGGGCGCATCAAGACGATCGACGTGACGGTGAGCGGCAGCCGCGTGCGCGCGTATCGCCTCGCGTACGTGACCAGCGGCCCGACGTCGCGCTCGCTGCTCGCGAGCGTGCAGCAGTTCGGCACCGACGCGACGCTCGACGGCTCCGGCACCATCACCGGCGGGACCAGCCTGCCGGCGATCACGTTGCAGTACCAGGGCGGCTCGCCCGCGTTCACCGCCGGCAACCAGGACGGGGACGTGAGCGACTCGACCGACGCCGAGTTCTTCGCCGTCGACATCAACGGCGACGGCAAGAGCGACATGCTCGAGGTCTACAAGGTCTGCGTGTTCATCTGCTGGCGCTACCGGGTGGCGTGGATCTCGAACGGCGCGTCGTACACGCAGGCATCGAGCGAGTCGGGCCTGTCCACCGGCACCAGGACGCGTTTCTTGCCCATGGACGTGAACGGCGACGGCAAGGGCGATCTGGTCGAGCTCTACGAGAGCTGGGGCTCGATGCGCCGCCGCGTGTGGCTCTCCGACGGCACGCGCTTCACCCAGGCCTCCGACGGCTGCTGCATGAAGTCGACCTCGGACGAGGCGCGCTACTACGCGATGGACGTCAACGGCGACGGCCAGGGCGATCTGGTCGAGCTCTACATGAGCGTGTGGCTCTCGCCCAAGGGACGGCGCGTGTGGTTCTCGAACGGCACCGGCTTCACCGAGGGGCCGAGCCAGAACCTCGACCACGACAAGAAGTGGCTCTACCTGTCGCTCGACGTGAACGGCGACGGCAAGGCCGACATGGTCCAGCTGCGGGACTGGTACGGCGGGGTCCAGCGCACGACCTGGCTGTCGACCGGCACCGGCTTCGGCGCCGGCGTCGTCGACACCTGCGACGGGCAGGTCGTCGAGCAGCAGCAGGACGGGGTGGTCACCGAGTGGTCGCCGTTCTTGCCCATGGACGTGAACGGCGACGGCAAGGACGATCTCGTCAACGTCGCCGCGTTCTTCGGCAACCGCGTCCGCCGGGTGTGGCACTCGACCGGCAGCGGCTTCGTCGAGGTGTCCGAGGTGACCGTGCCGTTCTACGACGCCGGCGACTGGTTCCTCGCCATGGACGTGAGCGGCGACGGGCGCGCCGATCTGATCACGATCGAGTCGATCGGCTTCGGCCTCGAGCAGCGCAAGATCTGGCTGTCGGTGGGCGACACCTTCGTCGCGGGCGCGACCGACACGCAGTCGGCGTTCGGCGAGGGCACCAAGCTGGTCGCCGCCGACGTCGACGGCGACGGGCTGGCGGAGATGGTGACGCTGGACTCGTTCTTCGGGAACCGGACCCGGCGCATCTGGAAGACGTCCGGGCCGTACCCCGACCTGCTCGCGTCGATCCAGGGCAGCCTGGGGGCGACCACGAGCGTGAGCTACACGCCGTCGTCGGCGTGGACCAACACCAACAACCCGCCGCTCCTGCAGACCGCGACGGCGGTGACGCTCGACGACGGCCGCGGCGGCGTGGCGACGACGACGTACACCTACGGCGGCGGGCTCTACGACCGGCTCGACAGGCGGTTCCTCGGCTTCCGCTACGAGAAGGAGACCCGACCGTGCATCGCCGGCGAGGCGAGCTGTCCGTACCACGAGACCTGGTTCCGCCAGGACTACGGCGCGGCGTCCAAGCCCGAGCGCATCGATCGCCGCGCGGGCAGCGGGCAGCTGCTCGAGGCCGAGCTCTACGAGTACACGACCAACGGCGCGACCGTGCCGTGGACGTCGCTGCGCACCGGCAACTGGAAGTACACGTACGCCGGCTCGGGCGCGGCGTGCCCGGGCGCGCAGTGCAAGCGCACGTACGTCAGCCGCACGTACAACGCCTACGGCGACGTGACGGTCGAGGTCGAGCACGGCGCGTACGACACGAGCGGCGACGAGCACACGCTCGTCCACACGTTCGTGCCCAACACCGGCGCGTACATCGTGAACAAGCCGGCCGACGTGAAGACGTTCGCGGGGGTCGGCACCGGCGGGGCGTTGCTCACGCAGACGGTCACCTACTACGACGGCGCGACCGCGTGGAACCAGGCGCCGGCGATCGGGTCGCCGACCAAGGAGGCGCGCTGGCTGTCGAGCCCGAGCTCGTTCGTCGAGACCCGCAAGGAGTACGACGCGTGGGGCAACGTGACCGCCGAGATCAACGCGCTCGGCGCGCGCAAGGACATCGCGTTCGACACGGCCTATCGCATCTTCGCGATCAGCGAGACCAACGCGCTCGGCCAGGTGACCACGACGGCGTGGAACACCGTGTGCGGCGAGAAGTCCCAGACCGTCGACCTCAACAGCCAGCCGACCACGATGACGTACGACCCGTTGTGCCGGCTGGCGCAGAAGGTCGAGCCCGGCGGCAACTTCGAGCGTCACACGTGGGTCGGCCTGGGCAGCGCGGCCACGCAGTACGAGCTGATCGAGACGCCGGCCGCCGACGGCGGCGCCACGCCGATGTGGCGCCGCGAGTACCTCGACGGGCACAAGCGGATCTGGCGCGAGGTGAAGCAGGGGCCCGCGGCGTCGGGTGACAGCTACGTCGACCGGAGCTACAACGCGCGCGGCGAGGAGACGTCGAGGACGCGCCCGTACGCGTGGGCCGCGGGCTGGCCGGCGCCGCAGCTCTACACCACCACCACCGCCTACGACGCCCTCGATCGGCCGATCCGGGTCACCCACCCCGACGGCAGCTACCGGACGACGAGCTATCACCTTTGGTCGACGACCGAGACCGACGAGCTCGGGCGCAGCGAGGTGAACGAGCAGGACGCCCACGGCCGGCGCATCGTGCACGAGGAGCAGGTCGGCGGCGTGTCCGAGCTGGCGATCTACGTCTACGACGCGCGCGGCAACCTGGCGCAGTCGATCGATCCCGAGGGCAACACGATCACGTACGTCACCGACTCGCTCGGACGCACGATCGCGATGAACGACCCCGACTGGGGGCCGTGGACGTACACCTTCGACGGCGCCGGCCGCATGACGTCGCAGACCGACGCCAAGGGCCAGCGCACCGACTTCGCCTACGACGTCCTCGATCGCAAGATCCGCAAGACGTCGAAGGCCGGCACCGGCGCGGCGGCGACCGTGACCTGGACCTACGACGAGGTGCGGGCCGGCTACTTCAACCGCGGCCGCCTGACGTCGATGACCGACGGCGCCGGCGGCAAGACGCTCGACTACGACGCCGCCGGCCGGACGATCCGCACGGTACGCACCACGCAGGGCGCGGCCTACACGTTCCTGCGCGGCTTCGACGCCGGCGGGCGCACGCTGTGGACGACGTACCCCGACGGCGACACGCTGGGTACGCCGGCGGCGCCGCTCGGCTACGACGCCGCGGGCCGCGTGCGCTCGATCCCCGGCTACGTCACGTCGGTGCTCTACGACGCCGCCGGCAAGGTGACGCGCCTCGACGGGGCCAACGGCGTCGTCAGCGTGCGGACGTACGCGCCGGCGCGGGGCTGGCTCACCGGGGTCTCGACGACGTCGGGGGCGCAGACGATCCAGAGCCTGGCCTACACGCGCAACGCCAAGGGCCTCATCACCGCGGTG
>ERZ761602.1840-NODE-1840-length-36252-cov-6.997044_pt1 | contig 36252 bp, 37 predicted proteins | sample MGYA00512165_ERZ761602 | MGnify/ENA primary metagenome ERZ761602 (study PRJEB28899, sample SAMN02445085) | bioreactor sludge metagenome | biome: EBPR sludge; isolation source: Thorneside wastewater treatment plant | place: Australia: Brisbane, Thorneside...
ATTGATGCGCTGCTGGCCCTGCTCAACTCTGATGTCGTTCCGTGGGTGCCGCGCAAGGGCAGCGTGGGCGCCTCGGGCGATCTGGCGCCTTTGAGCCACATTGCGCTGGTGCTGCTGGGCGAGGGTAAGGCCTACTTTCAGGGCAAGCTCATGGCCGGAGGCGAGGCTTTGAACAAAGCCGGCCTCAAGCCCGTGGTGCTTCAGGCGAAAGAAGGCCTCGCGCTGGTCAACGGAACGCAGATCATCCAGGCCATTGGCCTGCGCACGATTGTGCAGGCCCGCCGGTGGCTGAAGGTGGCCGATGCCGCCGCCGCCTGCTCGCTGGAAGCCCTGCGCGGCAGCGACTCGCCCTTTGACGCACGCGTAGCGAGGATTCGCCCCCACCCCGGCCACGCGCTGGTGGCTCGTAACATGCTCAAGATGCTCGAGAAGAGCGCGATTCGCGAGAGCCACCGCGAGAATGATCCCCGCGTGCAGGACGCCTACAGCCTGCGCTGCGTGCCGCAGGTGCATGGCGCGGCGCGCGACGCCTTTGCCCACATCGAGCAGGTGTTCGAGCGTGAGCTCAACGCCGTGACCGACAACCCGCTGTTGTTCCCCGATGATGGCGAAGTGATCTCGGCGGGCAATTTCCACGGCCAGCCACTGGCACAGGCGCTGGATTACCTGGCGATTCTCCTGTCGGAAATCGGCGCGATCTCGGAGCGGCGCACGGAGCAGATGGTAAACCCCGACCTGAGCAACCTGCCGCCATTCCTCGTCAAGGACAGCGGCCTCAACAGCGGCCTGATGATTGCGCAGGTCGTGGCCGCCGCGCTCGCCAGCGAAAACAAGATTCACTCGCACCCGGCCAGCGTGGACAGCATTCCCACCAGCGCGAACAAGGAAGACCATGTGAGCATGGGCGTGACAGCCGCGCTCAAGGCCGACCACGTGCTGAAGAATGTAAAGAACATACTGAGCATCGAGCTGCTGGCTGCGAGGCTTGCCCTCGAGTACCACAAGCCGCTCAAGCCGGGCAAGGGCGTCCAGGGGGTGTATGACGCCCTTTCAAAGGTCACCCAACCGCTGGAACGCGACCGCGCGCTGTACGAGGACTTCGAGAAGGTGCAGGGCGTCGTGGATCAAGGCGGCCTCGACTCCGTCCTGGACCAACTTGAGTAGGCGTCCGCGGGCAGGCGCTGTGTGCGCCACGGTCGCAGCATGTCGGCCAAGCGCTGCTCGTTCCGTTCAGGGCCTGGCGGCAACGGGCAGGCGCAGGACGGGCGCAAGCCTTGGGCTGTGATCGACAGCAATCTCGGCGTCGAGCGCCTTGGCTTCATCCCAGTGGTCGGCGCCGGTGTGCGTGTTGCGCTCATAACGCGGCGAGTTGCCCCCCGTCACCACGAGTTTCATTTCATGACCCTTGGCAAAGGTATAGACGTTGGGATTCAGCCTGACTTTCAGAGTCACCGGTTCACCGGGCTTGAGCAGGGCGAGCTTGCCCGTGGCGTACCTGGCACGCTGAATACCTTCAGCCACCAGATAGGCCCCTTTGCCATCGTCGTCCAGCAGGCGCAGGTGAATGTCGCAGTCCACGCGGTTCACTGTAATGGTCAACTCCAGCTCCGCGCTACCCAGAAGCGCCAGGGGCTCTTCCAGCTTGCCCGTCGAGTAAACCAGCACATCCTTGCGCTTGAGCAGCGCGGCGTTGTCCTTGGGACCATAGCTCATGGGCGGCAGGTTGGCTCCCCCGAGAGTGGGGCTGGCCTGGCGAGGGTCATAAGTGAAGGCCCGGCTGAAGGACTCACCTTCCGCGACGGGCCGGACTTCAGCCGCGGAGATTTCGCCGGCGCGGTGTAGATTCAGCTGGAGAAGGTCGCGCTTGAAACCCGCCACACTCTCGGCCGTCAGCCATCGGTCCTCGCCACACTGATAAAAGTGAACGCGCGGCAGCTTGTCATAACCGTTGTCCTTCTGCTCGCGGAGGAAGTAGTCAAAGAATTTGAGCGTGACGCTCGTGCTGTAGTCCTCGCCGCCCTTGAACTCAAGGTCGCCCTGGCGCGGCATGTCGATGGCCGTATGCGCCCAGGGACCCATGACGAGACGGGTGTGTTTGCGCGTGGCTTCTCCGCCCCTGGTGACCAGGTCGCTGTAGTTGTCGATCACGTCGCGCGGGTAGTTGTCCCACCAGCCGCTGACCAGAAGACAGGGTACCTGGATCTTTTCAGGCGTGTAGGAGTTGGACCTGGCTATGGACCAGATCTGGGAGTCGGGTTGGGGAAAGCGGCTCACCATTTCGCCCACGCCAAAACCCAGCCGGTCCAGGGCGTTTACGTGGGCCTCCAGCTTCACGCCGCCCTCGTAGTAGGACTCATAGCGGCTGCCCTGGTATGCAATCAACGGAGCCGCGCATACCAGGTGCGGCGGCTGCTCAGAAGCCGTGTCAAACTGCTGCTTGCCCAAGGCGCTGCCGCCCCAGGTGCCCACCTTGCCGTTGCACCAGTTCTGGGCCGCGCACCACTCAACACAGTCATAGCCGTCCTGCCCGCGGCGCCAGGTGCGGCGGTTGACGCCCTGCTGTGCCGCTCGGCTTCCGAAGAAGCCGCGCCAATCTACGAACACATAGGCGTAATTCTCGCGGTCAAAGCGGCCCCAGGCTTTGGCGGAACCTCGCCCAGCTTCGCCGGCGCGCTCGGCGTCACCGAATTCGCGGCCCATGTTGTTCTTGTTGTAGGGCGTCTGGACGAGGATGCAGGGGTAACGCCCCTCCTTCTTGGGGAGCAGGACATTGGCAGCCAGAGATTTGCCGTCGCGCATGGGAATGGCGACATCGCGCATCTCGCTGAGCCAGGGTGCCTTGGGCACTTCGGATTCCTGGGCCTGCGTCGGCGTCAGGGTCAGGAACAGCAGAGCTAGCAGGGGCAGAGCGTGGCGCATGTTGGGCTCCCGTGAGCGCCTATTACACCCCCGGGGCGCAGCAAGGTTGCGGGTCAGACCAGGCGCTGTTTGAGCTTGTCGCAGGGGTACTCCTCAAGCCAATCCGAAACCTCGGCGGGGGAGGCCTCTGAGCCGCGCCGCAGCAGATGGGCCAGGGCCAGCAGCAGGATAGGGACAATCACGAAAGTGCCGGAGATGGCCTGGGCTCGCACAATCACGGTAAGGTTGGCCTCGCCCATCGTCGTGGCCTCGGGCTCAATGACTCCGCTGAAAGCCACCCAATAGGTCACCCCGAGCTGGAACAGCACAATACCGGCCCAGAACAGCGGCGCAAAGAGGCCCTTGAACGGAAGATGCCGCAGGGTGACCTGGCCGCGCTTTTCCCCCGCGGCCAGCAGCGCGTCGATGCGCTGATTGATGAAAATGATGAGCCAGCCCACCACGAACCAGCCGGCGTAGTTAGCCAGGGGCACAGAGAAGTGATAGCCGGGATCGGGGTAATAGTAAATCTCGCCCAGAAACCAGTAGCGGCCGAGATGGGTCACGGGGTCCGTGATGAGATCAATGACGACCATCAGCACGGCTCCCAGAAACAGCACGAAAGCCGAATTGCGCACGCGGCGCGGCGTCACGCGCTGCACGTCAAGGCCCTGCCTCCATAGTGAAGACATGAAGAACTGTGCAAAGCTGAAACTGACGTAACTCAGGAAGGAGAACGACAGGCTGTCAAAGAAGGGCACGCCGGCGATGACCAGGTCATTGGAGAGGGCCTCATAATTGTAGACATACCAGCCAAAGGGGATGCCATTGACCTGGGTGCTGCAGTACTCGGCGACAAAGGCCACGAGGTAGCCACTGACCATCCAGATAATCGTGCGCAGCCAACCCTGCTCCAGCCACGACAGCGCGAGAAACGCCAGCAGAAACAGCGTGACGTAGGGGCGGAAAGTGAACGACCACAGCAGTTCGAGCATCTTCGGAATGTAGCCGCACCGGGGTCGAAACGCGAGACGCAGCCGTTACTTGGGAAGACGCATGACGTGGTAACGGCATTCGTCACCGCCGCGCTTGCGGCAGGGCCCGGCGACGTGCGAAACGGAGTACTGGGTGCTGCCCTTGAAGCGATCGACCAGGGCGCTGATGATGCCGAGGTCGAAGTCGCAGGGGTAAGGATTGTCGCAGCGAACGCAGTAAATGCCGGGCTGCTGCTCGGAGTATTCGTAACAGCCGATTTCGCCGTTGCGGTGGGCGTTGTGGTAAGCGATGTCAATGCTCTGGAGAGCCGAGGCGACATCCCTCATGGCCTCCTCCGGGAAGGCCGCCGCCGAGGGAATGCGATAACCGATTGAGTAGAGCGTGTCGGGGCCCAGGCGTTCGCTGATGCGCTTGAAGACGTTCAGCCAAGCCTGCATGTTGTACCAGCGCGCGCCGTTGGGCTCGACGATGCCCTCTTTGCGCAGGAGCTCAAGACCCACACCCCGAATCATCATGCCGCCCAGCACAGCCACAACAGTGCGACCGTCCACTTCCACCTTGCTTGAGCTGGCTTCAAAGGGGCGAAACACGGGCAGCTCCTTCGCGCGGCCTCAAACCGAGGCCGCCAGGCCCCTGAGGTAGGCGCGCAGGGCATCGGCACAGGAAGCAGTGGGTCCCGCGACATTACCCTCAAAAGTTACACGCTGCTGAATGAGGCCATAGGTAATCGCCAGTGCCACCCGTGCCGCCACGGCCGGGTCCACTGTTCTGGGCAACTCCCCGAGTTCCTTGGCACGCTCCACCAGAGTCTCAATCAGGAACAGAGACTCACTGGCAATCTGCCGGATTCCCCGTGCAATCTGGTTGTTCTCACTCTTGCCGACGTGGCTCCACATGTGCAGTACGATGCTGGAAAACTCGCCCAGCGAAAGAATGCGCGCTTCCTGCTGCACGCAGAACTCCACGATTTGATCCAGGGGACGGCCAATTTGACTGGGCGGATCGTTGCCTTCCTCGCTGCTGAAAACGTATCGAACGAGGTCACCGGCAAGGGCCTCTTTGCTGTCGAAATAGAGGTAAACGCTGCCCTTGGCCACACCGGCCTCATCGGCGATAGCAGCCACTGAGGCCCCATCGAACCCGTCGCGGGCGAAAACACGCAGCGCTGCATCAAGCAGCTGCCGGTGGCGTAGCTCCCGCTTGGGTGATGAAACGCGCATTATGACCAACCAGTCATTGTGGACGTTTGGATTGTAGTGTTGGTGCCGTCAATGGCTATAGCGAAATACGCGTTACCCAGAAGGCAGGGAGTAACGGCCTTCAGGGGCTCTTGGTTCGATAGAAAACGATCCTGTGCAATTAAAGAACTACGGCACAGGTCACAGTGCCCCTGCAAAGAGGGGGCCCGAGCGGTCACGAAGTCACGGCGCCAGCAGCGAGGCAACCAAAGCCCACCGGAAGTGACAACCTGCAGACATTTCCTGGCAGCGCCCTAAACCCGGGTCACGAAGTTCCACTTGTCTTCGGATTTGCCGGTGACGAGGTCGAGGTAGGCCTTCTGGATACGGCCGGTGATTGGGCCTCTCGCGCCGGAGCCGATAGTGATCTTGTCAAGGGAACGAATGGGCGTGATTTCGGCAGCGGTGCCGCAGGCAAAAACTTCGTCGGCAGTGTACAGCTCAGCCCGTGCAATCGTGCGTTCCACGACCGGAATGTTCATGTCGCGTGCCAAGCGCATCACGGTGTCCCGGGTGATGCCGCTGAGAATCGAGTGGCCGATGCCCGGCGTGTTGATCACGCCATCGCGCACGACAAATATATTCTCGCCTGAACCCTCGCTGAGCATGCCGGCGGCGTCAAGCGCAATACCTTCGCTGTAGCCGTTGGACAGCGCCTCCATCTTGATCAGGGCGCCGGAAGCGTAGTTGGAAGCGCACTTGGCGATGCTGGGCGTGGAGTTGGTGGTGTTGCGCTGCCAGCTTGAAATCATCATGTCCACGCCCTTTTCCAGGGCTTCGTCGCCGAGGTACTTGCCCCAGTCCCAGGTGATGATGTCGAGGGAAACCGGGTTCTTAAGCGGGTTGACCCCCATGGGCCCGAAATCGCGGTAAACGATGGGCCGCAGGTAGCAGGCCTTGAAGCGGTTGACGCGTACAGCTTCCAGGCAGGCCTTGGTGACTTCCTCCTGCGGAAAGCGGATTTCCATGCGGTAGATTTTGGCGCTGTCGTAGAGGCGCCGAACATGCTCGCGCAGGCGAAAAATGCCGGACTTGCCGTCGGCCAGCTCATAGCAGCGGATGCCCTCAAACACGGCGCTTCCATAGTGAATGGCGTGGGTGCAGATATGCACCGTGGCATCCGCCCAGTTGATGAACTCACCGTTGCGCCAGATTTTCTCGCACAGCTGCTTTGACATGGCTTCACCCAGCAATCTCTCTCAAACCGCACAAGGCCATCCGCTGACGGCCGCATCGCACGCCAGCTAGATAACGCCAACCACGGCGGGAGTAAAGCCTAAGCGCCCACCAGTTTTTGTAACTCAACCTTGAACTTCGCCAAGGCTTGCGAGCGATGGGAAAGCTTGTTCTTGGTTTCAGCTTCAAGCTCTCCAAACGTCTTGCCCAGGGGCGGGTAGAAAAACAGCGGGTCATAGCCAAAGCCGCTCGATCCGGCGGGCTGGGCCGCAATGCGGCCCTCCACGGTGCCGCGCGTCGTGATCAGGACCTTCATGGGATTGGCCAGGGCGATAGCGCACACAAAGCGGGCCTTGCGCTTTTCCGGCGGGACGCCTTTGAGATTCTTCAACAGCAGAGCGTTGTTGGCGGCGTCATCGCCGTGCTTTCCGGCATAGCGCGCGCTCAACACACCGGGTGCGCCCTGCAGCGCGTCCACCTCAAGACCGCTGTCGTCCGACATCACGTAAACTTCGACGCCCGTGTAGTCCGGCATGCGCGGCAGGCGGCCGCTGGAACCCAGGCTGACGGGCTTGTGGCGACCGCTGGTTTCTTTGGCGCGCTTGGCGGAAAGGGCGTCGAAGTCAATCTCATCCTCGTCATCTTCCGAGCCCGCCGAGGTGCTCTGATTGGCATAGCTCACGCGCTGCGAAAGGGCCGCAAACCGCGCCAGCTCAAGGGCCTTTTTGCCGGCATTGCCCTCGAAAGTCTTCTCATCTTCCTGGACCGGAGGCACATTCGGAAAGGCCCACAGAGGCACCAGCTCGAGGTCCCGCACATCACTGAGGATTGCGCGGATCTCTTCGAACTTGTGCCGGTTACCCGTGCCTACAATGATCTTGAAAGGTTTGCCCATCGAATTGCGGCGAGACGATAGCGAGGCGGCAAGCCGCGCTGCAAGGGGATTGTGCTTCAGCCAGGGCTCAAATCACCCACTCCGACCACGAATGACTCAACACTTCCACGGCAGATGAGCAACTGCCCCCGGCGGCGCAGGCCGCCGCAGGGCCCATGGAAATCGGAGCCACCACGGCGGGCGTCTTGCCTGTGTCGGCTACCATGGGCTGGCGGGCGGCGCTGTAAGCCTCCATGCCGCCTTCAAGCAACAGCAGGTCGGACAGGCCGGCGCGGCGCGCAGCCATCATAGCCAGGGTTGCACGCACGCCGGCTTTGCACACGAACAGCAGCGGGCGACGAACCCCCTCCAGTTCGCCCAGCCGCGCGTCGAAGTCAGGCAGCGGTATGTGCTTGGCGCCCTCGATGCGGCCGGCCTCGAACTCGTTGGCGTTACGCACGTCCACGACTGTGTAGTCTCGGCCGGAAACACCCAGCCCCCGTACCTCCTGGGCGCGGATGATGGCTCGTTCGGCGATGCCCGCGTGGGCGTTGAAGGCCAGCATCTCGGACATGTTGTTGGGCAACGGTCCGGGCACGTCCAGCCGGCGCATGAGCGCTTGTCGGTTGCGCTCGCGGAAGGCCGAGTTGCTGATCAGTTCTTCACCGATGGTGGTGCGGACTTTCTGGTTGTAGTCGTGGCCCGGCAAAACCTCCACATCTGGTCCCAGCGCCTCAATACGGCGGAAGCTGTCAAACAGGGCCGAAGCCGAGCCGCCCATGAAATCCGTGCGGGCTGAACCGCCGATGAACAGGGTATCCCCCGTAAGCAAGGTGTCGCCCGCCATGACGCACATGGAATCCGGCGTGTGCCCCGGTGTGTGCAGGAACCTCAAAGCCGCACGGCCCAGTTCAAATTCATCGTCGTCGCGTGCCAGGAGATCCGGCACCTTGTTGCGCGTCGCGCCGCTCATGACCACCTTGCAGCCCAGGATGTTGCGCAGCCGGTCACTGCCGGACAGATGGTCCGCGTGAGTGTGGGTGTCAATGGCATACCGAAGCTTGAGGTTTTCGCGCCGCAACGCATCGAGATACAGCGGTACAAGGTCAAACCGAGCATCTATGAGCGCCGCTTCGCGCCTTTCAGCATCGGCCACCAGATAAGCGCGGCACTGCCGGTCCGCATGCAGGTTGATGATACTCAGGAGTGCGGTTTTCATGGTCTGTCGATTATGGCGCAACGCGGCGGCCCTGCCAAGCCAGGCCCGTAAATACAAGGCGAGGCGGTCACCGCCTCGCCTTGCCCTGTGCCTGTTCAACAGCGCCTAGTTGCCGCCACGGCCGCCACGGCCGCCGGGGTTGCCGCCGGGGTTACCTCCGGGGCCCATGCCGCGCCGCCCGCCGCCAAAGGCCTCAAGACCGTTTTCCTTGGTGGCCTCGTCAAAGATGGTCTGCTGGGCGGGCGTCAGCTCCGCGCGAACGGCCGCCAGGGCTTCCTGAGAAACCGTGCCCATTTCCTTCTGCCAGTCAAACTCCTCTCCGGTTTCGCGGGCCTTCATGCCCTTGGCCATCACATCGCGGAACTTCACGCTCTGCTCGTCGAGAAGCTTGGCGATCTTTTCTTTCTGATAAGGCTCAAGGGTAAGGCGCTTGTCCATGGCGTCGAGCATGGAGGCGTTGCGGCGCGCCGTCATGTCAGCCATTTCCTTCTCGCGCTGGGCCTGGCGCTCGGCGGCCCGCTTGGCCTCGCGTTCTTCCAGCACGCGGTTAACCGCTTCATCAATCGCCGAAGCCGGAGGCAGGGTACCGGCCTCCACCGCCCCGCCGCCATTGGCACCGGTCCCCGCAGCCGCAGGCTGAGCCGGAGCGCGGCTTTCAACCTTGGCCAGCGTGGCCTCGAGCTCCTTGACCTTGTCACTGAGGGCCTTTGTACTGTCGGCCCGCTTCTCGGCGTCTTCCAGACGGGCGTTCAGCGACGTCAGCTTGCTGGAAAGATCCCGGATGACTTTGTCCTGCTGCGCGATTTCGCCCGAGTAATCGTGGGCCTCTGTTACTTCCGCGCCGCGTGCGCGAGCCACACCGTCTTTGGATTGCGGCGCCAAGAACTGCGTGGCCAACACACCTCCGCCCACGCCGCCCGCCACAGAACCCGCAATCACCACCGCCAGTACCAATGCCTTCATTTTCCTCTCCAGGTTAGAACCGGCCTAGCGCTGCCAGGCCAGATACTCGTCCACGTCATCCCAGTTGTTGAAAACGGCCGGCGGAGCCCAACGCTCAGCGCCCTGAGCCAGCGCACCGCCGTGACCCTGCGCCATCCAATCGTCAAAGGCCAGTTGCCGGCGAGCCTCCAGTACTGCACGCACACCCATGGCCGCTTCCGCCGCCAGCTCCGCCAGGCCTTCGCGCACTTCGGGGGCGTGCCGACGATGGTCACGGCGGCGGTGATACACTGAAATCGACTCCGTAAGCCTTAGACCCCAAGCCTCAAGTACCGCACGGGCTGCCTTTTCCTCTTCCTGAGTTATGCCGACCTTCTCGCGCAGCCCGGCCACGATGCTCTCCGTCTCGCGCTGGTGCCGCGCCAGCACATGCTCAACGTGCTTGCGCAGCCGCAATTCCGAGGCTTTGGCCTCGCGCTGATCGGCCACACGCGCAACCACTTCATCCAGCGATTCGGCCTTGGGCTGCCGGGACAGCGCGAGGTTTACCCGATCCAGGCTTTGGCTGACACGCACAACCGAGGCCCAAAGCGCGGTCTCGCCAGCCGACTCACTTTTCAGAAGGTCGTCCACACGCCGCTCCGTCGCGGCCAGATCGCCGGCCAAAGCGTCAAGCGCCGGGGAGTGGCCGGCGGCCGGGGCAAACCACAAAGCCTGCAAAAACCCGACGCCAAGACTCAGCACAAGGGAGGCGGCGAACACCCCCGCCGCGCGCCAGAGGCCCGTCCGCCGCGCAGGAGCACGGCGGCCCGAAGGTGCGGCTGCGCCTGAAGGACTCGCGCCGCGCGCCAGTACGCGGGCGACCAGGTCGGGCGGTGTCTCGCCGGAGAAGGCCTCGCTGAAGGCCGCATCCCAGAATCGCTCGTCGTGTTTCACAGGTTCAGTTTCCGTTTCTCAGCTTGCGCTCCACGCACTGCTTGAGTTTGTCGCGTGCGCGCTCCATGAGGTTTTTGACGCCGCCATCGCTCAGACCCAGGGCCCGCGCGATTTCCTCCCGCGGCAGGTTCAGCCGATATCGCATGTCCAAGGCGCGCAGCTCACGCTCTTCAAGACCCTGCATGCACTGTTTGAGGGCTTCTACTCGGCCCTCTCCACCGTCATCGCGGGCAAACTCCGCCCACTGCTCTTCGATGCCTTCCAGGGCCTCCAGTTCCTTCATGCGACCCTGTTTGCGACGCTCCATGAACAGGCGGTGTTTGGCCACAAGCCGGAGATAGGCCGCCGTGGAGGCTTCGCTGCGCTGCTCAAAAGGCCTACGCATCACCTCCAGAAACGTTTCCTGCGTCAGATCCTCCGCTTCATGGGCCGAACAACCCAACGCGCGCAAGAAGCGCCAAATGTCCGCCTGGTGGGCGCGCACAAGGCTCTCAATATCGAGGCCCTGTTCCATGGAGAGCGCTCTCACATTTGGAAAGTGCGCCGCAGGCGCCAAAGTCCTTCAGAATTCCCGAAAACTGGTGCACCTGCTACGGCCAGGCCGCCGGGTTCAAGCCATAGAACTCCGCCAAAAGGCCGTACAACTCGCCATGGCGCTCCCGCAGCCGCGCGCTGTCTTCAAAGAAAGCCTCCGTGGCCACCGCAAAGAACTCGGCTGGATCTTCCGCACCGTAAGGGTCCAGCACCCCTTCGTGCGCCGCGCAGGCAGGGCGGGGCTCCCAGGCCCATTCGTCAGGCCCGTCACCTTCCTCATCGAGTGCCTGCGCGACCCAACGCAGGGCCTCGAACTCCCGGCTCATCACCCGTTTCCAATCACGCGCGAGCGCCGGCGGCAGCAGGGGCGTGCCGTTGGCCGTGCCGTCTTCCATGTCTAGCTGGTGAGAAAATTCATGCAGCACCAGGTTGAAGCCATCGTCGGGGTGGTCGCAATCCAGAAGTATGTCCTGCCAAGACAGTATCACGTTGCCACGCTCCCAGGCTTCACCCAGGTTTTCCTCATCGACTTGTTCTTCGAGGCCCATTTCGTCGGTCATGACCTGACGCACCCGCCACGAAGCAGGGTAAAGCAGTACGGCCCCCATATGCGGGAAGAAGTCGCTGCGGCGGCCCAGGAGCAGAACGCAGGCATTGGCGGCAATCACGACGCGCATTTCCTCGCTCACTTCAAGGCCATTGCAGCCCTCAAAGTTCTTCTCGTGCAGAAATACTTGTACGAGGCCTGCGAGTCTGCGCTGCAACTCCGCGGGAAGACGCCGTACCAGAGGCGCGCGCTGCATGAACTGGCGGCGCGTTGGCGCCATAGGGGCCTGCATCAAACGACGACGCCTCAACATTCTGAACAGGCCGAACATGGTCGCAGTCTAGCAGCGGCGCCGGAGCTGACCGGAAATCGAAAAAAATCCGGCGCCCCGTGAACCGTCTCTGTCATGTCTCGTTTGAAGTAGTGTCAACAGCACGCGACGCAAAACAGGGGAGCCGGCGCCGATCACGGCAAAAGCCTCCCGCGAAGGCAAAGCAGGAAGGGTGAAGAGCGTGCCAACCGCTGCGAGGGCGGAAGGCAAAAGCGGCACCCCGAGGGCTTGGAACCTGCGCGCAGCGTCCCACCCCAACCAACTTGAGATTTGAGCGGCATCCATGCCGCAGGGGCCTTCGCGTGCAGGCGCCGCTGACACCGGCGCGCAGCCTGACTGGCTGCGCACCGGTGCACGCGGCCCGGGAGTGCAGCTCACACTAGACCTCGTGGGGAAGCGCCTCGGCTTTCCCACGCCCCGGGAGCGGGGAGGGCACGGTGCCCTCCCCGTGTTCCATTTGCGGCGGGCTCGGTCGCAAGGGCTGATAGACTTTCCCGTCATGCCGCCCGCTCACCAGTTTCTACGCCTGGACCTCTGCCAGGACGCCACATCGGACGTGGTGCGCGAACTCACGTCGGAGCTGACGCACGCCGATCCGTTTGATCCCGCACTGGTGATCTACGTGGCGGGTCACGAGCGCAAGGCCCGCGAGGTGCGCCGCCAGGTGCGCTCTGATTTTCCCGAGGGCACCCCCGAACGCGTCGCGCGTGAACTGCTCAAGCGCTTTGCCCCCCACCTGCTGCTCAGCCGCGGCGTCGAGCGCGACTTCGACCTCTTTGCCCACCTCCATGACGCCCTGCGCGACGAGGGGATACCACGCAGCGCTTCCCGGGCGCTGGTCGATGAAGTGCTCCAGGCCTGGCGCCGTATGACGGCCGCCCTCCCTCCCCGGGAACGCGAGTTTGGAGCTCTGGCCTGGCTCGAGCACTTGGGGCCGCGCGGCAGGCTCCTGCGGGCCGTCACGGCCCGCTACCAGCAATCGCTGCGCCAGCGCGGCCGCCTCGACCATGACGACGTGCTCTGGCACTCTGCCGAACTCCTGCCTCGCTGGCGCGAGGCCGGCTTTACCCCCCGCCTCGTGGTTGCTGACGAGCTGGATGAAGTCTCCCCCGCGCGCGCGCGCTTCCTGGAAGCCCTGTTGGGTTGCAGCGAGCGCAGCCTGGTGATTCTGCGCGGCACGGGCGAAACAATTCCCTTTCTGCGCCCCGCCCAGGAAGCGCTCCAGGACATCGTACTGCGCTCGCTCCAGGGCGGGGCCCGCCCGGCCAATGCGCCCAATGAGCATCCGCGGGCCGGCCTGGTGCGCGCCTGGCTGGAGGGCTTGTCGCTTACGCTGCCGCCCGGCGTAAGCGTAAGGCAGTGCCCTACCCGCCAGTCTGAACTTGCCGCCTGCGTGCGTGATATCAAGCGGCTGGCCCTTTCGGGCGTCGGGCTGGACCGCATGGCCGTGGCCCTGCCCCGCGCCGAGCATTACGCCGCGAGACTCGATGAAGTATTCAGCGAGGCCGGAGTATCCTTTGATTCGCCCCTGGAAGAACCCCTGTCAGACACTCCCCCCGTGGCGGCCCTGCTGGGTCTTGTGCGCTGCGCGCGCATGGGCTTTGAGCGCGCGGAACTGCTCGATGCCCTGGCTTCTCCCCTTCTGCGCTTTGGCGCGACCGATGAGGAAGGGCGCGCTGAGCGCCGAGCACGCCTTGAGCGAATCAGCCGCGATGCCGGCATCGTGGGTGGCCCCAGCTTGAAGGAAGACTGGCTCAAGCCGCTCGAGTCACTGGCGCAGAGGCCCGCAGCGGAAGACCTCGTGTTTCTTGAATCCCTCTTTCAGTGGTTGCAGCCCTTTGCCAGACGCGAGGTGCGCCCTGCCGCTTTTTTTGAGGCCCTGAAGCGCCTGACCGAAGCCAGTGAAATGTCCAGCGTCCTCAAGCAGGACGCGCGCGAAGGCCTGCCCGGCGCAGCCTTGCGTATGGCGGCCCTGCATGAGTTCGGGCGCCTGACCAGGGACCTGCTGGAGGGCTTTGCGCGCATCGGCGATCAGGCGATGCCCGGCGCTGAGTTGCACCGCGCTCTCGTGGAGCAGGCCCAGACCCGGGGGGTGCGCGAACCGGAGAATGAGGGACCGCGTGTGCGCGTACTGGGCCTCAAAGAACTGCGAGGTTCGTCTTTTGACCATGTATTTGTGCTGGGCCTGACCGACCGCGACCTGCCTCTGAGCGAAGGCGATTCGATGTTTTTTTCGCGCGGCGTACTGGAAGAGGTCGAAGGGGCCCTGGGCGCGGCTGCCGCCCGCACGCTGTGCCTGCCGGTGGACACCGCAACCCAGGCAGACTACCTCTTTTCGGGCCTGCTGCTCAGCGGGCGCCAGAGCCTGTGCTTGTCGCTGCCCCAGCGCGAGGGCGAGACACCCTTCGTAGCGGCCGCGCCCCTGGCACGACTGCTGGCTCTGGCCGGCCTTGAACTCAAGGACATGGCCCGCCAGCCGGACCCCGCGCCGGTTTCCGAGGCTGAGCTTTCGGCCGCCGCGGGCAAGGCCCTGCGCGAAGTCGAACTGGGTGCGCCTGCCCGGTCCCAGCTGAAACTGGATACTGCATTCCTGGGCGCGGGCATCCGCGGGCGGGAAGTCGAACTTTGCCGCAGCGACGTGACTGCGCCTCCGACGGCCTTTGACGGGCTCGTGGGCGAATTGCCCGAACTCGCTGCGGCCTCGGCGCAGGCGCCCGACGCCACGCGCCACGTGTTCAGCCCGTCTCAACTGGACACCTACGCGGATTGCCCCCAGCGCTTCTGGCTGCGCTACGTTCTGCACATTCGCCCGCCGGAAGAGCCAACACGCGACACGCCCCCCACCGCCGTGGGTACGCTGGTGCATCGCGTGTTCGAGCTGTTCGTGCACGCGCTGCGCCACAGCCTCGGTCAACCCCCGATGCTGCCAAACCCCCTCGACCGCAAGCCGGTGATGGTTCGCAGCCTCAGCACTGACGAAGGCAAGGCGCGCAGCCAGGCATGCGAGCTCATGCGTCTGGCCCTGGCCCGGGCCAGCGACGAACTCAAACCCCACGGCGCCTTCTGGGCCGGCACCCTGCGCCTGCTGGGCGCGGGCCTGCAAGGAGACAGCGAACTGGGTCGAGGCCTGCTCGCGCGGTTCATTGACCATGAGCTTGAGCGCAACTCCGCAGGCCTTGGCATCCGTTTCGTGGAGCTTCGCATTGGACCCGGCGAAGCGGCAACCAACGATCAGCCGGATGTCTGCGCCGGCGCCGTGGACATGCCCTTGGGCCGCGGTTTCATTCGCCTGCGGGGAAGCATTGACCGTGTGGACGAAGGCCCGCAGGGCCTCGAAATCATCGACTACAAGACGGGCTCTTCCAAGACCATGGCTGAAGTGCGCGACGGCGCCGCCTTCCAGCTTCCCGTTTACCTGGCAGCCGTCAGCGCAAAGACCGGCAGCGCCCCCCACGGCATGTCGTACCTCAAAACTCCGCCCATTGGCGTTATCAGCATCAACGACGTCACCCAGCATCGCGGCAAGCCCGCCTATGACGTCGCTGAACTGGTGTTGAAGCACCTGCCGCGCCGCCTGGAGGCCATGCTGGAAGCCCTGGCCAAAGGAGTGTTCGTACACCTGCCATGGAGAGCGCCGGGAGGTTCTCCCTGCAACTACTGCGAGTTCGCCACCGCCTGCGCCCGCCATGACGACACCATCATGGCGCGGCAGCAGCGTGCGGCGCAGGGAGACGCTTGGTTCATGGCGGGCGCCTATCGGCCCGATGCCGCGCCGGGCAAGAAGGAGGAGACGGAATGATCCCGCCGCCTAAGAGCACGTCCGGCCTCAATGAAGGGCAGCGCGCCGCGCTGGACCTCAGCCGCGATCTGCTGGTGGACGCGGGAGCCGGAGCGGGCAAGACTCAGGTGCTGGCCCTGCGCGTACTGGCCCTGCTGGAACTTGAGCTGGCGGGCATCAGCGAGATTGTGGCTTTCACTTTTACGGACAAGGCCGCCGCCGAAATGCGCGACCGTGTGCAGCGGCTTCTGCTCGAGCGCATCGCGGAGCTGGAGTCGCTGCAGCGCCAGTCACGAGAACAGCTGCCGCAACTCAAGGCCCTGACCCGGGCCCAAGCCGAGTTCAACCTCAACCGAATCACAACGGTGCATGGCTTCTGCCACCGATTGCTCTCCGACCACGCCTGGGAGGCCGGCCTGGAGCCCGGCGCGCCCCTGCTGGAGGAACGGGCGCAGCGCCTGGCGCGTCGCACCGCAGTGCAGCGCGTCCTGACACGCACCCGCGCGGAAGATGACGCTCCCGGCGCAGCCGCTTTGCAGCGCCTTGGCACCGTGACGCGCCTTTACACGCTGTCCCGCACCCTCGAGACACTGCTGGAGCGAAGGCACGAAGTGGCCCCCGCCCTTGAACGGGCCCAGGCCGCATGGCAGGAGCCGCAGTCTGAGCTGGCGCGGCGGTGCGGGGAACTGGACAGACTGCTGGCAGCCGCCTTTCAGCCGGCGCTGGACTTGCTCGCGCGGTTGCCACTGGCGGAACTCCGCGTGGTTTCGACGGACGACAAGCTTCGGCAGAAGGTCAGTGAAGTGGCTCGGGCCCTTGCCTTGGGCACTTCGCCGCAGGCCCTTGAAGTCCTGCGTCATGAACTGCTGCGCTCTGATCTTGAGCCGCGCAGCTTCAAAACCATCGGCGCGGCCAAGAAATGGTCCAACGCCCCCGGTGCGCTGGAGGCCTGCCGCGACCTCCTGGCCCAGGCCGCCCAGGCTTTGTCAGACGCGGCGGCAGGCTGGCTGGCGCTGAACCTGGACCCCGCCCACGAGCTTCGCACCGCGGCGGCATTGAGCGATTTGAAGGCCGTGTTTGAGCGTGTCTGCGCCGCCTACGCCGAGGAGTGCGGCGGCAACCTGGATTTTCTTGACCTCGAGTTGCGCGCCCTGCATCTGCTTCAATCGCAGGAAGAACTGGCCCAGCGTTTGTGCCGCCGCGCCCTGTATCTACTGATTGACGAGTACCAGGACACCAATCCCACGCAGAATCTGCTGTTCGAGCAACTGCTGGCGCGCGCTCACCATCCTGGCCGTTTCTTTGCGGTGGGTGACGCCAAGCAGTCCATCTACGGTTTTCGCGGAGCTGATGTCGGCGTGTTCAACGAAGCGCGGCCCGCCGTGGAGCAACGCAACAGTTCGATGGGAGTGCTGCAGCGACCCACCCTGCTGCCCTGGGGCCTCGAGGCGCCGGCCACCCAGGAGCGTCGGCGCGGTCTTGTGGTCATGAACACCAATTATCGCTCCGTGAAGCGGCTGCTTGAGGCCGGCAACGAGTTACTGGGGTCTGTGCTTTGGCGCGGCGCTTACCGGCGCTTTGACGCCAGGCCCGGGCCCATGACTCCGGGCCGCCCGGAGGAAGGCGACGAGCACCCCGTAGAGCTTCACTTCATGAGCGACAACGCCCGGCGCACACCCGAGGGCGCACCCGATGAAAACGAACTGGTCGCGAGCCTCGTCAAACGGGCCTGCGCACAGGGCGCAAAACTGAGCGACATCGCCCTGCTTGTTCGCACCCGTTCCAACAATGGGGCGATGTTGCAGGCCTTTGCGCGCCATGGCATTCCGCTTGTGGCCATGGGCGAGGGCGGCCTGCTGGCTACGCAGGAAGCCATGGACTGCGTGAACCTCCTGCGCGTGCTGGCCAACGAAAGTGATGACATCGCGTTGATCGGCCTGCTGCGCTCGCCCCTGGGCGGGATCTCTGACGTCTGCCTGATGCAATTGGCCCCTCGCCCCGGTGAGGCCGGACAGCCCCTGATCCGGCGGCTCGAGCGCCTCAATGCCGGCAACAGGCAGGATGCCGAGGCGCTGCGGCGCCTGCGCGACGTTCTGGCTTCGCTGCGACGGGAGGCCGGCCGCCAATCGGCTGCCAGGCTGCTGGCGCGCGGTCTCGCCAGCCTCGGAGCCGGGCTTGCCTTCAGCCATGGCTCAGGCGCGGAGCAGCGGCTGGCGAACCTTGAGCGTCTGCTGGAGGTCGTGCGCGAAACTCAGGGCCAGTTTTCGTCGCTGGCGGCCCTCGCCCGCGAGCTGGCACGCCGCATCGAGGAAGGCGAAGATGAAACCCAGGGGCAGCCTCAGACCCAGGGCGAGTATGTGCGGCTGATGACGATTCACGGCTCCAAGGGGCTGGAGTTCCCCATCGTGATCCTGCCCGACATCGGCAATCAACTCAGCGCCAGCAACACGCTTTTGGTGCGCGACCTTCCGCCGGCAGAAGAAGTCGGCCGCCCTATGGGCCTTTACCTGCCCTGGCTGGGCGATGATGAGGCGCGGGGAAAGCCCAGACCGGACTTCGAGGCCTGGCGCGCGACCCTAGACGCCGAAGAGCGCCAGCGTGCGGAGTACCTGCGCCTCTTCTACGTGGCCTTTACCCGCGCCAGAGACAAGCTGATCCTCACCGGCTATGTGCCCGACAAAATCAGAACGGGGAGCCATGCCGCCTGGGCCGACCTGCTGCTGGCGCGGCTGGGCAGTGGCGGATATGGCGACAGCGGCCGGGCGCTGCCGGGAGTCAGCCTCACCTGGCACCGGAATCTTGCAGCCGCCGAGCCCATGAACCACAGCCCCATGCTTGCGCGCCTGAAGCAGGCTTGCGAGTCCGGCATGCTGCCGATGGCCCGTGAAGTGGACCGCTCACTGGTTTGGCCACTGGCGCCGCGGGTGGCGCCGCCGCGCCCCGCCGAGCCCGAATCCGTCGAGCTTGGTACGCTCGTTCACGCCGAACTGGAACGCCGCATTCTTGCCCGGGCCCGCGGCCTGCATCTCGAACTGGGTCAACTGCGCCCCGAAATCTCCGGCCACGTCAAGCGCGCCGAGGAGGCACTGGCCACGCTGCCACGCGCCCGCGAGTTCCCTGAGTGGCGGGCCTTTGACTCCGAGTCCGAGCGAAGGCTTGACCTATTGCGGATACGCGACGGTGATGAGTACGACATCGTCGACTTCAAGACGGACCGAGTCAGTGCTGAAACCATGGCCGAGCACGCGAAAACGGAACACGCTGACCAGCTGCGGTCCTATGCGGCGCTGTTGCGGCGCTTTCTGGCAACGCGCGGCCGAGAGGCGGCGAAGCTGCGGCTTCTGGTGTGTTTCACTTCGCCGGATGTCCCGGCTGATCGACGGCTAGTGGAAATCGAGGAGCGCCCATGAAAGCGGGACACATTGAACTGCCGGTCAAAGACCCTGTGCGCAGCATGAAATTCTACACAGAAGTCCTGGGCTTCAAGCTCGATGTCAATCAGGACAACCGGTTCATCTGGCTTACCAGCAACGGCTATACTCTTCTCTTGCGGCCCGGGAAGCCCGTCGTGGGAGAGTTCAACGCCTCTCCCAACATCTGCCTCTATGTGGCCGATTCAGCCAGGGTCGCTCGCAACCTCGCGGCTCACGGCGTTCAGGTCCTCGAACATTCCAGCTGCTTTCACTTCCGCGATCAGGATGGCCATTGGTTCCAACTGGCCAACCCGGGCGAAGACCACAGCCAGGACGCCGCTAGCGACGCCTGATGCGGCCGTAGTAGCGCACCTCGCAGGGCACTTTGTTCACGACCTGGTTGCCGCGCCCAAAGGGCGTGCGGTCGATGATCAGGTAGTAGTTGCCCTTGATGCCCTCGCGCGTGAAGCGCAGGCTGCGGGTGTTGGTGTTCTCGATGAGCGGGGAGAGTTCCAGCTTCTCGGTGCCCCGGCCGAGGGAATTAGGATACAGAGCCTCGTACCGACGGAAATCGGCCTCGTTGACCAGCAGCAGGTCCACCCCCGGGGTCTCCTGGCCCGGAGGCGCGCTCACATCCAACGTGAGCCTCAACTCGTCTCCGTCGTACATTTCAAAGGGGCCCAGGTAGTCTCGAAACCCGTACTGCAGCAGTGTGATGTCGTTGCTGATGGTGTCGCAGTCGGCGTCTGTTTCAGGGTTGGGGCCCTTGCGCGGCACGAACTCGCGCCCGACGCGGCCCATGGCCAGCCATGATTCGCCGTCGTCGCGCGTGACGATCGTGAAGCCGGGCTTGATGCTTTCTTCCACGGCGCGAGTACCAGCGTCATTCACGACGCTGGAGAAGAGGCGCGCCAGAAAGTTGTCCACGTGCGTGGCGTTGAACGTCGCGCTGTGCAGCTTGATGCAGGTGAAATGCGTGTAAACCGTGAGATGCTCGATGTGAAAGTCAATCTCGTAGGTCACCTTGGCCCCGCCGTCAAAACGCACCCGGCCGCCGCTCTCGTGCCACATCTCGCCCTGACCCATGAGGTCGACGAAGAAACGGCGCCGCGCCGTTGGGTCGTCGGTTTCACGCGCAACCTGGCTGACTTCGGCCTTCTCGATACGGAATCGCCCGACGACGCGGCCGTGTTCGTCGCGCAGGGCGAGGCTCTTGCCCGCCGGCGTCTCGCGATACACCCCGACCAGCGTCTCAATGAGCTGAGCGCGCACGGCTTCGTTCTCCGGCGCATTGATGAACGCGCTCACCAGGCTGCCGTAATGGGCCTTGACATCGACGAAGAGGTCCGGGCGCAGGCGAAAGGCTACGCCAAATCCCGCGACAAGGAGCAGCAGCACAACCAGCAGCAGAAGTATGCGCGTGGTCCAACGCATGCCCAGACGCTTGCCGGGCTCGCGGGCGGACTTGGAGGCGCCTTCAGCCATGCAGGAATGTTAGCGCCCGGAGGGCAGGTCGTCAGCGCCGCGTCGGCTCAAGCGCGCGGGCAAACTGGGGCGCGGGCTCGCACTGGACGCGCAGCCCGCAGAAAAGTGCGGGCACCCAGGTGTGCTTGAAACGGGGCTGGGTGTACTCCGCGTAGAGATAGCGCTCACCTTCACCGTCGGTGCGAATTTCGATGCGGCCGCCGTCGAAGTATTGCTCATAGATGTGCTTGAAGCGTTCCATGATGAACGCGTCGGAAAGCTTGCTTGAAGTCTCGGCCACGGGCATCTCCTCCACACCTCAATTAGCATGAAGCTTTGCCCTTGGCAACGCGCGGCAATTGGCTTTGGCGCCGCCGCAAAGTAACCTTCCCGCCCATGGAAAAAGTCGTGATGGCATATTCGGGCGGCCTGGATACTACGGCCGCGCTGCACTGGCTCAAGCGCACCAAGGGCTTCAAGGTCATCGCCGTCTGCCTGAACCTGGGACAGGGTGCAGACATGGTGGATGTCGCCCAGCGCGCCATTGAGTCCGGCGCTGATGCCGTTCATGTGCCTGACGTGCGGCGCCAGTTCGTGAAGCAGTTCTGCTTCAAGGCCCTGCGCGCTCAGGCGGTATACGAGGGCGGATACATGCTCTCCGCTGCACTTTCCCGGCCGCTGATCGCCACGGAACTGGTACGCCACGCCCACGAAGAGGGAGCGCGCTACGTTGCCCACGGCGCGCCGCCCAAAGGCAACGACCAGTTCCGCTTTGAGTGTTCCGTGGCGGCCGTGGACCCGGCCCTTTCGACCATCGCTCCCCTGCGCGAGTGGGAATACCAGACGCGGGAGCAGATTCTTGAGTTCGCCAAGTCGCGCAAGCTGCCCATCCCGCAGGTGGCTCACGCCGGCTACTCCACAGACCGCAATCTCTGGGGAGCGCGTAGCGGCGGCGGAGTACTGGATGATCCCGCTGTGGCGCCGCCCGAGGAGGTCTTTCAGATCACCGTCAACCCCCACAAGGCGCAAGAAGAGCCGGGCACGGTGGAAATCGAGTTCGAACAGGGTGAGCCTGTGGGCCTCGACGGCGCCCGGCTGCCCTGCGAGGAATTGGTGGCCAAGCTCGAAAAGCTTGCGGGGAAGCACGGCGTGGGCCGCGTGGACACCATGGAAAACCGCATTCTTGGCTTCAAGAGCCGCGAGGTCTATGAGCAGCCCTCAGCGACCGTGCTTTACAGGGCCCACCACGCCTTGGAGCAACTGACGCTGGACAACGAGCTGTACAACTTCAAGGCGCTGCTCTCCCAGCGCTACGCCAAGTGTGTCTACGACAGTCAGTGGTTCTCGACCCTGCGTGAAAGCCTGGACTCCTTCTTCAAGGAAAGTCAGCGCTTCGTCACCGGCAAGGTGAAGGTCGAACTCTTCAAGGGCACCGCCCGCGTCGTGAGCCGCACTTCAGAGTTCAGCATATATGACCGCGAGAAGGCCAACATCCAGCATCCCGATGGCATCCCCTCACAGGACATCGAGGGTTACCTGGGCTTGCGCAAGCTGAGCCAGCTCACCCGCGCCTTCCGCCAGAAACCAAAGGTGTAAGCGAACTCTTTGCCGCGCCAGGGCAACTTTTCACTCCCGCGCGGGAGTGAAAATCGCCGCCGTTGGCCAAGGACGCAAACCACAGAACGACTGCCGTCGACGACGCCCAGATGCGCAGCTTCACCGACCGCTTCCAGGCATAGATCAACCGCACCGCTGAGCAGCTCGTCCACAAGGTCCTGCTGGAACTCGGCAAGCAGCTCCTTGCACAGAAGAAGAATGGCAACGCCAGCCTGTTTTGGAGACAGGTACCGCATTGGTGCTCCGCCGCGTGTATGACGGCAGTGTCAGGTAGTATCGCGAAGCCGCTGCGGAACCCTCCGTACTGGTTCCTCAATGGCGGCGTGGAGTTTGATCATCGCTTCCACTGTGGGCGGAATGACCTTGTTGTCCCACTTGTCGGGATCCATCCAGCCGCCAACTTCGAGCGTGTAGCTGATTCTGCTGGCGCGCTTTTCGTCGAGCCGTTGCCACAACAGCTGTGCCCCAAACACAGACTCGATAGCAGACTTGCTCGCGTGCAAGTGGTCAAAGATTGCCTTGTTCTCTTCCGGCCGGGCGCGGTGCAGATACAGTTCAACCCGCGTAGCATGCTGGTGGACAACATAGTGCAGGCCGACTCCGCCGATTCCGAATTCACCCGCACCGATCCACGAGTCCTTGCCGGGAGAGACTCCGGAGTGCAGCTTTGTCTTGCCTTTGGCATGACTCAGCAGCCGCGACCAGAACTCCCTCATCGTCTTGTGCCGTTCGGACTCTTCAACTTTGGAGCGCCCAATCGCGGCAAGTTCAGGGCTTGGATACGTAATGCAGGTGAAGAGTGCGGCAGGTTCTGAATCTCCGATTCGTACGGCCTCCGCCTTCACCAGGTAGAACTCAACGGGTGATGACTCGTTCAGCCAGGAAATCGTCGCGGCGTGTTCCGGACGCGGATCCTCCACGATCCACACCGCGACCTTTGCGTCCCGCGTCGCGAGATAGGTGAGCAGCTTGCCCAGGTGCGGGTGATCGGACTTGCCGTACTGGTTTTCGATGACGACGGTGTCCCCGCTGTCGGTCTCACCGACCAGATCAACGCTGAAATCGCCGGCAGCAGCTTCGCAGTCGGTGACGGTGATGTCGAACGGTAGAGCTTCATTGAGCGCTTCAATGTTGTCCTGAAGCCAACGCGTGAAGTCGTGCGCCTCGTGCTTCCAAACTTCACGTAGCGGAAACCGTTCAACCTTGCCAACCATTGCTGCCCCCGCTGCCGCGTCACAACCATTCGCACCGTGGGAAGAGTTCCATGAGCTGGCCTCGCTTTGAAGCCGGCACCCGCTCATGGAGCTTATCATGCACTTCACGCCTGCCTGTGCCAACTGCGGCTCATATCGCACCGCAGGCTTCTACTCCGGCCAGTTTCAGACCTGTGTTAGTTGTGAAGACTGCGGCCACGTTGAAACCCGCGACGATGACAACTTCGAGGCCGAACTTGTGACCTTCGAGAACGATGCATGACGGAAGGAGTTTGATGAGCTTGCCCGCGTCGGTGATTTGAACTCATCACGTTGAACGGAAACTCGAGCGATGATGCCATTTGCGGCCATCCGGATGGGATCGATTCTGCGCCGCGCAGACGCTCGCTTACGAGAGAAGGCCGCTAGTCTAGTGCTGATGGGCAAGCATTCATGAGGTTCGTCCATTGAACACAACTAAACACAAAGGCGCGCATCGCGCGCCTTTGTGTTCAGATGGCGGAGGAGGAGGGATTTGAACCCCCGTGTACCTTTCGGCACAATCGGTTTTCGAAACCGACGCAATCAGCCGCTCTGCCACTCCTCCATGACGACGGCGCACAAGGCCTGCCAGCCATGGCGCCTGTTTTCGGGTGAGGTCAAACGCGGGCGGGCTTGTTAGCGCGGGCTCGAACGGCCGCGCAGCTTCTTGTTGCGCTTCCAGCGGTTGGTCGTTTTCTTGCCTGCGGCGCGCTTGCGCGCATAGATCTTCTGCGGATTCATGGTTCCAAGCTCCGGCCCTTGGCCTCTGGTTCTCCGACTCGGCCCTTGCGCCTCGACCGGAAAAATTCCTTCAACAAATCGCCCGCGTCCGCCGCGAGCACACCGGAAACCAGCTCGGCCCGGTGATTCAAGCGTGCATCCTGTACCAGATTGAACAGGCTTCCACAAGCCCCCGCCTTGGGATCCAGCGCGCCAAACACAACCCGCTTGACGCGGCTGTTCACAATCGCGCCCGCGCACATCGGGCAGGGCTCCAGCGTCACATAAAGCGTGCATTCTTCCAGCCGCCAGTCCTCAAGCGCCTGGGCCGCCGCTGTCAAAGCCAGCATTTCAGCATGGGCCGTCGGATCTGACAGCTTCTCACGCAGGTTGTGGCCACGGCCGATCACCCGGCCCTGGTGGACGACTACGGCGCCGACGGGCACTTCGCCCTGATCGAAGGCGCAAAGGGCCTCGCGCAGGGCCAGGCGCATGTAGCCTTCGTCGGAAGGTGCAAGCAAGCTGACGCTCTCGTCAGGGCGAGAGGGCTTGGGGGCGGGGGCAGTCATGACTTACGTCGGTGTTCCGGAGGCGGGCTGCGGCGGATTGGCAGCCTGTGCGTTTTGTGCAGCTTCGCGCTCGGCCGCGAGGCGGTTGATCAGTTCCTTCATCTTTTTGCCGGGCTTGATGCTTACTACGCGCTTCTCAGGCACCCTGACTTCCTGGCCTGTCTTGGGGTTACGCGCCTTGCGGGCGCGGCGCGTCTTGACTTCAAACACTCCAAAGTCGCGCAACTCCATGCGGTTGCCCGAAGCCAATTCGTGAATGACTTCATCGATGAAAAGCTGGATGATGTCGCGTGTAATCGTTTGCTTCTGTTGCGTACGCTCGGCAATACGCAAAACGAGCTCTTTCTTGGTGATGGTACGAGCATTCGCCATTGCGAACCCGTGCCTTTCCGAAGCGCTCGTTCGTCTTAAAGTGAACTACCGTCGTGACTTAGTGTATAGCATGGGGTTAGGTTTGCAAGCCGAAATCCCGTCAACACTTGGGCGAAGAACCGGCTAAGTGTTCAATTTCCAAGGGCTTACACGTTTGAGTGCACCTGCGATATCACTCTCACCCTCGCCTTGGGCTCAACGCCTCAAGGATTTCCCCTTGGGACTGCCCGAAGCCTGCCTTTGGCTTGCGCTGTTCTTCCTGTTAACGCCCTATCTGGGAGCTTTGCTGCTGGGGCTAGGGCTTACTCCGCCCGAGCACCTGCGCATCGAAACCCGTGTGCTGGCCCAGATCCTTCTTACCTTGATTTTCTTGGCCTACTTCGTGGGCTTTCGGCGCGGCAAGCTGGCGGATCTCGGGCTTGGGCTGGCGCGTCCCCACCGTGAGATTGCCTGGGGCCTCGCTGCCTGCTCGGTCATGGGGCTGGTCTATCTTGCGGGACTGGGCCTCACCTGGCTGGGGTTCCTCTGGTGGTATGGCAGCGCCGACAAACTCGCAGCCTGGGTTCGCGCCTCTCCCATCAGCCACGCGTCGAGCGCTTACCTGCTCAGTGTCTGTCTGGCCATTCCGGTGCTGGAGGAAATCTGGTTCCGCGGCCTGATGTACCCGCCCATGAGGCTGAATCTCGGGCGCTGGCCCGCCATCGTCTTTCTTTCCGCCATTTTCGCGGCAGCCCATGACACCGCACTGCCGATCACCCAGTTCATTGGAGGGCTCGCATTTGCATGGGCTTACGAAAGGCGGCAGTCCCTGATTGCTCCCATCATCCTGCACATCGCGGGCAACTCCGTGCTCGTGGTCATTGGCTGGGCCATACAAGAGGGCATACTGCGCCTGTGAGGCAAGGGGACGGCAAGCTAGAATCCGTCCATGCCGCGCTTTGCCTTCCAGGTGTTGGCGCTGTTGCTTCTCGCCGTTCTTGCAGGGCCGCTGTGGGCCCTGAAGGTCACGCTGAAATCCGAGGAAAAACCCATCGACGTGACCCCCCTGCGGCTGGAGGGAGGCAACGTCGTAGTTAAGCGCGGCAGCAAGGAGATGACCTACGCGCTGGACGACTTTGTCGCGGAGTCGGCCTTCGAGATCCGAAAATCTCTGACTGCGCGAGAAGCGCGCCCGCTCATGGCGCTGGCACGCTTTGCCCTGCACCGCGACCTCTACGCCCAGGCCCGCGACAGCGCGCGGGAAGCAGCGTCGCTGGATGCATCTTTGGCGACCGAGCAGCAGGAGGTGGTGTCGCTGTCTGACACGCTGGAGGCAGAAGCGCTCTACGCCCGGGCCAACGCGGAGATTGACGCCGCCGACGCCGAGGGGGCGCGCAAGACTTTGACGGGCCTCATGCAGCGCTTCAAGGACAGCCCGGCGGCGCGCCGCGCCCAGGCGCTGCTGTCCGTACTGGACCAGTTGGCGGCCGAGATCAAGGCCCGCCAGCTTCAGGAAGAGGCACGCAAGGCGCAGGAAGCCGCCGACGCGGAACTCAAGAAGAAGCGCCAGCCCATAGATGACTGGCTCTATGAGTTCGAGGTGCAGCTGGGCAAGGACGAGCGCCGTCTGAGCGAAGCCGATGGCGACGCCCGCGCCGGCCACACGGGCCGCGGCCTGGGCGCCATGGAAGAAATCGTCAACAACTGTGCCAAGGCCCGCGAGTCCCTGGTGAAGAATGAGAGCTACCTGATTTACAAGGGTCAAAAGGAGCGCGCGGCGGCCATCTCCGAGCGCGCCAAACGCCTGATGGTGGACACCTACGAACGCTGGGTCAGCCACCTGTTTGCCATGAAGAACTTCGCGTTTGCCAGCAAGGTGTGTGAACGCGGACTAGAGCTCGATCCCAAAGACCGTCGATTGCTCGCGCTGAAAGTGGATATCGACGAGGTCTATGACAAGAAAAGCGTGCTTGACGGAATCTCTCCGCCGGGCAGCGGGGACTAGGGGTCCATGAAAAAGAGCTCAGGTGTCAAGCCGCAGGTCAGCCACTTCAAGAAGCTCACCTGCTCGGGATGCAGCAAGGCCTACCCGCACAACCGCCCCCAGACGGTGTGCCAGACCTGCGGCGCCCCGCTGCTGGCCGAGTACGATACCCGCGCCATCGGCGCCAGCGTCAAGCGCGAAGACCTGCGAGGCAGGCCGGCATCCATCTGGCGCTATCGCGACTTTCTGCCTCTGCCCCCCACCCTCGATCCCGTCACTCTGCATGAGGGGTTCACGCCCCTGGTCAGGCTGGGACGCGAGCCCCGGCGCCTCAAGCTGGACGAACTATGGCTCAAGGACGAAAGCAAGAATCCCGGCTTCACGTTCAAAGCGCGCGGCATGAGCGTTGCCGTCAGCAAGGCCGTAGAACTGAAGTTGGAACGTCTGGCGCTGCGCAGCGCCGGCAACGCGGCGGCGCCCTTTGCCGCTTACACCGCGCGAGCGGGCCTGCGCTCGCTGATTGCCATGCCCAAGGACGCGCCTGAGCTGACACTGCTGGCGTGCGAAATGCTTGGGGCAAGGGTGTCGCTCCAGCGCGGGTCCCTGGAGGACTGCACTCAATTCGTCCAGACCGCGGCCCTGAAGGACGGCTACTTCGACCTGAGCAGCTTCGCCGAGCCCTACCGTCTCGAAGGCGACAAAACCCTGGGCATGGAACTGGCCGAGGATTTCAACTGGGAACTGCCGGACTGGGTGATTTACCCCGGTGACGGCGGCATGGGGCTCATTGGCATGTGGAAGGCGTGGCGCGAGCTGGAGGAGGCCGGGTTCATCGGCAAGAAGCGCCCCAAACTGCTCTTCGTTCAGGGAGAAGGCTGCGCCGGCATCGTGAAGGCATTTCAGTCCGGGGAGGACCGCGCCGAGACCGTCACTACCCCAACCGGCGTAGCGGCCGGCCTTCGCGTGGGCAAGACCCTGGGCGACAATCTCATCCTGCGCGCCCTCCATGAATCCGGCGGCGCCGCCGTTGCCGTCCCGGACAGCGCCATCATCAACGCAATGAAGGACCTCGCCCGCAGCGAGGGCATTCTGGCAGCTCCCGAAGGGGCTGCCTCCCTGGCGGGCCTGCGCCGCGCCCTGGAGCAGGGCCTGATCAAGCGCAGCGAGCGCATTGTGCTGGTCAACACCAACACCGGCCTGAAGTACGCCAATCTCGTGCGCTGAAACAGGGTGCGTATCCTTTCTCGCCGGCTGTTCGTCCAAGGGATGCAACAGAACGGAGAGCCCATGGCCTCACCCGATCCCCTGAGCAAGGACTTCACCAGGGAAGTCCGCATGATTCGCCGTCGCTTCCTGGAGCAGGTCGAGCCCCTGCGTCCGGAGCTGTTCCGCTACTGCCGCTCCCTGGCGGGCAACGTGTTTGACGCCGAAGACCTTGTGCAGGAAACCCTGCTCAAGGCCTTCTCCAAGCTCAGCGAGATGCATTTCAGTGTGGAGAACCCGCGAGCCTGGCTGTTCCGCGTCGCCAGCAACCTGTTCATTGACCAGCAGCGAAAGCACGCCCCCAGCGCCATGCCGGACCACTTCGACACGCCCGCGCGCGACAGCGCGGAACTGACACCTCAGGTTCGCGAGGCCCTTGCTCACCTGGCTTCCAGGCTCCCCTCAGTCGAACGCGTAGCGGTCCTGCTGAAAGACGTCTTCGATTTCTCCCTCGAAGACATCGCTTCGCTGACCAACTCCAGTGTGGGCGCCGTGAAAGCGGCCCTGCACAGGGGTCGCGAGAAACTGGCCAGGCCCCTGCCCGCCCAGTCCGGCGTGCGCCGCGAACCCGTGGCGCGCCCGCTTCTGGACGCCTTCTGCGAGGCCTTCAACCAGCGCGACTTCGAGCGGCTGGCGAACCTCTTCCGGGAGGACGCCGTGGCCGACGTCGTTGGCATGGTCTACGAGCTGGGCCGCGAGCAGATCAAGAAGGGCTCGCTGCACCACACGCTCTTCGATGAGGCGGGCGAACCCCAGGCCGAGGTCCGGGAGTATCAGGGCGAGGCCTTGGTGGTGCTCTGGTACACGGTCGAAGAGCAGGGTGCCAAGCGGCGCTATGTGCGCGACGTGCTGCGCTTTGCCGGCGACGAGCGCCACCTGTTGCTCCTGCGCTACTTCTATTTCTGCCCGGAAACCCTGGCCGAAATCACGGGCACGCTGGGCCTGCCGCTGAAAGACAACGGCTACCGCTACTCCTGACGCCCCGGCGCCTGCAAGGCGGGGCCGAAAGGGGGAGTCCGGCGTGGCAGGACTAGCCGACACTTGCGATCAGCGCCGCGTCTTCGTCATCGGCCAGGGCCTGCCGCGCCCCCTCGGTCAGCGCCATACCCTGGGGTGCTGCCGTAATGATTTGCACGGCGTCCAGCAGCCACAACTGCTTGAGCAGGCTGACCATGTCGACGCCCGGCAGGCGCCGCTCTACTTCGTCAAATGAGACCCGGTGAATGTCGGCATGCAGAACGGCTATGGCCCTGGCGCAGAGCTTGACATCGACCATGGCAAAGCGCCTCCGGAAGGCCAGAGCGGCGAGCGCGCTGTCCGCCAGAAGGGGTGACACGAAGATGAAGTCATGGATCAGGGAACCCAGGCTGGCGGGGTCGCTCTGGTTGCGGGAACGCAGGCGCATCCAGTGTTCGCCGCGGGGCGCCGTCACGGAGTACTCGCCCGTATCCTCAAAGCGCGTTACCTCAAGCATGGGAATGGCGACAGGCCGCCTTACCCAGAGGTAACTTGCGATGCTGGCCAACATGACCGCGGTCACCCCGATGTAGGGGTGAACCCCAAGCCCGATGCTCAGCAGGGCAACGGGCACAAATATGGCCATCCAGACGAAGAAGAACAGCGCGACAGAGCCAAGCGCCGCTGCGGCCGCCAGGGCCAGGTTCGAAACGCGCTCGGCCCGCACGCGGCGGCGCAGCCAGCGTTCAATGAGATGGTGGTCCATGGGAAAGGAGCCCGGAGGGTCTTCAGGGCTGGGGACGGCCAGGGGCTCTACGCAAAGGATAGCATGCAATTCCCGTGCCTGCGGGAATCACTACTAACTGCGGACCATGGGCTGGCCGTACATCAGGATCAGGATGACAATCAGCAGCAGCGCCTCTACGCCATGGAGAATGGAGAACCTCAGGCGGCTGGGCATTTCGCCGCCCCTGGCCAGCTTCAGAATCTGTGTCAGTGTGAAGATGTCGCAGCCAATCAGAAGGGCAACGCTGGTGAGCTTGGCGTGGAAAGTGGCGCGCCAGAACACGTTCTCCGGCGCGCTGGGCACCATGTAGTAGCGCAGCGCCTGGGCCGTCTCCATGTCCCGGCCCACGCCCATCAGCAACAGGAAGCCCGTGGAAATGGCCATGATGGCGCCGGGCAAGGTCACAAAGAAATAGATGCGCTTCTCAATGCGCGTCAGGCGCTCGCGGGTGTGCGCATCCTCGGCCACGTGATAGCCCAGAAAGCGCGAAAGGCCCATCAAGCCGCCCAGCCAGATGAAGAGAAACGCGACGTGAAAGGCTTTGAGGTAACCCATGGGGCCGCAATCTAGCGGGCGGCCCTGCAAGCGCAAGCTTGCCCGTTACTCCGGGCGATAGTCTTCGCCGATGCGCGGCGTGGGCCGGCTCTCGAAGTCGTCTTCCCGGGGGCGCGGCGGCTCGGGAATAGGCGGGGCGATACGGCCCGACTGGGTTTTGATGATCGGCGCCTGCCAGCGAGCACGGGAAATGCCCAGGCTTTCGGCCAGGTGCATGGCCTCGCCGAGGGTTTCAAACCAGTGCTGGAGCATCTCGGCGCCTTCGGAACCCTCGAAGCCCTCTTCGCCATTGAACTCGGCGTCGCCTTCTTCACCCGGGTCGTTGAACCCCAGCAGGACGTAGCCGGCCGCGTTGTTGCCTTCCAGCGTGTAGTGCTGGAAGTCAAGTCCCTCTTCGGGCTCAGGATCGTAGCGAAACCGGATCATGGCTGCCTCGCGCGAAAGTGCGCATGAACATCACGTCCAATCTTGCACTGAATGCACTTGCGTCAAGTGGCGGTACTCATTGAAGTAGCGGCTCACAGGGCCGACAAAAGGAGATTGAAGATGAAACGAATGTTGCTGGCCGCCGTGGCGGCCGTCTTGGCGCTCAACCTGGGCGCCTTGGTGCTGTTCAACCCGCAGGAGTCCCCGGTTCAGGCGCAGGGCAAGGAGAAGGTCGAGAAGGTAGCCAACCTTGAGGAGTTCCTGAAGGCGGACGAGACTTGGGCCAAAGCCGACACCGTCGGCAAGTGCGAATACCTGACCAAACTCTGCGACAAAGACCAGCGCATCACCTATGACCAGAAACGCTGGATGCAGTATCGCGTGCTGATGGAACAGGCGAAGAAGGACGGCATCGACAAGGACATCGTCAAACTCCTCGGCTGGGCGGGCGGCATCATGAAGGACTACAAGAACCCGCTCCAGAAGGCCGCCTACAGCGCCCTGGACGAAATCGTGCGGCAGTACGGCACGCGCAGACTCTATGAAGACGAGGCGTACAAAAACGGAGACATCAAGGGCAAGCTCAAGCGCCTCAAGGAACTCTGGGAAGCCCGCGAACTGGGCCAAAGCGAGACTTACGCCCTGGGCGACTCGCTGGTGTTCCGCTACCTGGCTTCGGCCAATGGCAAGATTGACGAGGAAATCAAGCTCATGTCGGAGCTGATTTCGGCCAACCTGCTGGTGTGGGACAACACCGCCCGCATCCAGTTCGGCCTGATGCAGCGCGCCCTCTATGAGAAGCCCGAATTGACGGACAACACCAAGCGCATGAAGTGGTTGGGCGAAATCGCCGACCAGAAGACCGGCAAGCTGAGCTGGATGATGGTAGGCAACATGCGCCTTCATTTGCTTCTTGAGATGATGGGCACGGACGAAGAATTCCTCAAACTCGACTACGCCGGCCGCGCCGCCAAAATTGACGGCTGGGCCAAAGAAGGTCTCATAGGCAGCAGCGAGGTGAGTGCCCTCAAGGCGGCCTACGCCGCCACGAAGTAACCGGCAGCGCGAGAGAAGGGGACGGCCAGGGGCCGTCCCCTTCTGATTTTGTCGGGCTATCGGCGCTCTTCGTGGGTCTTGTGAAAGGGCTTCTTCACTCCGTACATCGAGGCGGGCGAGGACCAGTCGTTGGCGGTCAGCCCGTGACTCAACTCGGCCATGGCAAAGTCCATGAACTCCGGCGTGGGACTGTCGGAGAAGACCACGATCACCCCCTTCTCGCCATAGTTGAGCCAGTTGCGGCGATCATAGGTGAATAAAACCGCCCGCTGGCTGCCCTTGAGGCCGCTGACGGCCAGTATCTCGTTGGCCTTGGGGGAGGTGTAGCTGCAATGACTCTGCTTGAGGCCCTCCCCTCCCTTCTCAAAAACCTCTGAACCGGCGCTGCTGTCCTCGGGCGAGTCCAGGGACACGATGTTCTTGAGGTTCTCGCTGCTCAATATCTGGTGGCGGAACATCTCGTTCCAGAAGGCCCGACCGGCCTTCTCTCCCATGGCGTTGAGCTTGCCCCGGTTGTTGCCCGTGTTCAGGCCCAACTCCAGTTCCTGGGTTACTTTGCCCAGGTTCAGCACCTCGGAATTGCGCCGGGCTTCTTTGAGCCTGGGCAGTACAGCCACGGCCAGAATGCCCACCAGCAAACCGAGAATGCCGATTACCACCATCAGCTCCACTAGAGTGAATCCACGCTGTTTACGAGTCATGTGCGCTCCAGGGCGGGCCTGCACCGGCCATGCCGGCGTCATCCCGCTTCGTTCTGGCGCGCTTGATGGGTTGCACGGGCCCCGCGACCCGTCGCCGCTGACGCGGCTGGAATATCCGATAGGAAGGCCCAAGCAGAGTCCGCGCCAAACATGAGATCGCAGGCTGGAGACCCAGGCGATAGCGTGGCGCGGTAACAGGGGTAGCGAAATCGAAACCGCCCCGCGGAGCGGGGCGGCATTCGAGTACTGTCCGTCAGGCTTACCTGCGCTCTTCGAAGGTCTTCTCGAAGGGCTTCTTCTGGCCCAGAACGGTGCGGGGATTCTCCCAGTCCGTCTTGTTGATCTGATGGCCCTGCTCGGCCATTGCCTGGTCCATATAGTCGGGAGCGTCGCCTTCCGACCAGGCGCAGAGAACGCCCTTGTCCTTGTAGCTGTTCCAGTTGCGGGTGTCGAAGGTGATCATCACGACCTTCTTGCTACCCTTGAGGTTCATGACCTGGATCAGCTCCTGTCCCTTGGGCGAGGTGTAGGAGCAGTTGGTCGTGTCGAGGCCCTTGCCCCCATCTTCGAACACCGAGCTGTCCGCGCCGGTATCGCCGGCTTCGGAGCCGAGGCTGACGACCTTCTTGATAAGTTCCTTGTCGAGCACGTTGAACTTGAAGCAGTCGCTCCAGAAGGCGCGCCCGGCCTTTTCCTTCATATCCTTGAGTTTTGTCTTGTTCTTGCTGTCAATGGTGGCCTGCTGCAGGGCCTGCACCAGCTCACCCATTTGCTTCTTCTCGAGGTCGGCCTTGGCGCTCAACAGCTTGGGAAGCACGGCGACAGCCAGGATGCCTACCAGCAGCCCCAGAATGCCGATAACCACCATCAGTTCGACGAGCGTGAAGCCACGACGGCTCTTAGAAAAACGCATTTCTTTCCCTTCAGTTAAATTTCGGCGCGCCTGGAAAAAGTACCCGATGCGACGATGGTAAGGCAAGCACGCAGCTTGTCAAGGCGCATCGGGTCTTCTCAGCGCGCTGGAGGCTTGAAATCGGGCTCTGCCAGCCCCTTGAGTGACTCGGGCAAGTCGCCCTCGCCGGCAATGCGCGGTGCCTCCGCGCCTTTGGCCTGCTGGGCCGGCGCACCCTCGTCGATCGCGCCGTCAACCTTGAGGGCGGGCATGGAGGAAGGTTTCTCCAGCGTAGGATGGCCGCACTTGGGACACGCGATCTGCATGCCGTCCTTGAAGTTGAGCACGTTGAATTTCGAGAAGCAGGCGGGACAACCCAGGATGGTGATGTTCTGGCTTTGCAGCAGTTCCATGACCTGCTCGGCGCGCAGCACGCCGCGGCTGACCATCACCTCGCCCAATCTGAAGAAGAGGTTGAATCGCTCCAGCTTGGCCTGCTCGCGGATGCACTCGTGCACCTGTTGTTCGTTGCAATAGCCCTTCTCGATGGCCAGGCGACCCAGCGTCATGCCCATCTTGCGCACGGCGGGAGACATCTCCAGGCGCGAGCGGTTTTCGCGCTGGATGGCCAGCACCGTCATGAGTTCTTCCTCATTCAGGTAGCCCTGCTCCACCATGATTTTGCCCAGGTGGGTTCCCTCGGGGGCGCGCTCCTGCGACTCAACGGCTTTGGCCAGCTGGGCCTCCGTTATGAAGCCGCAACTTACTGCAATCTTGCCGAACAACACTTCAATCTTGGTCGTGGTCATGCTCGTCCCTGCCGCTTGTCGTGCATCCTAGCAATGGCATGAAACAGAAAAACAATAAAACGACATCCCCCGGGGCGACCCATGGTAGCAGGCTGAACCCGGCAGGCTACAAGCCGGTTTACGCAGTGGGCCATGATTTGTAATTGCCCCCACGGCGGCAACTGCGATATTCGGCCCATCGAAGGAGCCTGGCATGAAACACGGAGCCCTTGGCCTCATCTTGCTGCTCGCCCTGACGGCCGCAGCGCCGCTGGCAGCGATGCGCATTCAGCTCGATCCACCCGGCGAGCGGGCCTTCATACTTGATCGTGCAGGCATGCTGGACGCCGCAGACGCCTCAAGCATCCGCGTTCTTTGCGACAAGCTGCTGTCTGAAAAGGCCACGCCCATCGTGGTGGTAACCATTGAAAGCATGGCGCGCTACGGCGGCGAAGATCTGCGCATCGAGACCTTCGCCACCCTGCTGTTCAATCAGTGGGCCATTGGCCAGGAGAAAGTCCGCAACGAGTACTGGAACACGGGCATCATGCTGCTGATTTCCCGTGACGATCGCGCCGCGCGCATCGAACTGGGCGCGGGCTGGGGTCGTGAACAGGATGCCCTGGCTCAGCGCATCATGGACGAGCGCATCATTCCCGAATTCAAGCAGGGCCGCTTTTCGGCCGGGATTCTCGCGGGCGTGGAGTCCCTGGATCGCATGGCGCGCAGGCTGGAACTTCCCGGTCAGCCGGGAGCGCCTTTGTCCGGCACGACGACATCGGGCGGCGGCTTTCTGGCGGGCCTGGCCCTGTGCCCGCTGATCGTCGTTATTGCCATCATCGGCACGGTGTTGCGGTTCATACGCGGCGCTACGGGCTTTGGCGGCTGGGGTGGGCGGCGCTATGGCGGCTGGGGAGGTGGCTTCCGTTCCGGGGGCGGGTTCAGCTCCGGCGGCGGCTTCCGCAGCTTTGGCGGCGGTTTTTCTCGGGGCGGGGGCGCCAGCGGTCGCTGGTAAGGATGGGGCATGGCACGCGCATCGAAATTCTTCACGCAGGAGCAGCGCAAGGAAATCGCCGACGCCGTGGCAGAGGCGGAGTCCAAGACCTCGGCCGAGATCGTCCCTGTCGTGGCGACGGATTCCGGCCGCTATGACCGCGCCGAAGACAGTTTCGGACTGGTGCTTGGCCTCCTGACTTTGCCCGTGCTCTGGCTGCTGTTTGAGTGGCACCCGGATTCCCAGGCCCAATGGGGTCCGCAGAATCCCCTCAACTCCATCCTGCGCCTGATGCTTGGTGTCTTTGGCGGCTATCTCGTCGGCGCTTTTGCCGCCTCGCGCATCGGCCCCCTGCGTCGCCTGTTTACGACGCGCCGCGAAATGTACGAGGAGGTTGAAAGCCGCGCCCAGGAGACCTTCTTCGATCAGCGAATCCACCACACTAAAGGCGGCACCGGCCTGCTGATCTACGTTTCGCTCTACGAGCACATCGCGGTGGTCTTCGCCGATGAAGCAGTGAACGCCAAGCTGGGACAGACAGTGTTGGATGAACTCTGCAAAACGCTGACCGACAACATGCACAGCGGCAACCCCACACTGGCTTTCGTGGCCACCATCCGCGCCGCGGGCGAGAAACTCTCTAAGGTCATGCCGCGCGAGTCCGACGACCGGAACGAGCTGCCGGACGCGCTGGTGATTCTGGACTGATCCTGCGGCGCGGCTGTCAGTCTTCCAGCCTGTCCATGAAGCGCTGGAGCTTCTCCTTGAGCGTGCTGCGCGCGCGCGAGGTCAGGCTCTTCACGGCGGCCACCGTGACTCCCAGAATCTCCGCGATTTCCTCGTAGCTCTTTTCCTCGTAGCGGCTGAGCACCAAGGCCATGCGCTGATTCTCCGGCAGGCTCATGATGGCCTCACGCACGGCCGCCGAGCGTTTGGCCGACTCGTCATCGGTCGGCTCGGCGTCCTGCACCGCGGCCAGGATCGTGTCGCTGACGAGCTGCGTGTCCTCCT
>ERZ761602.1841-NODE-1841-length-36246-cov-4.924373_pt1 | contig 36246 bp, 33 predicted proteins | sample MGYA00512165_ERZ761602 | MGnify/ENA primary metagenome ERZ761602 (study PRJEB28899, sample SAMN02445085) | bioreactor sludge metagenome | biome: EBPR sludge; isolation source: Thorneside wastewater treatment plant | place: Australia: Brisbane, Thorneside...
CCACGAGCCTTCGCTCACTGCGTTCGCTGCGCGCCGTCCGGTAGGGCGGCTTGCGAAATCGGCTGAGCTTCTTTTCAGGGGGCCACCAGCGTGCGGAAGACTGCCGCGGTCCAAGCGTCGCGGTCCTCGTGCTCGACGTAGTGGTCGACGCCGGGGACGACGAAGGGCGTCACGCCCGGGAAGAGCTCGTCGGCGAGCAGCGCGAGACCGTCGTTCGGCCCGAAGGGACGCAGAATCGAGTAGCCGAGGGCGGCGCGCTCGGACACGTGGCCCTAGAGCGGGACGGGCACGAACGCCACGACGTGCACGTGCGGTGGAAGGGTGAGGGTGTCGAAGTCCGCGCGCCTGCGAGAGGTGCGTACGCTGCGTGCCCCCTCGAGGTCGAAGCCGTCCCACGCGAGCCGGGCCTGCGCGAGCCAGCAGAGGTCCGGCAGGAAGACACGATCCGCGAAGGGGGTGCCGCGCAGAACGCCGCCGATGCTGAGCCACGCGCGAACGTGGGAGACCTCGCTCGGCGCGAGCTCGCGACCGAGCGCGCGCGCGACCTCCGGGCCGCCTTTGCTCGCGCTGACGATCACCACGCGCCGGTCGTGTGGGATCGCGCGCAGAGCGTCGGCGACTTGGCGTGCGTTGGCCTCGACGGTGCCGTTCTCGTCGACCGCGACGAAGCGCGTCGAGACACCGAGCGACTCGAGCACCCGCCGCTGGCTCGCGAGGTCGGCCCCCGTTTCGGCGCCGAACGCTTCGTGGAACCAACCAGGCACGACCACGACCTCGACGTCGTCGAAGCGTGGTGGGTCGTGCGCGGGTCCGTGGCGCCGCACGACTGCGAGCTCTCGCTCGAAACGGGCGCGGAATCGCCGTGCTTCGGGGCGCGCCTCCACGGCTTCGAGGAAGAGAAGGGTGGCGACGTCGGGCGAGTGATGCCGCGCCACCCTTCCCAGCTCTTCGCGCGTCGGCACTGCGTTTCGACTCGTCCACTGGGTCCGCAGCGCCACGAGCGAGGGCGGCAAGGGGCGACCTTCGAGCCAAGCGGCGGCGGTCGGAGAGTCGACCGGACCGACGAGCGCGTGCCCCGCCACCACACCCCGCGCGTCGAACGCGGGCGACGTCCATCGAGCGTTCGCCTCGGCACCCGCTCCGAGGGCGACGACCAGCGGCCAAAGCAGCCGCCGACGCCAGCGTGCGCTCATCGCGACCTCGGGAGCAGCGCGGACCACGCGAGGTCGACGAGCATTCGCTCGGCGTCGGAGTCTTCGACCTTCTGTGGCGACGGATCGAAGTGTCGATGCATGGCCCAGAACGCCACCGACTCGAGGAGCGTGCGCGCGAGGAGCTCCGGGTGCTCGACGCGGCGCAGCTTGCCCCGTCGTCCGCGGCGACGAATCAGCTCGACGAGTAGACCGTGCTGCGCGAAGCGCCCCGACTCGAACCAGAGCGCCGCGAGCTCGGGCAGATCCGCCGCGCACCGGTCCACGAGCTTGAGCGCTCGACGGTGGCGCGCGATGCGTCGGAAGAGGTCGACCAAGACGACCTCGAGCTCTTCGGCCGCGTCGGCGATGCGGCGCTCGCCACGCAACACGCGCCCGACCTCGAGCGCCGTCGTTTCGTCGCGCAGGCGGTCGCGGACGTAGGCCACGGTCGCGCCCGATGACGGCGTTCGGAGCGGGAGCGCGTCAGGGTTCGGGAGCGGGGTCGACCCGTCGGCGAAACGGAGCACGGCGTCGAAGAGGGCCTCTTTGGACTCGACGTAGCCGTAGAGCGTGCCTTTCGCGACGCCGAGGGCCTCAGCGACGTCCGCCATCTGCGTGAGGCGGTAGCCACGCGCGACGAAGGTCCCGGTCGCGGCATCGATCAAACGTGCGACTCGGTCGTGAGGGACTGTCCGGGACATAGAAGCAGAATAACTGACCGACTCGGTCGGTCAACGTGGGCGACGTCAAGGGAGATGTTGAGCATTCGATTGCTCCTTCTCTGCGGTGCAGTCATGTACGCCCTCGAGACTCGGAGACGCGCGGCGTGAACGAACCGAAGCTGGCGAGGGTGTTGGGGGTGCCGGGGGCGATCGCGCTCGGGCTCGGGAGCATCGTCGGCACCGGGGTGTACGTCAGCCTCGCGATCGCGACGGGGGCGACGGGCGCCGCGCTCGTGCCCGCGATCTTGCTCGCGGGGCTCGTCGCGCTCGCGAACGCGCTGGCGAGCGCGGCGCTCGCGACGATCCATCCGGTGAGCGGCGGCACCTACGAGTACGGGCGGCGCTACCTCGGCGAAGCGTGGGGCTTCACCGCCGGGGCGCTCTTCCTCGTCGCGAAGTCGGCCTCCGCCGCGACGGCCGCGCTCGGGGTGTCGCACTACTTCCTCGACGCGCTCGGGCTCTCGGTCTCCGCGCGTTGGGTCGCGCCCGCGATCGTGCTCGCCATCACCGCGCTCGTGGCGAGCGGGCTCAAGCGCTCGAACCTCGGCAACGCGGTCGCGATCGCGCTCGGGCTCGGTGCGCTGATCCTGCTGGTGGGGTTCGGGCTGTGGACGCGCGCGAGCGACTACGTGGCGGCGGTTCGACTCGACGCTCCGAGCTGGCGTGGCTTCTTCGAAGGCACCGCGCTCGTCTTCGTCGCCTTCACCGGCTACGGGCGCGTGGCCACGCTGGGCGAAGAGGTGCGCGACCCCGCGCGCACCATCCCGCGCGCGATCGTCGCGACGCTCTGCGTGTCGGTGCTGACGTACGGGCTCGTCGGCGCGACCGCGCTGGTGGCGCTCGGGGCGGAGGGCTTCGCTGCGACCACGCGCTCCGACGCGCCGCTCTCGACCGTCGCGACCGCCCTCGGCTCGCCCTGGATCGCCCGCGCGCTGGTGGTCGGCGCGGGCGCGGCGATGATCGGGGTGCTCTTGAACCTCGTGCTCGGCCTCTCGCGCGTGCTCTTCGCGATGGCCCGCCGCGGCGACGCGCCAGGAGCGCTCGCGGTGCTGCGCGACTCCGAGCCGCGCCGCGCGGTGTGGACGATCGGCCTCGTCATCGCGAGCGCGACGGCGCTCGGCGACGTCCGCACCACGTGGTCGCTCTCGGCCTTCACGGTGCTCGTCTACTACGGCATCACGCAGCTCGCCGCGCTGCGTCTGCCGAAGGGCTCGCGCCCGTCAGTGCTCGTGCTGGGCTTCGGGGTGATCGGGTGCTTCGGGCTCGCCTTCGTGGTCGATCCGCGGGTGCTCGCGGTCGGCACCGCGGCGATCGCGACCGCGCTTCTGGCCCGCACGTGGATTCGACGAACGCTCGGGTGACGACGGCGCCGCGGTCGAAGCCACCCGTCGCAGCGGTCGGTTCCTTGACACGCGCTCGGGTGAACGAGACGTTCGGCCCTCGCGGCCGCATGACGTCCTCCCCACGCCTCCCCGCTCCCCGCCAACCGTTCACGCGTTCGACTCGTTGCGCGCGAGGTGAGCGTTGACCTCCGGATCGGAGGCGGCGATCGAGCGCGCGCGGCAGGTCCTCGATGGGCTCGCGACGTCGGTCGATCTCCGCGAGCCGCTGGCCGGCTTCCTCTGGGGCGCGAGCCGCACGCACGATCGGGCACGCTTGGAGGCGCTCGTCGCGCACGTCGCGGGGCGCACCGCGGGGCACATCCGCTCGGACGCGCGTTATCGCTGGGAGCTCTCGCATCGCGTGGGCGCGCCGGATCCGAGCTACGCACCGCCTGCGCGTTGGGCGCCGTGGCGCGCTGGGGACGCGAGCGCGTTCGAGAACGATCGGTACCGGCTGGAGTCCGCGGTGCTCCTGCCGGTGGTCTGCGTCGGCTACCTCGAGCTCTTCGAAGCCGCGGCGCGCCTCGAAGCTTCTCGGTCGGCCGGGTCAGCGGCCGACGAAGGTGTGGAGCTCGTGACGCACGACGACGATCCGGCGGCGCGGGTCGACGCGGCGGCTTCGCGGGATTCACGTGCCTCGCGCGCGCAGGCGCTCTTCGACGAGTCGCTCGCGGTGCTGCGCTACGACCTCGCGCGTGCGGTCGTCGGTGACGATCCGTTCTCGGACACGCACATGCTCCGCGTGATCGCGCGCTCGCCGCACGTGCTCGCGCGGCTCGAGCCGCTCGCGGTCGCGCTCGCGTCCACGTACGCGGTGGAGCACCCGCGTCCTCCCGTGGAGGGCGTGCGTTTCCCCTTCGTCGGCAAGCCGCTCGCGTCGGCGACCGCGATGCTCGCGAGCGCGTTGCTCGACCTCGGGTTGCACCTCCCGCTCCTCGCGGACCAAGTCGCGTGGCTCGCGCACGCGCGTCGCGACGACGGCGGCTGGGCGGATGCGGCGGAGACTTCGTCCGACGTGCTGACCACGACGATGGTCGCCTCGGTGCTCGTGCGCCTCGATCCGGCCTTCGACGGAGCGGGGGTCTCGCGGTTCTTGCTCGATCGTCAGGGCGACGACGGGCTCTGGCGCGCGCTCGGGCCCGACGCGCCGTGGATCACGCACGAGGTGTTGGAGCTGCTCGAAGCGCTCGCGCTGCCGTTCTCGGCGCGCTTTCGTTGGCCCCACGTCCACGCGTCCCACCGCGATCGAAAGACGCTGCTCCCGAGCTTCGGACACTTCCTCGAGCTCTGCGAGCTCTTCGGCTCCGTCGGATCGCTCGCGCGCACCCCGGTGGAGCTCGCGTTCGTGGATCTGATCGGGTTTCGCGCGTTCAACAACTTGCACGGACAGGATCTCGGCGACGACATCCTCGCCGCGTTCGGCGAAGCGCTCTCCGCGATCCCGGGGGTGCGCACGATCCGCGACGGCGGCGACGAGTTCCTGGTGGTCGGCGCACCGACGCGCGACGACCTGCAAGTCGAGCTCGAGGCGTTCCTCGATCGTTGGCGCGCGGTCTTCGTGCAGCGCTACGGCGACACCACGCCGGTCGCCCCGCGCGTGCTCGTGGCGCTCGGCAGCGCGGGCGAGCTGCGTCGAACGCGCGAGTCGCTCGGGCGCGCGATCACCGAGACCAAGACGCTCGACGTGGACCCGACGCGCGGCTTCGTGATGCGCGCGCGGCCGACGATCCCGCCGAGCGCGTGAGCGCGGAGCGACCGGGCGGACGCGTCGAGCGTGGCGTAACGAAGCGCGCGGAGTAGCGTTCGGTCCACGATGACCGACCCCACCCATGACCTCGTGCGCCGCTACTACGGCGAGACGCTCCGCTCGAGCGCGGACCTCCGGACGAACGCGTGCTGCGCGACCGGCGCGCCGCCCGAATGGATCGCGTCGCGGCTCACGAACGTGCACGAGGACGTGACGAGTCGGTTCTACGGGTGTGGGTTCCCGATCCCTCACGCGCTCGAGGGCGCGACGGTGCTCGATCTCGGCTGCGGCACGGGGCGCGACGTCTTCGTGCTCGCACAGCTCGTCGGCGAGCGTGGGCACGTGCACGGCGTGGACATGACCGAAGCGCAGCTCGCGGTCGCGCGCGCCACGGAGGCGTGGCACGCGGACCGGTTTCGCTTCGCCGCACCGAACACCTCGTTTCATCAGGGCTTCATCGAGGACCTATCGGCCTTCGCGGACGCGAGCGTCGACGTCGTGGTGTCGAACTGCGTGGTGAACCTCTCGCCCTTCAAGGAGCGGGTGCTGCGTGAGGTGCGGCGCGTCCTGAGGCCGGGCGGTGAGCTCTACCTCAGCGACGTCGTCGCAGATCGGCGCCTGCCGGAGGACGTGGTGCGCGACCCGCTGCTCGTCGCGGAGTGCCTCGGTGGCGCGATGTACCGCAAGGACTTCGAGAGCCTCGCGCGGCGCGTGGGGTTCCTCGATCCGCGCGTGATGACCGAGGCGCCGATAGCGATCGTGGACGCGGCGGTCGCTTCGAAGGTCGGTGCGGCGCGATTTTCTTCGGTGACCTATCGCCTCTTCGCGCTGTCCGAGCTGGAAGAGCGCTGCGAGGACTACGGCCAAGTCGCGATCTACCGCGGCGGCATCGAGGGCGCGGAGGCGCTCTTCTGGCTCGACGACCACCACGCCTTCGAGCGTGGCCGACCGGAGCGCGTGTGCGGCAACACCGCGTCGATGCTCGTGGACACTCGGTTCGCACGGTTCTTCGAGGTGGTCGGCGATCGCGCGACGCATTTCGGCGAGTACCCCTGCGGGCCGACGATGGCGGCGGCGGAGCGCGTGCGGAGCGGTGCCAGCGGAACGGGCGCAACGAGCGGCGCGTGTTGCTGATGTCCGCTCTTCGTCGCGTGCCCTGGATCGTCTGGGCCTTGCTCGCGCCCCTCGTGATCATGGGTGCCTATCGCCTGGTGGTCGGGGGTGGGCGCCGCGTCCCGATCGTCGGCTCGGGCCGCATCGCGGAGCTGGTGGAGACCGACGCGCCCGAGATCGCCCGCTACGTGCTCGACGTTCGTGAGGGCGAGCTCCTCGACGCGACCCGCGCGCGCGTCGAGGAGGCGATCTCCGACTACCCCGACCTCTTGGTCTTCGCGCTCGACGCGAACACCTTGCTCGACGACGCGGCGCGCGCGAAGGCCACGCTCGCCGAGCTCACCGTGCAGACCGAGCGCGCGTTCGGCGTGCCGGTCGTGGTCGGGTTCTCCGCGCCGCCGGGGGCCTCGGACGCCCTTCGCGCGGAGGTCGCGGAGGCGCGGGCGTGGTTTCGTGCGGAGCTCTGCGCGCAGGGGCGCTACCGCGTGTGCATCGAGATTCCCGATGGAGCTTCACGGGCGGAGGTGGTGGAGGTGGTCGCGGCCGGAGTGCGCGACGGGCTCGCGCGGCTCGACGCGCTGCACGCCAGCACGCAGGTCGGTCGTTGACGACCCCGCGACCCACGCGCCGGGTTCGCTCGCGCTCGAGCCGAGCTCGCCTCCCGGTCGTATTCCTTCTGACCCTCGCGCTCGCTGGCGCGTCGACCCTGCCGTCGCGCGCGGCGATGGGTCCGGTCGAAGCACCGCCCGCGCGCCCGCCGCGAGCGATCGCGCTCGCGCTCCATCCCGCAGAGGCCGCGCGGCAAGGCTTCGAGTACCCGCCCGATCCGGCGCCGCTTCGCGCGCTCGGAGCGACACACGTCGTGCTCGCGCCGACGTGGACGGTCGCGCACGTGCGCGCGAGCGAGGTCGCCCCGGGCGAGGTGGCGGACCCGGACCTGCGGGCGGTGATTCGACGCGCGCATTCGCTCGGGCTCGGCGTGCTGCTCCTCCCCCACCTCGTGCTCTCGCGCGCGGAGGCGGGGCATTGGCGCGGCGCGCTCGCACCACGCGACGAGACGGCGTTCTTCCGCAGCTACGCACGCTTCGTCGAGCACTACGCGGGGATCGCGCGAGAAGAAGGCGTCGAGGCCCTGGCGATCGGATCGGAGCTCACGTCGTTGACTACCGATCGGCATCGTTCGCGCTGGCGGTGTCTCGGCGCCCGAGCCCGCGGGATCTACGGCGGCGCGTTGGTCTACGTCAGCAACCACGACGCGCTCGATCGCGACGCCGCCTTCGAGTCCGTCGACGTGGTCGGCGTGAGCGCGTACTTCTCGTTGACGAACGAGCGCGAGGCTTCGCTCGAGACGTTGCGCGCGAGCTGGCGAATCCACGCGCGCGAGCTTCGTGCGCTGGCGGAGAGGGTGAAGCGGCCGCTCTGGATCGCGGAGCTCGGCTACCCGAGCCGAGATGGAGCCGCGATCGCGCCCTGGGACGACACGACGCCTTCGCCCGCCGATCCGGAGGAGCAACGACGCGCGTTCGAGGCGGCGCGCCGCGGGCTCGCCGACGAAGGAGCCTTCGGCGCCGACGGTTGGCTCGCAGGAATCGGGGTGTGGACCTTCTTCGGGCCGGGAGGGCGAGCGGATCGTCACTACACGCCCTTCGGCAAACCCGCGGCGGACGAGGTGAAGACGTTGTTGGGCATGCGGTAGTCGGTGAGCTCGGCGCCGTCGGCTCGCTCGCCTCCCGACGGTCACTCGGCTCCCGGCGGTCAGCCCACGACGAGGCTCGCGTCGAGGGTCTCCGCGGAGGCGAGCTCGGGGCTGCGCGCGGGGGAAGGCTCCTTGGCGCTCCACCACGCGCCGGCTCGGACCTGGCTCCAGCGCTCGCCTCCCACCTCGCGAAGCGCTGCGAGCGCGGCCTGTGCGTCCACGAAGCGCCGTCGTGGATCCTTCTCGAGGAGACGAAGCACCCAAGCCTCGAGCGCGGGCGAGATCGCGGGACGGAACGAAGACGGCGTGGGGGGCGGCTCGACGAGGTGGTGCTGGAGCGCCGTCGACGCGTCGGGGAAGTCGAAAGGAGGGCGCCCCGTGAGCAACTCGAAGGCGGTGGCGCCGAGTGCGTAGAGGTCGGCGCGTGGGTCGACCTCGAAGGGCTTCACGATGGCTTCGGGCGCGAGGTAGAGCGGAGTACCGAAGATGCGCCGCGTACCGTCGCGGCTGCCGACCCCGCGCTCCGCGACGAGGCCGAAGTCGAGCAGCTTCGCCACGTCGAGCGCGCCGGCTTGGCGACACGTCATCACGTTCGCCGGCTTCACGTCGCGGTGAACGAGCCCGAGCGCGTGAGCCTCCGCGAGGGCGCCGAGGATCTGCTCGAGCCAATGCACCACGCGCTCGATGGGCTGCGCGCCTTCGTGGGAGACGATCGCGTCGAGGTCGTATCCGTCGAGCAGCTCCATCGCGTAGTAGAGGACGCCGTCGCCGCTGCGGCCGTAGTCGTAGAGGGTGACGATGCTCGGGTGCCGAAGGCTCGCGAGCGCCTGCGCCTCGGCTTCGAATCGTTCGAGCGCGGCCTCGCCGACTTTGTTCGGCGCGATGAGCTTGATCGCAGTCGGACGGCGTAAGAACGCATGGCGCGCGCGGTAGACGACGCCCATGCCGCCCTCGCCGATGCGCTCTTCGAGCGTGTACTGCCCGAGCTGGAGCGCGCGGGAGAGCCGGCGTCGCGCGTCGCGGCGAACGAGCCACGCGACCGCGACCCCCAAGAGCGCGAGGAGCGCGAGCAAGACGACCACGAGCGTGCGGCTCGACTGATGGAGATCGTGCGTGCGTGCGGAGACGGAGGTCGCGCTGACGGAGTGCGCGACGGAGAGCTCCGGATACCCCGGCACCGGGGCGAACGCGGCGAGGCGGCGTTCGACGTGTTCCTCGGTCCACCAGTCGTAGGCGCCCGTGCCCCGGCGATCGGCGCGCATCCCGGCGAGCATCGGATCGAGCTCGCGAGCCACCTCGGATCGCAACGCGTCGAAGGGTCGGGTCCCCACGTGCGTGGGATCGGGCGCACTCACGATCGTGTTCCAGTCGTCGAGCACCCAGACGTACCCGTCGTGGTCGGGCGCGAGCGCCGCGAGCTGCGATCGGTGGATCGCGGCCGCGTCGAGCACGGCCACCAGCGCGTCGTCCTCTCCGAGGGAATGGCTGACCGTGAGCTGGTGAGATCCTCGAGGATCGTCGACACCGGTCGACGAGAGACGCAGCGGCTCATTCGTCGACGACACCCGGTAAATCGCGGCAGGAACCCCGACGTGGCGCGCGAACGAGCGGACCGCGTCCGGCCGCTCGGCCACCCGCGCGAGCTCGCGTCGCGCCACGTCGAGCGTCGTCGCGAGACGCGCGGCCGCGTGATCGACGAGCAGGAGCTGCTGCGCCTGGTATTCGCGGAGCGCCAGCGCGTCGGCCTTCGACTCGATGTGGAGCAGCATCGTCGTGACGAGCGCGACCATCGCGAGCGGCGCGACGAAGAGCAGCCACCAGAGCGAGCGCGCGTTGCCTTCGGAGGCCAGCGCCGCGAACGACGACGGGATCGCACCGAAGCGAGGCTTGGACGAGTGCGGCACCTCCCGCGTACGCCGCGGCGCACGAAACGTGAGCGCCATCGTGGCGATTCGGGCGCGCGGCCGCGCACGTGGGCGTGCGGGTGCGGCTTCGAACCGAGCGCGTCGTAACGAGGTCGCCGCTCACGCGTAGGCGCCGCATGACTCCCGAGCCAGAGCTCAGCACGGAACGATCGCCCTCCTCCGTCGGGTCACTTCGACGCGCCGTGCATCGTGGGCTGCTGACGCACCGCGCCGATCTCGGTGCGCGGCTCGACGCGCTCGCCGCCGTGGCGCCGCACGACGCGGAGGTCGCGACCCTTCGGGCGTTCGGGATGCTCTTCCTCGGACGTGTCTCGCTTCGGGCCCCGGCGCGCGAGCTCGCGGTGCGTTCGCTCGGAGGCGCCGCTCGCCGCGACCGGCTGCTCGCGCAGGCGGCGATCGCGTGGGCGGACGACGAGCCCGACGACGCGCTGCGGTCGCTCGCCCAGGCGCAAGAGCTCGATCCGAACGACGCCGTCGCGACGAAGGTCGAGCACGGGCTGCTCTTCGTGCTCGGTCGGTCGAAGGAGCTGCATCGATGCGCGCGGCGCGCGGTCGAGCGGCGAGATCCCGAGGCGTTCGGTCACGGCGCGCTCCTCGGATGCCTCGCGTTCGCGAACGTGGAGACGGGCGAGCTCGAGGCCGCGCTGCGTTTCGGCGCCGAGGCGCTGGAGCGGGAGCCGGAAGACGCATGGGGAGCTCACGCGATCGCGCACGTGTTCGACCGCGTCGACGATCCGACGGGGGGGCTCGCACACCTCGATCGGTTTCGTTCGGCGACCGCGGGGTGTGGCGTGTTCTCGCGGCACGTCGAGTGGCACCGCGCGGTCTTCCTGGTGGAGCTCGGTCGCTTCGACGAAGCCCTCGCGCTCTACGACGACTGCCTCGCGCGGGTGTGGTGCGAGAACTATCGAGACGCGAGCAACCGCGCGTCGTTGCTCTGGTACCTCGAGCGTGAGGGCGTCGAGGTCGACGCGCGATGGACGGAGCTGGCGCGGGTTTGCGAGCCGCTGTTCTCGGATGGAGGCTCGGCGTTCGCGCTCGTGCATTGCGCGCTCGCCTCGGCGCGAGCGGGGATCGATCCGCGACGATGGCTCGGAACCGTCCCGACCGGGCGCGGGCATCAAGCGCGGGTCGTGGAAGAGGTGGGCCTCCCGGTGGCGCGTGCGATGGCGCAGTCGCTCCTCGATGGCGACTCCGCGGGGGCCGTCGCGATCCGCGCCCTGCGGAACGAGCTGCCCCGACTCGGGGGGAGCCGTGCACAGCGGGATCTCTTCGATCGGGTTGCGATCGACCTCGCGTTCGACTCGGGAGCGACGCCTTTCGCGCGCGCGTTGATCGAGGCGCGTCTGGAGCAGCGGCCCCGCAACGCGTTCGCGCGACGCCGAAAGTGGGCGCCGTCGCGGCGCACACGTCCGTGACGCCGACCCCGCGAGCGACGGGTGTGAGTCGTCTCCAGGAGATGTCGTCGGACCGCTCGACCCGACGGGGGGCTTCACCCTCGACCGGTAGCCGCGACGGCCGCAGCTGCGCTCCACGCGGAGACGACGAAGGGAACCGCGAAGTTGAACGCGGCCGCGCGCCACGAGAACCCGGCGTGACCCCACCACACGTCGCGCTGGTTCACAGCGTTCAACACGAGCCCCACCACGAACGAGGTTCGCGCAGCCGTGAGGAGGACGGTGCGACTTCGTAGGGCCCTCCAGTGAGAGACGCGCGTCATCGCTTCTCCTCCGGGCGGTCGACCAGCGAGCTTCGGCACGGCTCCGAGTTCACCGCGCCCCACGTGCCGACCGACGGCAACGAGCGGTAGAGCAGCGCGTGGTAGAGGCTTCGAGGGAGCAGGCGACGCAGGAGCGTGAAGAAGTGGGCGTCGAGGGTACCTGCGACTCGGAGCGGAGGGCGTCTACGTGCGAGGGTGCGCGCGATGACGCGCGCGACGTGGTCCGGGGTGGACGGCGCGCGCTGCATCAGCCGCTCGACGAAGCCGCGCATGTGAGCGTAGTGCGCGTGGTAGGGGTCGTCCGTCCGATCCTGCGAGCACGCGCTAAGGCTGGTGGAGAGCACGTGCTCGAACCCGTCCGAGCGCACGAAGCCTGGTTGCACGAGCGAGACGTGGATGCCGAAGGGGCGCACCTCGTACCAGAGGGCCTCCGACGCGCCTTCGAGCGCGAACTTCGACGCCGCGTACGCCGCCATGGTCGGCATCGCCATCATGCCGGCGACGGAGGAGACGTTGACGATGCGGCCCGCACGGCGAGCTCGCATCGCGGGCAACACGAGCCGAGCCAGCTCCATCGGCGCGCGGAAGTTCACGTCCATCTGGCGCATCCGGTCGGCCTCGCGCACGTGCTCGACCACCGCGCGAAGGGCGACGCCCGCGTTGTTCACGAGCGCGTCCACGCCCCCGAGCACGTCGTCGATCTCGCGGACGACGCGAAGTCGGTCGGTGTCGGAGGTCACGTCGAGCGCACGGATCCAGACGCGTTCGCCATGCTCGATCCCCGTGCCCGCGAAGCGCGAAAGTGAGGCGTTGCGCGCCGTGAGCACGACGTGGTGTTCGGTGGTGGCGACGAGGTGACGCGCAAGTGCAAGCCCGATTCCCGTGCTTGCCCCCGTGATCACTACGACGCGTCGCCTCCCCACGTCGGCTCATACTTCCGGCCGACGTCGCCGTTAGCAGCCCGTTGAAGAACATCGTTCTTCGACGGGCTGCGTGTTTTGGGGAGGCTCCGGTGGGCTCTGCCCACTGGAGGGGTCTTTGGGAAAGACCCCAGAAAGAAGAGGCAGTCCGTTGAAGGACTCGAAGAGTTCTTCAACAGACTGTTAGCGGGGCTGCTCCTGCCGCGACGTGCGGTGATTCTTTCCGCGACGACGCGACTCTCTCAGCTCTCGCGCACGCTCACGCCGAAGCGCCAATCCCACGGGTCGTAGCGAGCCCGTCGTGCCGCGGTGACGGCGGCGCGGAGCGGAGGCTCGGCGTGCGCGCTCACGAACTCGCGCACGCCACGCGGGAGGAACGGATCGTCGCGCGTCGCGTACGCCTCGAAGTCTCGCGCGTAGTGACGAAAGACGAGGGGCAAGCGCACGACGTCGCGCGCGACACGCACGTGAGTGCTCACGAGGTGCCTCGCGGCGCGATCGAGTTGCTCGTGCAGGCGCTCTGGGTCGTAGAACGCGATCGGCGGGCAGCTCGCGCTCGCGCAGACGAGCGCCGCGTGAATGCGTGGCTCCACCACGCGCGGAAGAAACGCACGCGCCGGATCGTCGCGCCGCAAGGTGCGGCGGCCGAGGTGTGGCGCGTCGCGGCGCAGGATGCCGTGCTCGATCCGATCGGGCGTGAGGATCGCGTCGCCCACGCGATAAGCGACGGCGGAGAAGAACGTCGGCTCCTCCAGCACGCTCGTACGAACCCCGAGCGCGGCCGCGCCGTGCAGGACGAGCACGTTGTAGAGGTTGAGGAAGAACGCGACGCGCTCGGCGTCGCTCGGCAACGACTCGGGCGTGACCAGATGCAACGCGGGCACGAGGGCCTCGATCGCCGCGAGCGAGGAGGGCTCGGGACCCGAGGACGCACGAAGGGGCCCGTCGAGCGCTTCGAGAGCGAGCGCGTGGCCGGCCATGCGAAGGCGCGCTGCGAGCTCCGCCGCGCCCACGCCCGTGAGGCAGGTCGATGCGCTGGCAGGCGCGTTCAGGACGAGCGGTGGCGCCGGCGCGACGACGCGCCAGAGCGCGCGCGCCGAGCGCACGTGGCGGAGGTAGCCGAACGCATCGCGCACGCTCTCGTAGAGGTGCGCACCGCGATCCACCGCTCGATCGAAGCTCATGTCGAAACCTGTCTCCCACCAGAACGACCCGCACGGCGACACACGCGACGGAGCGTGCGCTCCACGCCTCGTGAAGCCACGAGACCCGACGGAACTCCGTCGGGGCTCGTGAGGGAGACGGTCGACCGCGGGGGGAAGGTCGATCGCCGTCGATTTCGTGGACTCGATCGCCGAACGGCGACCTCTCGACGCCTTCGCTCACCCGTCGTCGGCGACAGACGCGGCCATCGTCGTCGGCGCAGTCGGTGCGAGCCCGTCGATCGCCGCGAGGAGCTGCGGGACCGAGGGGCGCGTGCGGTAGTCCGGCTCCACGTGGCGGAAGACCACGACCCCATCGCGGATCAGGAAGACCGAAGGCACCGCGATCGTGTGGTGGTCGCGCCCGGAGGCCGCCTCGAGATCGATGCCCATGCCCTGCAGGCGCTCAAGCGTCGGCGCGTCGACCTCCTGGAGCACGCGGAACGCGCGATGCGCAGCGAGGTCGGCGTCGCTCAACACCGCGAACGGGATCTCGTAGGTCGCACTCGTGCGCGCGCTCTCTTCGATCCGGTCGACGCTCACGAGCACGAGCGAGACGCCGCGCTCCACGAAGCTCGCGTGGTTCTCGGTCAGCTCGCGGATCTGGAAGTTGCAGTACGGGCACCAGCCGCCGCGGTAGAAGACGAGCATCGTCGTCCCCTCACCGAGGTGCGATGCGAGCGTGGTCTCGCTGCCGTCGATCGTCGCGACCGTGGCGTCGGGCGCGGGGGCTCCCACGGCCAGACCGAGGTCGGCGCGCGCGACGCCGACCTCGGTCGCCGGCTCGTAGGCGCGTGATCGCGGCGCGTCGGCGCGTGGTGGGGTCGCTTCGGCCGCGCTGCCTTCCGCGCCCTCGGGGCTCGCTTCCACGGCTTCGGCGCGTGCGAAAGGTGCGGTCGGCTCGGGCGTCTCCGTCGGCTCGTCGCACCCCGCGCTCGCCAGCGCGAGACATGCACCCATCAACCAGCGTGTCTTCGTCGAAGTCATTCGACCACCGTACGCAGCTTGAGAGAGCCGCGACGAGACAGAGCAGCGAGCGCACCAAGTCGGCGCGCCGCACCCTCACGCATCAGAGCCTCGCCGAAAGAACTGCACCACGCGGTTGGCGACCTGGAACGCCTTCCACTCGCGCGCGCGAAACACGGCGTCGAGCGGCGTCTCGAAGACGTGGTTCGTGTAGTTGCTCAAGGTCTTGACGGAGATCGCGAGGAAGACGTCGAGGAGCTGCGCTTCGTCGTAGCCCGCCGCCACGAACGCCGCGACCTCCTCCTCGCTCGGCCGTCCTCGCGAGACGAGCGCCGCCTGCGTCATCGCCGCGAGCGCCTTAAGCTTGGGAAACTCCGCCGGAATCTCGGTGCCGTTGCGGATCGCTTCGGTCACCTCGCGCGGCACCTTCGACATCGTGTCGGCGAGCAGGCTGTGCGCGGCCACGCAGTACTCGCAGCCGTTCTCGTAGCTCACGACGAGGAAGACCACCTCTTGTTCAGCGGCGGAGAAGCGCGTCTTGGTGCGAAAGAGCTCGTAGCCGTGCAGGTAGGTCTCGAAGAGCGCGGGGCTGTGGGCCATGGCGCGGTACATGTTCGGGAGCATCCCTCCCGCGGCTTTCTTGCCACGAGCGAGCAGCGCGGCGACCGCCTCGGGGACGGCGGAGGGTTCGAGGAGCGCGAGGGAGGTGCGGTAGGACTTCGTCATGTCGGCCCCTACTGTCGGTGGGTCCCCGCGTTAGCGTCGTGCTCGTGGTCGTGACGATTGTGGCCCTGGGTTGGTGCCGTTTCGCGCGGGAGCGGCGAGTACGTTTCGCGTGCGAGCGGAGAGGGCGTGACGTCAGCACTCGCCGTCGCGGGATGGGATGCGCGAGCATCCGGACGGGTCGGGCGGGTCGGATTGCAGGCAGGACTCCATGCAGGAGAGCCCGCATCCCCCGATGCAGCGCGCGAAGCGCCCCACGCAGAGGTCGACCGACGCGGCGTCGGGACATTCGTAGAACGCGCCGTTGATGCAGCAGCGGGCGCTGCTCGACGACGAGGGCTCGGCGGCGGACCCGGTGGTGGTCGCGGCGCTCGGCGGTGCCGACACGGACGTTCGGGTCTGAGAACGCTCGGCGTTGGCCTCCACGAACGCCGCGAGCTCGGCACGTCGTTCGGCCCGGTCCGCACGTCGCGCGGCGCGTTCTTCCGCGCGCGCTCGGTCCGCTTCTGCGCGCTCGGCTTGTGTGCGTCGTGCTTCCTCTTCGAGCACGAGGACGAGCTCGGTCGCGCGCGTGAGCAGCTCCCGGCCGAGCGTCTCCGTGGTCACGAGCCGCGCTTCAGCTTCGTTCGGCGGCAGCTCGTCGGCCCCACGAACGCCCGCGATCATCACGATGCCGCGGCGCTTCGCCGCGAAGGTGAGGCGAGTGCCTCGCGCGCGGTCGACGTGGAAGACCACGCGTCGGCAGGGGTCGTGGACCGCGTCGAAGCCTCGCTCGACGGCCGCGCGGTGGAGCGCCTCGAGCGTGATGGGGACGGCGTCGGGCGGGGCTTCGACCACCAGCTCTTGACGGGCGAGACCACCGCAGGCGAGCGACGACGAAACGGCGAGGGCGAGGAGGCGTAGGCGCATCGTACGATCCGTGAAGCTTCGAGGGGCGCGATGCGTCGACGCGCCTCGTTCCGCCTCGATCCGCACCGTAGTGGTGGGAGGCCCGCGGAGCCGGGATCGACGGATGTCTCGTGATGTCTCACGTACCGCTTCGCTTCCGATTGCCCAATCCGCCCGCCGTGTTCGTGGGGCGTGAGGACGCCGCGCGTCGGCTGGAGGCGCTGCTCGCCCGCGAGCGGGGGGCGGTGGTCTACGGCGAGGGCGGGATCGGCAAGAGCGCGTTGGTCCAGCACGTGCTCGCGCCGGACGCCAGCACGACCCTCTACGTCGCGTTCGGGCCCGCGCCGAGCGACCCGCTGCGCTGCGTGGAGGAAGCGTTGCTCGCGCTCATGGGTCTCACCGTCGGGGAGGTGCCGCGTGGAGGGGACGGAGACGAGCGTGTCGCACGCGTGATCGACTGGGCGGATGGACTGGCTCGGGAGCGCGAGCGCCTGTTCGTCGTCCTCGACGACGCGCCGTCGACGCTGGAGTCGCTCGTCGTGGAGGTCCGACGCTGCGCTCGCCACGCCCGCTGGGTGCTCGTCACGCGCGCGTCGCGCGAGCTTCCACCGGAGGCTCGGCTCTCGTTGGGCCCGATGGCGCCGGCCGAGCTCGCGAGCCTGGTCGACGTCCTCGCGCCGGACGTGTCGGCCGAGGTGCGTGCGCGGCTCGTGCGGGGCGCGGAGGGCTCGCCGTGGGTGCTGCGGCAAGCGATCGTGGGTCGAGCCCCGCGGCCACGGATGGAGCCGGAGGAGCGGAGAGTCGTGCGCTGGCTCGGCGCGCTCCGGCTTCCGGTTCCGCGCGCGGTCTTCGACGGAATGGTGGATGCGTCGATCGTCGATGGGCTCGTGGCCCGCGGGATCGTGCTGCTGCATCCGGACGGTGTGCGCGTGCACGAACAGGCACGCGACGAAGGCATGCTCGACGAAGCCTCGTGCGCGCGCCTCGCGACGTTGCTCGCCGGCTTGGACGAACCGAACGCGGTGCTCGAGGCGTTGAGACTCTTCGTGCTCCTCGAGCGCTTCGACGACGCGATCGCGCTGCTCGAGCGGAGCGGAGAGCGTTTGCTCGCCGAGGAACGCGCCGGAGAGCTCCATGCTGCGCTCGACCAGGCCGGCGCGCCGAGCCTCACGCAAAGGCGCCGCCTCGACGAGTGGCGGTATCGAAGCGCATCGGAGCATGGGCAAGTCGCGCGGATCGCCGCGTTGCCGGAGCCCGATCCGGAAGCCGACGCTCGCGTACACGCCGCGTGGTTGAAGATGCGTCTGACGTTGGAGGATTTTCCGACGGTGTCGGCGCGCGCCCCCGAGATCGCGCGGCGCGTCGCGGCGAGCGGGCACGCGTCGCTGGCTTGGGAGGTCGCCATGATGGCGGCGTCGGCGAAGCTGCTCTCGGGGGAGCTCGATGAGGCCTCGCGAGCATTGGCGGAGGCGCTGCCCACCTCCACCGACCAGAGGCTCCTTCGGAGCGCGGTGGACGCGGCGATCGCAGCGCGTCGAGGCGACGCCGAGCGGGCGCTCGGGTTTGCGAGCGCCCTGCAGGAGGAGCTGCCGGCGACGCGAGGGCGCACTCGCGCGAACCTCACCTTCAACCTGGCCCTCGTCTTCTACGGCCTGCAGATGCCGCGGCGCGCGGCGCGCCTCTTCGAGTCGACGTTTCCGGTCGATGCGCTCGCCACCACGGCTCTGGTGGGACGCCGTGCGCTCGAGATGGACGCGCAGCTCTCGTTTCTGGCGGGAAACCTCGAACGCAGCGAGCACCTCCTGGCGCGGCTCGAGCCCTACGTCGTCGCGGGGACTCCGATGGCAGCGCGTCGAATGCTGATTCGCGGAAGCGTGGCGCTCGTGCGGGGCGAGTACGACGACGCGCGCGCGTCGATCGCGCGGGGCCTCGCCGAAGCGGCGGTGTATCGGGGAGCGGAAGATCGTGCGTACGGGGTGATGCTCGCCGCGCAGTTGGCGTTGCGGCGGGGCGAAGTACCGGAGCCGGTCGATGTCGCCGCCGGACCACCGGGTGATCTCGCGCGGGTGTGGAGCGCGCTCGCCGAGCTCGTGGTGCGTGGGACGTCGTCGCTCGACGTGCACGCGAGCGACGACGCCTACCCGGCATCCGCTTCGGCGCGCACGACCCACGACGCGGTTCGCGCGCTGTTCGAAGGGCGCGAACGCGACGCCGAGCACCTGGCGGTGCGCGTGTCGAGCGCGTCGCGGGAGGAGGGCTCGGTGCCCTTCGCGCTCTTCGAGAACGTGCTCGCAGCCACCGTGTCGGTCGCGGCGGGCGGTTCACCGCGACTCGACGTCACGCGTCGACTGGCGGAGCGTGCGGGCGCGAGCGACGTCCTGGCCGAGATCGGCCTGCTGGAAGCGGCGTGTGGGGGTGACGTGCGCGCGTTGCTGCGCGTGGCGGCCCGCGAAGGCCGGGTAGGCGAGTGCGCACACGCGGTGCTGGGTGGACCGTCCGAGGGGGCGTTGATCGCAGCATTCGCTCGCGCGACCCGCGCACGTTGGGGCTGGGGAACGGTGCGTGGTGAGGCAGCACCCGACGCGGTCGCGTGGGACGGGGCGCGGGCGATTCTCTTCGTCGGTGACGAGCAGGTGAGTCTCGAGCGTCAGCCCGTGCTTCGCGCCTTGGTCGCCGCGCTCGTCGCCGGAGGTGGCGAAGCATCGAAGGAGCAACTGGTCCAGGCGGTCTGGAACGTCTCCGAGTACCACCCCCTGAAGCACGACAACCGATTGCGCCTCGCGGTGCGGAAGCTTCGCGCACGATGCGTGGTCGACCCGCTGCGTGCGGTCGACGACGGCTACCGTTTCGCGCGACCTTGGCTCGCCCTCGGAGGCTGAGCACGGCCGACGGAATCCCGCGCCCCCGCTCGCCAGGCGCTCGGCGCGATCCCGTGATGTCGTGCGAAGGCGCGCGAGAAGCTGGTCGTCGATCGATAGCCGACCGCGTCGGCGACCTCCGCGACGGACGCGTCACCGAGGCGGAGCAGCTCGCACGCCCGGACCATTCGCCACGTCGTCAGGTACTCGCCCGGAGAGATGCCCACCGAGCTCTCGAATCGCCGGTAGAGCGACGCGCGAGACACGCCCACGGCCGCGGCGAGAGACTGCGCGCTCCAGTCCGTTCGCGGGTCGCCGTGGATCCGCCGGATCGCCTCGTAGACCGCGGGGTCGCGCATGGGCGTGCGGTACTGCGGGAGCTGCGCACCCAGCGCTCGGATCGCGAGGACGAAGATCGCGCTCCCCAACGTGCGCTGGAGGAGGCCGACTCCCGGTTGCTGAGCGCGCACGTGGGAGAAGAGGGTCTGCGCGAGGTGCCTGAGCTCGTCCGGCGCCTTCACTCGCGCGCGCCCCGGGAGGTTCTGGAAGAACGGGTGGTCGAAGGGGGTGGCGAACACGAACTGCAGCACGATCCCGAAGTCGCTCGCTCGTACGGGGGCGAGCCACTCGCTACCCGCAGCCATGAAGAGGAGGTCACCTTCGGGGACGTTCGATCGACCTGCGCCGAGCCGCCCCGTGAGGGGGATCGCCGCGAGCGGGCCGCCGAATCGCTGGCCGGCATCGCCAGTGAGCGCGATCGCATCGCGCACGTGGAGTCGAGCCGTCTCGAGAACCTCCGACAAGACGTCGCCCGTGGTCATGTCCATTCGATAGCCGGTTGAGACATACGGCGCCACATTGGAGACGAAACGTCATCGCACGTCTCGCATGCGGCGTCAGGCTCACGGCATGGAAAACACGAAGACCGTGGTGCTCGAAGTTCGTTTCCGTGTCCGTGACCCCGCCGCGCTGGCGGAATACCAGGCCGCCGCGCGTCGGACGCTCAGTTCGGTCGGCGCCGAGCCGATCCTACGCGGCGCGGTCGTCCACGCTTGGTGGAGCGAGGAGGAAACTCGGCCGGGACGACTCCTCGTGCGATTCGAGTCTCGAGAGTCCCTCGAGACCTGGTTCGAATCACCGGCGTATCAGGCTCTGAGCGAGCTACGGGAAAGGGCGATGGACGCGGTGTTCGAAATGATCGAGGTGGCGGTATGAGGGTCGTGTCGTTGATTTTCGGTCTGATCGGACTGCTGGTCGTCGGCTGTGGCTCCGACCTGCGCTGTCGTGACGCCGAAGAGATCCCGCTGCCGGGTGCGAACTACTTCCCGGAAGGAATCGCCGGCGACGCCGAGGGCCGACTCTACGTAGGAAGCGTCGCCACCGGGAGGATCGTGAGGGTCGAGCCGTGCGCGTCCGATCAGGCTCACACGGTCGTGCCGGAGGGGGAGTTGCGAAACGTCATCGGCCTCCACGTCGACGACCAACTCTGGGTCTGCAATTCCGATTTCACGGGAGATCACTTGCCAGAGATCGTGGCCATAGACCGCGAATCCGGGGCGATCGTGGCGCGGCATTCGTTTCCGGAAGGTTCGGGTGTATGCAACGATCTGACGACGGATGAGACGCACGTGTACGCGACCGACTCGTTCGCTCATCGGGTGGTGCGGGTGTCGATCGGTGCCGAACCCGATGCTCCCGCCGAGGTCTGGCTCTCCGACCCACGCTTCGGTGAGGGGGTGGCCGCGGGCGAGTTCGGCCTCAACGGGATCACTTGGGATGGCGCGCAGAGTTTGTACCTCGCGAACTTCCGCCGCGGCGAGATCTACCGCGTGGACGTCGCGTCGAGGTCGGTGGACGTGGTGCGGACGGGGCTCGGTGCGCCCGATGGCATCGAGTGGTTGGGCGCAGGTCGGCTTCTCGTGGTCGAGGGGGCGCTGGCGCGCCTGTCGGAGCTGGATCTGAGGGCGGGCGAGATCGAGGTCTTGCGCGAGGGGCTCGACTTCCCGAGCACGAGCGCGGTCGTGGAGGGAGGCGCTTGGGTGGTTCAGGGCCAGCTCGACCACCTGCTCGATCCGAGCGCGGGTCCGCCGAGTCCCCCGTTCGTCCTCACCTTCGTTCGTCGCCCGTAGAGGCCCCGTCGGCGTCGCGTGGTCGCGTCACGCGGCGCGCTCTCGGCGCCGCTTCGAGCCAGTAGGTTCCGCCGTGCATCCGCGCGGCGGGGCCTTCTGCGCTCTTGCACACCGAGCGTTCGCGGCCACGCCGCGACGCTCGGCGCGCTCCGATCCGCGGAGGAGGCTCTTCAAGGCACGCGAAAGCTCGCGCGGTGCTCGCCTGCGACCGCGACGTGGTGCCCTGCGGGGAGCGGACCCAGGCTGTGCCACGCGGTGAACGATGTCGCCGCATCGGGCACACACGCGCAGTCGTCATGCCCACACGCATGGAGCGTGAGGGCGATGGTTCCGTCGGGGGCGATGACGGCGCTGACGGCCGGCAGCGGCTCGGCGCAGCACGAGAGCTGCTCGCCGGTCACGCCGACCCACACGAGCGGCTCGCCCGTCGTCTGCGCGGTCGGGTCGGGCAGCTCGAGGGTGATGCCGAGCGGCGTGCTCGGGTGGCACTCCGAGGGGTCGCGCACGGAGAGCGGGCTCGTCGCACCGCCGAGCACGCGCACGTAGTCGCCGGGAGGGCGAGCGGGACCTCGCGCGTGACCCTGGTAGAGGGTGATCGCGTCGTCGCAGACGTCACCGCAGTCGCACAGGGCCAGGCTCGTCTCGAGGTCGCGCACGCGTACGCGCGGGTCGCAGCCGCAATCCGAACCCGCGACGTGGGTGAGGGTCACGTCGTCGCTCTGGTCGGGAAAGAGCACGCGCGCGGTTCGCGTCGCCGTGGGGGCTTCGATGCAGAGACTGGGCTCCTCCGCGACGATCCGGCACTCGACCGCGACACGCTCGCTTCGGATGACGTTCACGCCGGGGAAGAGCGGTCCGACGGTAACGCGCACGTTCTCGCCGGGCCCGACGCACGCGCACCGCTCGCAGCAATCGCAGACGTCCTCCCAGCGCGACGCGAGGGTCCACACGTCACCGGCATGCGACACCTCCACGTGTCCGACGCCGCTCGAGCAGCACCCGCCCCACGAGTGCCACACCTCGAGCTCGATCGTCTCGCCGGGGGCGAAGGTCCCGGTCGGGCACGCGAAGTCGAGGTGTCCATCGCCCTCGAAGCACATCCGTGGGTCCGACCCTGCATCGGGGGGCGGTCCGAAACGGCTCGGGTCGATGCCGTGGTCGAGGTAGCACCCCGTCGCGAGCACCGCACCGAGGGCCAGGATGTGCCGCGCGCAGATCATGGCGCGCGAGGCAGCAGCAAACATGCCACGCCGCGGCGACTCTGATGACTCCCGCAGCTGACGCTTCCCCCGCCCATGAGCTCCCTCATCTCGCGCTCGTGCCTTCGCTCGACCGACGCTCACGATCGGCAGAGTCTCAAAGAACCTCGTCGTACGCGCGGCGCGGTAGCCGCACGTGCACGAGGCTCGGTCGGCGCGACGCGAACGCAATCCGCAGCGCCACGCGCAGCGCGTCTTCGTCGTCGGCCGTGAACGCGTCGAGGCCGCAGGCGCGCGCGACCGCGGCGTGATCGGGTGCTGAATCGACGAAGTCGACGCCGAGGTTCGTCAGGCCACGCTGGCGCTGCTTGAGCTCGATGAGCGCGAGCGAACGATCGTCGAGCACGACGACGACGACGGGCAGCGCGCGCTCCGCCAGGGTGCAGAGCTCACCCATCGCCATCTCGAGGCCGCCGTCGCCGACGATCGCGACGAGCGGAGCGCCGGGGCTCGCGAGCGCGGCGCCGATCGCGAAGGGGATCGCGCAGGCCATCGTCGATAGGCCGCTCGACTGGATGAGCCGCGGCGCGCGCAGCCGAAGCGCCTGCGAGAGCACGATGCGGTGCGCGCCGGTGTCGAGGGTCCACCACGCGTCCGATGGCACCTCCTCTTCGAGCACCTTCGCGATCGCGCACGGCGAGCGCGGGACGGTCGGCGCGAAGGTGTCCACGAGCGCGGCGCGCAGCGGCTGCGAGTCGTCGACCCACGGTCGGCTCGGAGGGACCTCGGCGAAGAGCGACTCGAGCAAGCGTGCGGGATCGCCGACGAGGGTGTGCGTGGCGACGTGCATGCCGTGGAGCGCCTCCGCGCGCGTGAGCTCGACGACCGTCGCACCTTCGCCGAAGGGCATGCGCCACGACGCGCGGACCTCGACCGGATCGTAGCCGCAGAGCACGACGAAGTCGGCGTCGCGGATCCAAGGGAGCAGCGACCGGTCGGCGCTCGGGGAGAGCCCGAAGGCGCCGAGCGCGTGAGGCTCGTGCTCGTCGACGAGGCCCTTCGCGTCGTAGGTCGTGAGCACGGGTACGCCCGCGCGTGCGACGGTGCGTCGGAGCAGGGCGACGTCGGCATCGAGCGCTTCGAGCCCGAGGATCAGCAGCGGTCGGCGAGCGGAGCGGAGCTGGCCGCGCAGACGATCGAAGGGCGCGGGACTCGCGAGAATGGCAGTGTCGATCCTCGAGGCGCGCAGCGAGGGGTCGCGTCGATCGAGCGCGTCGACGAGCCGCGTCGGGACGTCCACGAGACGCTCGGCGACGTCGGTGGGCAGATCGAGGTGGACTGGCCCGGGCACACCGTCGCGGGCGAGCGCGATCGCTCGGCGAACCAACGTGTCTGCGTGATCGGCGGTCACACGAAACGACGCCTTCACGACCGGCTCGAGGAGCCGTCGGTGGTCGACGATCTGATGCGTGTAGGTGCCCTCTGCGTCGCCCTGCACGCAGCCCGTCACGACCACGAGAGGGCGCCGCGCTTGCTGAGCGTCGAGCGCCGGGAGCACGGTGTTCGCGACTCCGGGACCGAGGGTCGCGACCAGCAGTCCAACTCCGCCATCGACGCGTTGGGCGGCGCGTGCGGCGAACCCGGCGCTGGCCTCGTGCCGGGTGAGCACGAAGCGGACGCCCGCCCGGTCGAGCGCGTCGAGGAAGGTGAGAATCTCGCCGCCAGGCACCCCGAACGCGAGGCGGGTGTGGAGGGCGAGGCGGCGGGCGAGCACGTCGGCGACGCGGTGCTTCATCGGATTCTTCGAGGCGGTGGTCGCGGTGGGACCATGCACGGAGCTTGGTGCCTCAGTCGGGCGGGTCGGCGTGGAAAGGACGATCGCACACCCGACTGGGCACCCGGCGTACTGCGCTGTGATACGAGCGTTACGCCGACCGCTGCATGCGTGTGCCTCGTATACCCGCACGTTCGGCGAAACGTCGGTGTTGTCGGCGCGTAGGCCGGGACGTGAAACGAATCTTCGGCGCGGCGGTGCTCGTCTTCGCGGCGCTCTTCCTCTACGGTCGCTTCGTCGACGGGTGGGCGCGCGCGATGGTCGTCGCACGACCCGGGCCGGGCGGAGGCGAGCGCCCGGAGGAGGCGGAGGCGTGGACGCTCACCGGGCGTGGCGTGTCGCTCGCCGCGTGGGTGTTTCGGCCTCGGAGGGCGGCCGGCACGTCGGAGGTCGATTGGGTGCTGGTGCTGCACGGGATCGGCGACGGGAAGCGGAGCATGGTGGGGCTCGCGCGACGATTCGCGGCCCGAGGCGTGGGCGCGGTGGTGCTCGATCTGCGCGGCCACGGTGGGAGCAGCGGCGACGCGCTCGGTTTCGGTGCGCTGGAGGTCGAGGATCTTCGCTGCGCGCTCGACGACCTTCGACGCCGAGGCATCGCGACGGGGCGGCTCGGGGTGTACGGACCGAGCTACGGGGGCGGCGTAGCGATGCGCTTCGCCGCCGCGGACGAACGTGTCGATCGGGTCTTCGCGGTCGCCGCGTTCGCGACGCTTCCGGATCTCTCGTACACGTTCCTGCGCGGTCGACACGGCGACTGGGTCGAGCTCCTCCCGCGCTTCGTGTTCCAGGACGTGAGCGACGCGGCGGGCCGCCTCGCGGGCTTCGAAGGGCCGGTGCTTCGGCGGCCTCCCGCGCTGAAGGCGTTTCGAGGGCTCGCGCTGCTCGTGCACTCGCGGGAGGACGAAGTCGTTCCGTACGCGCATGCCCGCGCGCTGGCGGACGAGTGCACCGAGGGTGTCTGTCGCGTCGTGACCCTGGAAGGCTACGACCACCTCCAATCCCTTTCGAACTCCGAGTTACGTCGATTGATCGACGCGTTCTTCTTCGGAGTTCCCGACCACACGCACGGGTCGCTGGTCGAGTGAGCACGGTCCGGGAGCGATCGCTCTGGCTAGCACCCGCCGGCAAGTTCGTTCCGAGTTTCCGTAGCCAAAGGCGCGGATCTCCTTCGCCGACCTCCTCGAATAGGCTTCGCCTGTCCTTCGTCGGCGCGGCAAACGACCTCCACACCGATTCCTCGGCAACCCGGAACGAACTCGTGGGCGGGTGCGCTAGTGGACCTCGCTCAGGTGGGGCGCGGCGAAATCGACGAACGCGCGCACCTTGCGAGCGACCACCCGAACCTGGGGGTAGAGCAGATGCACGGGGCGCGGCGCCGTCGCGAGATCGGCGAGCACCGGCACCAGACGCCCGGCCGCCACCCGCTCGCGGACCATGTACGAAAGGGCGACCGTGATCCCATGGCCTCGCTCTGCCGCCTCGATCGCGGTGAGCGCGTCGTTGACCTCGAGCGTGGGACTGAGAGTGACGCCGGCCATGTGCGGGGCGACTCCGAAGCGCCACTCGCGGGTGGGCGTCAGGCCGCTGAACGCGATGATGGCGTGCCCCTTGAGCTCCGCCGGTGACGTGGGCGTCCCGCGTCGCTTTAGATACGTGGGGCTCGCCACGAGCCACCGCTGGACGCTCCCGACGCGCTTTGCGATCAGGTTCGAGTCGGGGAGAGGGCCAATCCGCACGGCGACGTCGACGCCCTCTTCGACGAGATTCACGACGCGATCCACGAGCAGGAGCGACGCCGTGACGCGCGGGTGCTGCCGTAGGAAGTCGCACACGACCGGGGCTAGCTCGGCGCGACCGAACGTCACGGGCGCCGTGATTGTCAGGTGGCCTTGGGGCGCGGCCGCCGCTCCCACAGCCTCTCGCTCAGCCACGTCGAGGTCCGTGAGGATGCGTCTCGCGCTCGCGAGGAAGTGCTGCCCCACCTCCGTGATGGTCAGACTGCGCGTGGTGCGGTGAAAGACGCGCGCGCCGAGCCGCTCTTCGAGCGCGGAGATGGCACGCGTGACGGCGGGCGGGGAGAGGCGCAGGCGCCCGGCGGCCTTCGCGAAGCTCCCCGCGTCGGCCACCGCGACGAAGACCTCCAGCTCGTGAACGCGGTCCATGACTATTCCGCCTAGCGCAAGAGTAGATTCCATGCGGCGCCTATTCTTGCAAGCCGAGTGGTGGCCCATGCTCTGGTCAAGCGCGGCCCACCTCGCTGCGTGATCCCTCCACAAGGACAGAACTCATGACTCGTGTCGCCATCATCAATCCTCAAACCGCCACCGGCGAAGCCAAGCAACTCTTGGACGCCGTCCACGCGAACCTGGGCATGGTCCCGAACTTCATTCGCGTACTGGCCAACTCGCCAGCGGCGCTCGGCGCCTTCCTCGGGCTCCACGGCATCGCGGGCGCGGGCCTCTTGGACGCCAAGACGCGTGAGCGCATCGCGCTCAGCGTCGCCGAGCAGAACGCCTGCCAGTACTGCGTGTCGGCGCACACGGCGATCGGGCGCAAGGCGGGCCTGGACACGGATGAGATGCTCGCCAACCGCGGGGGGCGCTCGTCGGACGCCAAGGCGGAGGCGGCGCTCACGTTCGCCCGCGCCTTGGTCGAGCACACCGGTCAGGTCAGTAAGGCCGAGGTGGACGCTGTCCGCGCCGCGGGTCACTCCGATGGCGAGATCGTCGAGATCATCACGCACGTCGCGATGAACATCTTCACGAACCTGTTGGGGAAGGCGACCCAGGTGGACATCGACTTCCCGAGGGTGGAGCTGAACGAGGCCGCGTAGGTCCACAGGCCCCCCGACGCGAGTGGCGGCGGGGGGCGCCTCGGCCGGGCCGAGGTCCGACCAAGTCGCCTAGCTAGGAGATGCAGACATGAGCCAGCACGTGACCCCACCTGACGCCGACGCCCGTCCGCCCCTCCCGCCCTTCACGCTCGAGTCCGCCATCCGGAAGGTGCGGATGGCAGAAGATGCTTGGAACACGCGCGACCCTCAGCGCGTCGCGCTCGCTTACACCGAGACCAGCCGGTGGCGCAATCGCGCCGAGTTTCCCCAGGGGCGGCGTGAGATCGTGGACTTCCTGATGCGCAAGTGGGCTCGCGAGCTGGACTACCGCCTGGTGAAGGAGCTCTGGCTCTTCGGCGAGCGCCGCATCGCCGTTCGCTTCGCGTACGAGTGGCGCGACGACGCCGGCCGCTGGTTCCGCAGCCATGGCAACGAGAACTGGGAGTTCGACGACCGCGGCCTCATGCGCACGCGCTTCGCCAGCATCAACGACCAACCCATCCTCGAGGGCGAGCGCAGGCTCCTCTGGCCACAGGGACCGCGGCCTCTCGATCACGCAGGGCTCTCCGAGCTCGGGCTCTGACACGGCCGTTCACGCCAACGAGAGGAAGATCCCATGACGCATCGCTACGCAGACATCGCTTTCACTCCGACGGTCAAGAAGGTGCAGGAGGAGCTGGGTAGCCGGGCGGGCTACGCTCGCATGGAGGCTGGGCCCGACGTGCTCAATCACGCACTCGGCGACGCCGAGGCGAACTTCATCGTGGCTCGCAACTCGCTTTACATGGGCACCGTCAGTGAGACCGGTTGGCCCTACGTGCAGCACCGCGGCGGCCCCCCTGGCTTCGTGCGCGTGCTGGACGAAAGCACGATTGGCTTCGCCGACTTTCGCGGGAACCGGCAGTACGTCAGCGTCGGTAACCTGCTGACCGACGATCGCGTGTCGATCATCTTCATGGACTACGTGAACAAGACGCGGCTGAAGCTCTTCGGGCATGTGCGTATCGTCGGGGCCGAGGACCAAGCGACCCTCTCGCGTCTCGAGGCGTCCGACTACCGGGCGCGTGTCGAGCGCGGCTTCTTGATCCGCGTCGAGGGTTTCGACTGGAACTGCCCGCAGCACATCACCCAGCGCTTCACGCTCGACGAAGTCCACGCGATGACCGCTCCGCTCCGTGAGCGCGTGTCGGAGCTCGAGGCGCGACTGGCAGCCTCCTAGCGTTCTTCTTCGGAGTTTTCGACCACACGCACGGGTCGCCGATCGAGTGAGCACGGTCCGGGGGCGACCGCTCGCGCGCGTGGGTCGGAGCGCGCGGACGTGGCGCGTACGGGACACCTCGCGTGTATCGGACTTCGTGCGTTCGGGACGTCGGCATCGTCGCCCGTAACGATCGGGCGATGTGAGCGTAGCCGTCCCGATGTCCACCGAGAGGCTCGGGCTGGTCGAGCCCACACTGTCCGACGCCACCGTGCCCGAGACGCGTCGCTCGTCCGTGCGCGTGCGCCAAGCCGAGGGGCCGGGGCGGCTGCTCTTCGTCGACTTCGTGCGGCTCTTCGCGTCGTTTCAGATGCTGCACGGCCACACGATCGATGCGTTGCTCGACCGCGAGCTCCGGCAAGGGCCGGTCTTCGGCGCGTGGTCGTGGCAACGCGGGCTCGTCAGCGTCTCGTTCCTCTTCGCGGCGGGGATCGCGTTCACGCTCTCGACGCTCACGCGGCTCGACGCGTTCCACGCCGATCGGAGCAACCTGACCCGCCGCTGGAAGCGCATCGCGTGGCTCGTGACGCTCGGCTACCTGATGCACTTCCCCGCCGAGGCGCTCTCGGACGATCCGACCCGCGCGTCTGCGTCGCTGAACGGCTTCCTCATCGCGGACGTGCTGCAGTGCATCGGCGCCTCGATGGCGTTGCTGCAGGGGCTCACGTCGGTGCTGCGGAATGCGCGCCGCGTCACCGTCGTCGCCGGCGTGCTCGCGCTCGGCCTCTTCGCGTTCGCGCCGCTGGCCGACGCGGTGAACGTCGAGGGCCCGCTGCGACCGCTCGCGAACTACCTCACGCATCGTGGCGGGAGCCTGTTTCCGCTGTTTCCGTGGGCGGGCTACGTGTTCGCGGGGGTCGTGGCGGCCGCGATCCTCGCACCCCGTGGGACGTCGACGCCGCCCCACGTCGCGGCTCGGCGCGCTGCGCTCGTCGCGGCGGGCGGGCTCGGGATTTGGGCGATCGCGCGCTGGTTCCCGTGGCGCGTCACTACGGACGACACGACCTACCACGCGGTGCCGAGCTTCGCGCTGCTCAAGCTCGCGGTCGTGCTCGTGCTCGTGCTCGCATTCACGCTGCTCGCCTTGCGCGTGACGCGGCTTCCCCGCGTGCTGCGCGTCCTCGCGGGGGAGAGCCTGATGCTCTATTGGTTTCACCTCACGCTGCTCTACGGCGCGGGCATCGGACTGCGGAGCTGGATCGGGCCCACGCTCTCGCTGTCCGCGACGTTGGCGGTCGCGTCGCTCGTGGTGGTCGGCTCGGCGCTCGTAGGGATCGGTTGGCATCGGTTGAAGGCGTGGCGTGCGGCTCACTGACGATCGAGACCCGACGCTTGGCGGCGACGAGCCGTCCGACGCAGCGCGTGCGCTCGGCCGCGACGGACGCGTCGCGTTGTCGACGTGGAACGCAGCGTTCGCTCTGCCGATCCGATCCGAACGACGCGGGGGCGTAACGAGCCCCGGCGCCTCTCGTAGGTCCACGCGTTGGAGACACGACGCTCGGCGTCGGGAGGGTGGCCATGTCCATGTGGATCATGTTCGGGCTCGCGGGAGCCCTGGGGCTCTTTGCGGCCTTCGCGTTGGTGCGTTTCGTGGTGGCCGGGTTTCGCCGCGGCAAAGGCACGGGGCTGATGACGCTCCTGGTGCCGGGATACGTGTTCTGGTTCGGCGCCAAGCGGACGGAGATCCCGAACAACCGCGCGTGGCTCGCGTCGGGGTTCGTCGCACTGCTCGGAGCCGGACTCGCGATTCAGTTCTCCACCGCATTCGCGCCGGAGCCGGCGTTCATCGAAGCCGACGCCCCCGAAGGGCTTCCGTCTTTCGAGGAGATGGGCTCCTTCGACGATCTCGCGCCTGCGGAGTGACGGGCCGGCAGATCACGTGTCCGGGCTCGGTTTTTCACCATCGAACATCGACTCAAATGAGGAAGATCATCATGAAGGCTGCTCTCAATCTCGCGTTGCTCGTCTCGGTGCTGGCTCCCGTTCTCGCGATCGGTGCGACGGCGAGCGCCCAGGGTCGCGCGTTCACCATCCACGACAACGGCGGGAGCCGTGTGCAGTTCGTCTCCGACGCGCCGCTCGAGACCATCACCGGCGTCAGCTCCGACGTGGAAGGCAACGTCACCCTCGATCCCGCGAACGTCGCCTCCGCGCGTGGGCGTGTGAAGGTGTCCATCGCGAGCTTGCGGACCGGCATCGATCTCCGCGACGAGCACGTCCGATCGCCCAACTGGCTCGACGCGACGCGCTTCCCCGATGCGACCTTCGAGATCACCGGGGTCGAGGGCGCCACACGGCTCGCGCCCAACGAGAACACCGAGGTGCGCATTCGCGGTCGCTTCACGCTGCACGGCATCACGCGCGAGGTCGTCGCGAACGCGCGCGTACGCTTCGTCCCGTTCAGCCCCGAGATGCGGGCTGCCCGCGTGAACGGCGACGTCGTCATGGTTCAGGCGCGCTTCGATCTCCGCCTCACCGATTTCGGCGTGCAGATCCCCGAGGCGGTACAGCTCAAGGTCTCCAACGAGATTCAGGTCAACGTCGCCCTGCGCGCGACCGTCGGCACCTGAGTCCTACGCGAACGGCGCGCTCGGTTTCGAGCCCCTTCGCGACGAAGGTCGGAGCTCGCGCGACTCCCCTCCTGCGCGGGCTCCTTCTTGCGCCGCTCGAGTGTCTCTTCTCTGCGGGCGGCGTGGTGTGTGCGTGTCTGCTCCCAGTTCCGGTCGGGGTCGGTCGGCGATCGACCCCGGCCGGGGCGCTTTGCTTCGATGAGGTGGATCATGAGTGGGAATCGGTGGTGGTGGTGGCTCGCGCTGCTCACGCTCGGCTGTGGGAACGACGTCACGACGGGTGGCGCGCGGGACGCGGGTGGATCGCGGCCGACCGCGGATGCGGGCGGTACCGGCGACGAGCTCGCGCTCGAGGCAGCCTCGCTCGTGAGCGACGCGCGGGGCCGATTCGACGTGACGGGGCGAGGGCTCGACGGGCAAGACGCGCTCGCGAGCGTGGCGGGTCACAACGCGTTCTGGTTCGCGTGGAGCGTCTTCCACCCCGGAAGCGAGCTCTTCGGCACGGAGCGCGGGGTCCGGGAGGCGACGATCGAGAGCAGCGACGAGTGCACCGTGCCTTGCCGCGAGGTCGCGCCGGCCTGTGGTGGTCGCGATTGCATCCCGGCGCTGCAGAGCCCGACGATGGTCGGCGCGGACGACCCTTCGCTCTCGTTCCTCCGAGACGTCGACGAGGTCCTCGGCGTCATCACGCCGAGCGGTCCCCGCGCGTACCCCCACAACATCCTGTGGTGGCACGAGATCGTGAACGAAGAGGTCGACGGCGAAGCCTTCTCGGTGACCTTCTGTCCCCTCACCGGCTCGGGCCTCGCGTTCGACCGCCGACGCTTCGTCGAAGGGTCGACGGTCGAGCTCGGCGTGAGCGGCAACCTCTACAACTCGAACCTCGTGATGTACGACCGAACCTCGGAGAGCTTCTGGTCGCAGATGCGGCTCGAGTCGATCTCCGGTACGGAGATCGGCACTCCTTCGCCGATCCTGCCGGTCTTCGAGATGACGTGGGGCGCGTGGAAGGCGCTCCATCCCGACACGCGCGTCGTCTCCTCCGACACCGGTCACTCGCGCGACTACACGCGCTATCCCTACGGCGACTACCGCGTCAACGACACGAACACCTTCCGGGCGACCAATCCCCCGCCCGACGATCTCTTCGACAACAAGGACATGGTCTTCGGCGTGGTCGTCGACGGGACGCTGCGTGGGTACGCCTGGGACGTGCTCGCTGAGACCTCGGGGAGCCCGCAGGGCGTGGTCCACGACGAGGTCGCGGGAGCTCCCATCGTGCTCGTGCACGATCTGCGCGCTCGCTACGTGCACGCGTTCCGGCGCGACGCGGACGAGCGCTTCACGCTGGTCGCGCGGTGACGAGCGCGACATCCGGCACGGCGTGCGCGCAGCGCGTGAGGCGGATGCTGCCACCCGCCCTCCTCGTCGCGATCGTGTGCGCGGTTGTGCTCGCCCCGGAGCGCGCTCACGCGGGCGCGTGGACGCTCGAAGAAGGACGCCTCTGGGGCAAGCTCGCCGTGCTCCACCTCTCGTCCGATCAGCTCTTCGCGACCGAGACCGACGCGGGTCTGCTCGGCTGCGCGAATGGCGCGGGCGAGGCGATCGTGATCGGACCGCGCGACCGACGCCCCTACGACTGCACCACCGGCGGCACCTTTCGTGTCACCGCCGTCTACGCCGAGCTCGCGCTCGGTCTGCTCGACGAGCTCGAGGTGTCGCTGCAGGTGCCGTGGATCGCGGACGTGCGATTCTCGAATACGAGCGGCCTCGACGGACGCGACTCGGGGATCGGGGATCTGCGGGCGTCGCTCCGCTACCGAGTGCTCGCGCAGCCCTTCGTCGGCACGCTCGCGTTCCAGGTGAAGGTCCCGAGTGGGCGCTTCACGACGGACGAGGCGGTGCCGCCGTTGGGCGAAGGGCAGTGGGACCTCACCTTCTCCGCGCAGGCGGGGCGCTCGTTCGGGCGCGGCTACCTCAACGCGGACGTGGGCTATCGCGTGCGCTTGCCGAACGACGACACCCGCATCGACGTCGGCGACGAGATCCTCACGAGCCTGGAGGGAGGCGCGTCCCTGCATCCACGCTTCGCGCTGCGCGCGGCGAGCGCACTGCTGTGGGGTTTCGAGAGCGAGAACGTAGGCAGCGCGGTCCTCGCGCGCCCTCGCCGCTGGGTGCTCGAGGGTCGCTTTACCGCCGCGGTCGTGGTGCACGAGCACGTGGGCCTCGAGGCGTTCGTCTTCGTGCCCTTGGTGGGCGAGGGCTGGCCCGCGAACGCGACGTATGGGATCGCCGTGTCGGGGACGACGCCGAAGCTCTGGGATCGACGCCGAGGCGGCGGTGAGTGACCCGACGGGTCGAGCACGAGCCCACGCAGACGAAGCCATGACGAAGGAGCTCGAACGCATGACGAAGGGCGCCCTGTCCGGGCTACGAGTGTTGGATCTCAGTCGCATCCTCGCGGGGCCGAGCTGCACGCAGCTCCTCGGGGATCTCGGCGCCGAGGTGTGGAAGGTCGAGCGGCCCGCGCGGGGCGACGACACACGTGCGTGGGGCCCGCCGTTCGCGCGAGCCAAGGACGCAGAGGCCGACGACGCGGAAGCAGACGCGGAAGCAATGGACGCAGAAGAGAGCGCGTACTTTCTCTGCGCGAACCGAAACAAACGCTCGCTGACGATCGACTTCACGACCGACGCGGGGCGCGAGCTCGTGCGACGCCTCTCGCTCGAAGCGGACGTGCTCGTCGAGAACTACCGCGTGGGCACGCTCGCCAAGCACGGGCTCGACTTCGCGTCCCTGCACGCGATCCACCCACGCCTCGTCTACGTCTCGATCACCGGCTTCGGGCAGACCGGCGCGCGCCGCGAGGAGCCGGGCTACGACTTCCTCGCGCAGGCCCTCGGCGGGATCATGAGCCTCACCGGACCGGAGGAGGGCCCGCCGTACAAAGTGGGCGTCGGCATCGCCGATCAGATGTGCGGCATGTATGCGACCGTCGGTCTCTTGGCGGCGCTGCGTCATCGCGATCGGGCGGGGGTCGGTCAACACGTCGACGTGTCGCTGCTCGACACGCAGGTCGCGTGGCTCGCGAACGCAGGCGTGGCGACGCTGATGACGGGGCACGCGCCGCCGCGTCTCGGCAACGGTCACCCCCACATCGTCCCCTACGACGTCTTCGCGTGCGCGGACGGTCACCTCGTGATCGCGGTCGGCAACGACGCGCAGCTCGCGCGGCTGGCTCGCGTGCTCGACGCAGACTGGGCGGAGGACCCACGTTTTTCCACCAATCGTGCGCGCGTCGAGCATCGCGACGCGATGACGGCGGCGATCGAGGCGCGGACGCGGACGTGGTCGCGCGACCAGCTCGTGGACGCGCTCGGCCGCGTCGCGGTGCCCGCCGGACCGGTACGCGAGCTACCCGAAGTACTCGACGACCCCCATCTGCGTGAGCGCGGCGCGCGCGTTCGGGTCACGCACGAGACGCTCGGCGAGCTCGAGCTCCTCGGCAACCCGCTGCACCTCTCGGAGACGCCGTGGTCCGCACGGCGCGCTCCTCCGCCGCTCGGCGCGCACACGTACGAGGTGCTCCGCGAGGTGCTCGGGCTCCACGACGAGGCGCTGGTGGACGCCGCCCGACGAGGTGCTTTCGGCGACGAGAAGAGGGGGCGCGAGGCGGGTCGCTGAGGCGCCGCCGGGGCAGGCATCCAGCCCCTCGCGCCGGTGGGTCCGAGTAGGGTCAGGGACCGCGGTCCGCGCCGCACACGGGCTGTGGAGTCGCTCGACCTTCTTGGGCCAGGACGGCGGCCAAACGAGACGGATCGTGGATGGGGCTCGAGCAGGCCTCGCTCGTACACACGTGCGCGATCGCGACGTCCTCGGCGGGGTAGCGGCCGTCCGGCTCGTAGTGGAGGAGCTTGCGCGGCTCGTAGGCCGCGGAGGCCCACTCGAAGAGCGCGCGCGCGCCACCGTCGTCCCGACGGCCGACGATGCTGATCTCGACTGCGCCCAGCGCGATCGTCTCGACGGCCACCGCGACCTCGGCCTGCGTGCCGAGCGGCTCTCCACCAGCTTGCGTCGCGAGCGTGTGTGCCAACGTGCGTGCGCGCTCGCTCAGGCGTTCGTCGTGAGCGAGCGATCCCGCCGTCCACAAAGCCCGTGCAATCCACGCGTTCTCGCGGGGTGGCGTGGTCGCGTGACGGTCGAGTGAGCCTCGGTAGAGGGTGCCATCGAAGAGCGGCTCGGCGGCGGCGAGCAACGACGTCGCGCGCTCGGCCCATCGGTCGTCACCCGTCGTGCGATGGAGCGCGAAGTACGCGAGCGCGGCCGACGCCTGCGGTGCGAGGTAGAGCTGCTCGTCGCGAGCGTGCGGCCTGAGACGCGCATCGTGCACACGCAACGCGGCGGATTGGCGGAGGTACCCACCGCGAACGAGGAGCTCGACGTGCAGCGCCTCGGCAGCGCGTCGCGCGGTCTCGAGATACCGCGGCTGACGCGTGAGCTCGTAGGTTTCCGCGTACGCTTCGATCGCGCGGCCGACGAGGTCCGCGTACACGCCGTGGTCGACCGGCGGTACTCCGAGCGCACGCCGACCGGCGTCGTCGCGTGCCCAATACGACGCGACCTCGCGATCCGGAAAGCCTGTCGGAACGTCCTCCTGCGTCGCGTAGAAGAGTCCGTCGGGCGCGAGCAGGAACGCCTCGACGAACCGATGCACCTCGGCGACGCGGTCCGACCAGACGGGGTCGCCCGTCAACGCGAACGCGTGGGCGAAGGCCACGAGCGCGGCGGCCTCGTGAAGAAGGCGCTTCTCGAAGATCGGTGTGCGCGGCGTGCCGTGACCGCCGACGAACACGCCGCCCCACACGGGGTCGATCAACGTCGCCCACGCCTCCGCGGTGCGCAGCGCATGCTCACGACGCTCCAACTCTCCGCGGCCGTGGGCTCGGAGCCAGGCGTGTCGCATCGGGGCGTCCGCGACCATCAGGTTCGGTCCCCACCCCTCGGGTCGGCGCGCCGAGTCGAGGCTGGTCGTGAGAGCGACGCACGCCTCGTCCACGACGGCCGCGGGCGCCTCGGTCGGCGTGAGGTCGGTGTAGTCGTGTCGTCGATGCGCGTCGATCAAGCGGTCGAGGATCGGCACGAAGCTCCGGGGGCGCTTGTTGCCTCGGATGGCGAGGATCGACCGACCGTCGGGCGTGAGCACGACGGTCGCAGGCCAGCCCCATCGCTCGAAGCGCGCGCCCAAGTCGGGGCGAACGTTCGCGTCTACTGCGACCGCCACGAAGTGCTCGTGCACTCGGCGCACGACGTCCGAGTGTCGGTAGGTGTCCTCGTGCATCCATCGGCACGCGGTGCAGCCCTCGATGCC
>ERZ761602.1842-NODE-1842-length-36243-cov-5.920195_pt1 | contig 36243 bp, 31 predicted proteins | sample MGYA00512165_ERZ761602 | MGnify/ENA primary metagenome ERZ761602 (study PRJEB28899, sample SAMN02445085) | bioreactor sludge metagenome | biome: EBPR sludge; isolation source: Thorneside wastewater treatment plant | place: Australia: Brisbane, Thorneside...
ACCTCACCCGGTTCGCTGCGCTCACCGACCTCTCCCCCAGGGGCGGAGAGGTAAGAAAGGCCCGTCACCCCCTACCCCTCTCCCCATCGTTCGTGGGGAGAGGGGGATATTCGGTGCGCTTCGCTTGCCGACCCAGCAATCGGCTATGGTGTCAGGCGGACGAACGTCTGGCGAAGCTCGTTGTTGTAGCGGAGCGAGACGGGGATCGTGACTTCCGCCACGGGGGCCACGTTCGAGACGAGGTTCACGGTTGCGGTCACTTGACCCGCCGGCACCACGACGTTTGCCGGAGCCGTAAGGCGGGCCGGGTCGCCACTGGTCAAGGTGACGGTCGCTCCGCCCATGGGCGCCGGAGCGGCGAGAACGACTCGGAGTCGTGTGGTTCTGGCCCCGCCACCCTGGAATCGGCTTGGACGGCACATCGCGCCGGCCATCACCGCGGTCCCGATCGGGACGCGCCACATGCCACGGCCGAAGGTCGCGGCATTGAGGAAGCCGGTCGCGGGCACATGCTCCATGTCGTTGACCTGTACGTTCGGCAATTTGAGGCCCTGGGTCGCGTTCTGCCATGCGACGACGCCTCCGGCGACATCATTCGTGTAGAACGCGCCGAGGTCACCACCTGCATAAACCCGGGTGACCGGGGTGCCGTCGGCCCGGAGTCCACGGATTGTCAGCGTCCAACTGACGAGCGTGTGATTGTCGAGGGCCCCGTTGTCGGAGACGGTCAGAGTCCAGTTGCCATTGGGCGACTTGTTGTTGAAGACGTCGAGCCGGTTGGTCCGCGGGGTAGCGTTCGCAACGACGCCGATTCCAACATTGCGTCCGTCCGATTGCCACGCACCGGTGAGCGGGACGCCGACGGGCAGCGGACCGGTCACGTTCTGGTACGTGTGGATGTCGCCTTGCGACGGACTGGCGTCCGTCAGGAAGACATCGACACCATCGTCATCGTAGCCGGGAGCGGACCCATTTCGACCGACGCCATTGAGGAGCACGGCGGTTTCGGCACCCCTCTCGAGCTTGGCGTACAAATCGCCGTTCCATGAGCCGTCGATCTTCAGGTTGACCGATACCTCGGTCACGATCTCGATCGCGGTGGTGTTGACGTTGACCGTATCCGTGATCCCCGTCCGGTTGTTGTCGGGGATGGCGGCATTCGGGTTGCGGGGAGTGACGTGGAAATCCGGGATCGCCGGATTAGGTGCGTTGTCCCAGACGACCGTGTTGATGGGCACGTCGGGGAGTTTGCCCGCGCCCGTGTCCACGTTGGTGAAGACTCGCGTCGCCTGCGGCTCGAGGACATCCAAGCAGCGGTAGACGTGATCGGTTACGGGCGCGCCGACCGTGCCGATGCCCGAGTAGCTGACCACGATCTGGTCTGGGTTGAACGGGTTGACGGCGATGTCGGTGACGTAGCGGAACGGCGAGATGTCGCCGCCGAGCCCGTCGTCGATTCGCTCCCAAGTCGGGGGCAGATCGGTGCCATCACGGGCCATGTAGATCCAACCGCCGCTGGTACCGACGTAGATGCGGTCTGGATCGGCGAGCGGGATCGCGAGGGCGGTCACGTATTGGCCGCCCGGCACGGCGAGATTGGCCCATCCCCCGACCACGTTCATGTTGGTGCCGTTGGTCGTGTATTTGTTCACCTGGTTGTCGCACCAGAAGAAGTTGCCGAGGACGTCGAACGTCGTGGGCGGGAAGAACGAGCGATTCGGGTTCGAGACCAGATTGGAGCTACCCCCGAGGGTCGCCCAACCATCGTTGGTGTAGAACGCGCCGACGATATTGGCAAGCGTCACCTGGATGTTCGGGTTGGAGAAGCTGATCGCGCTTCCCGAGCCGTCGCCTCCTCCTGTGCCTTCCCAATTGTTGATGGTGGCCGCGCCGCCGGCGGAGCGAGAACTCATGTTGTCCTGGGTGCCGCCGATCATCGTGTTGGCGGCGGTCGGGTGCCACGCTCCCTCGTAATACTGGGTGATCCGCAGGTTGGCCGAGCGGTTCGTGAAGGCGAATGCCCCGAGCCCGAACGCGGCCCGACGATCGAACGTCAGCTGATGGACGCCACCATCATGGCCCACGAACATGTTCTGAGGATCGCGCGTGTCCCACGCGATGCAATGTTGATCGTTGTGGATCCGCGCTCCGCCGGTGCCGGTGCGACCGATGTCGACCCAGTTCCAGACGCCGGTCCCGTCATCGCGAATCGCGGCCGCGAGGGTGATCTGTCCCACGACGAGCAGATCCTTGTAGCCTCCAGGCATTGGCACGGCCTCAAGGTAGTAGTCGTAGGAGGACTGGCCCCAGTTGTCGTTGGCCGCAGTGAAGTACTGACTCGGGAAGTTGTTGGTGATCGGACTCCAAGTCGAACTGCCGTTTTCACTGATATAGATGGCCCGATCCTGACCCGACATCAGGTACACGGTCTTCGGAGCGTTCTTCGACGCCGAGATGTCGAGGGACGCGAAGTTCGCGTTGCCGACGGCGAGGGCCGGGACGGACAGCGCGTTTTGCCAGGTTTGGCCACGATTCGTGGAGAACTTTACGTAGGCCGTGCCCGCGCCGTCCCATCCGCAGGCCCAATAGAGCCGCGTGCCCGTTCGCTCCTTGGCGCCGATCGAGACTCGGCTCCAGTACGCGCCGGTGCGCTCGACGGCGGTCCAGGACTGCCCCCAGTCGGTGGACTGGAAGATCTGCCCGGCGTAGTCTTGGCGGGAGGGCGGCGGATAGCGATTGTCGCCGTCCCCCGTCGCGGTTGCGGCTCCGCCGGTCGTCAGTGTAATCCGGTTCGGCTGATCGGGATCGACGACGATACTCGTGATCGGGAGCTGCGGGTCTGCGGTCAGTCGCTTGGGTGCTTCCCACGTCGCGCCGCCGTCGGTGCTTCGCATGACCCCGAAGGAGTACATCCGGTAGATGCCGCGAGGGTCCCCGGTTCCGGCAATGATGATGTCGGTGTTGGTCGACGGGTTGCTGGGGGTCTGATTCGTGACCGCGACGGCCCCGACCTGCAGACTCTGCCAGAACGCGTTGAGATCGGTGAGATTCGACCATGTCGCGCCGGCGTCGTTGGTCCGCCACACGCCGCCCCCTGGGGTCGAGGCGTAGAGAACGCGTGAACGAGCCGCCGTCCGGTTGGGATTGGGCGGAAAAGCGAGGCTCGTGACGCGGCCCATGATCGCTCGGTCGCCAAAGAAGGTTTGATAGGCTGGATTGGTGTTCGTCGGACCCACGAAGGCCCAGTCGCCACTCGGTGTACCGAGGGTGCCCGGTGCCTTTCGCTTGACAAACTGGGCGGTCGGGAGGGCATCGCGTTGGCGGGCGGCGAGATTGTACTGGTTCCAATCGAAAGACTCGTTCGGATAGGCCCGTGCCTTGAAGAACTCCAGGTAGGCCTCGAGGAATCCGGGTGTCTTGCCTCGGGCTGCGCGCTTGCGTAGTTCGCGTTGGATCCCTGAGACCGAGTTCAGATCGAACGGCGCGATCTCGTCGGTGACGCGCTGGACCGCCCGGAAGGCGATCTCGAACTGGGCGTGGGCGGGGGCGGCAAGCATGAAGCTCGCGCCGGCGACGAGGAAAAGGGTGAGGCGCTTCATCGTCCTTTCTCCTTCTGGGCCGCGACGCGGCGACGTCGAGCGAAAATGCCGAGTGCACCGAGTCCAACCCCGATCAGCGTGCCCGGCTCGGGCACGGGAACGGCGATCGCGCCGAAGCTGTGGCCGATCGCATCGGTGTAGTTGCCGAAGTCATTGAAGCCGTCGGTGTCCCAGAAGAGGCTGGTGTCGCCGAAACTCATGAAGGCGGCGACGTCGATGTCGGCGTGATCGTAAAGGTGGTTCGGGTCGCCCGCGATGAAGTTGTACCGCTTCTTCCCCTGCCAGGCGTTTCCGACCTCGCCCCCGACTTCGACGCTGGCGTTCTGGTAGTTGATATAGAATTCGTCGGTCATCGGGGCGTTCGGCCCGTCATCCTTCTGCCCATCGAGGGCGTTCAGGAAGAAGTGCACCCCCTGGCGGGTCGAGTTGTCGTAGGGGTCGAAGGTCATGGTTCCCGAGGCATCGCCGGTTCGAGTCCCGGTGTAGCCCTTGTAGAGGCTCACGTCTCGGTCCGGCTCATCCGGGTGGCTGTAGACGCCGATGATGGAGAAGCCCTCTGCGAGGCCGCCCGAGACGGGATCATCGACCGCGCTCTCGATTTCGTAAAGGGCACCAAACCCGCCCGCTTGCACGATGGCCGTAATGTCAGCCGTGTAGGTGACGGCGTAGGCGGTCTGCCAATTGAGGTCGATATCCCCATAGGAGAGGGAGGTGCCTGCCGGGCCGATCGTGTTGCCGTTGATTTTGATGGTTCGCTCTCCGGCATCTCCAAGGAAGTTGGTCATGTAGCTCCACGTGGCGTAGGCCTTGACGACCGTCGCCCCGACCGGAGCGTCCTGGAGATAGACATTGAAGATGTCGTCCTGCGGAGTCGGGCTCCCGAACTGGCGGGCCGAGACGCCTCCGACGCGAAAGTCAGCTTTGCCCTTGTAGCGGTAAAGCTCGCTCATTCCAGACTCGAAACCCCAGCAGGAGGTGAATCCTCCGACCAGAGCCATGACAAACAACCCTCGTTTCATCCAGATCCTCCACGCAAAAACCGAGCTCCTCACGCCGGAGCCAGTTACTATAGGTTTGCGCTAGCGCAACCCAATTGTGACGCGCCGGTGAAAGTCTTCATGAATTGTACGCCAGGTACTCTAGCGGTCTCCATGAACGTGACGGACCCGTTGTCGCTGCTGCGTCGAGGCACTCTCGAGATCATCAGTGAAGAGGACTTAGCCCGCAAACTCGAGAGCGGAAAGCCGCTGAGAGTCAAGCTCGGCGTCGACCCGACCGTGGCCCACGTGACCCTGGGCTGGGCGGTCGTCCTTCGAAAGCTGCGCGACTTCCAGCGGCTTGGGCATACAGCGTGCCTGATCATCGGCGATTTCACGGCCCAGATCGGCGATCCGAGCGGGAAGAGCAAGACGCGGCCGCAACTCACCCGTGAACAGGTCCAAGAGAACGTCAGGGCCGTCAGCGAGCAGGTCTACAAGATCCTTGATCCAGCCCGGACTGAGATCTTCTTCAACCGCGACTGGCTCGGGGCGATGACGTTCGAGGACGTCATTCGCCTCGCCTCGAAGTACACGGTCGCCCGGATTCTCGAGCGGGACGACTTCGAGAAGCGTCTTCGCGAAGAGCGCCCAATCGCGATGCACGAGATCCTGTATCCCCTGTGCCAGGGTTATGACTCCGTCGAGATCAAGGCCGACGTCGAGCTCGGCGGCAACGACCAGAAGTTCAATAACCTCGTCGGACGGAGCTTGATGAGCCACTACGGGCTCGAGCCTCAGGTCGTGATCCTCTCACCCCTTCTCATCGGCACCGACGGTAAGGAGAAGATGTCCCAATCGCTCGGCAACTACGTCTCGGTGGTGGACACTCCGAACGACATGTACGGCAAGACGATGTCGATCCCGGACGAATTGATCGGCAATTGGTTCGAACTCTGTACCGACGTCCCGATGGACGAGGTCCAGACAATCGTCGCGGAATGTGTTTCGGGGACCATGAACCCTCGCGACGCGAAACGTCGCTTGGCCCGCGAGATCGTGGCTCTTTACCATTCCCCGGAAGCCGGCGAAGAGGCCGACCGGTACTTCGTCGAGACCTTCTCGCAGCGGAAGCAGCCGGTCGAGGCCGAGGAGGCGATGATTCCCGACGGCGCTCGTGAGGATGGAGCGGTGGTCGTAGCGAGACTCGTCCATGCGCTCGGTCTGGCCAAGAGCCTGGGCGATGCGCGACGGCTGATCCAAGCCGGGGCAGTGGCGTTTGATGGGGAGAAGGTCGGAGACCCTTATGCGTCGCTGGCTCCGGGCGACGTCGTCGGCAAGGTCCTGAAGGTGGGGAAGCACCAGTTTCGCAAGATCGTCTAGATCCGCCCCGGGGCATCGAGGTCGGTGGCCGATGAGGCGGGCGGCGGAGCGGCCCCGAGGTCACGCGTCGACGATCAGCGTCACCGGGCCATCGTTGACCAGCGACACCTGCATGTCGGCTCCGAAGATGCCGGTTGCGACGCGCACCCCAAGTGTTCGAAGGGCCGCGATGAAGCCCTCGTACAGGCGTTCGCCTTGATCGTAGGGTGCCGAATGCGTGAAGCTCGGTCGGCGGCCGCTCCAGGCGTCGCCGAACAGCGTGAAGTTCGAGATCACGAGGATCTGGGGGTCGTCGCTGGGAGGGAGGTCCGCCAGGGCAAGGTTCATCTTCCCGGACGCATCGTTGAAGATCCGCATGCCGGCGACACGGTCGGCGAGTTTGTTCGCGCTTTCGGCAGTGTCGCTGACGGCCCCCGCAACCAACACGAGTAGTCCGACCCCGCAGCTGCCCACGATGTCGCCGTCGATCTCGACTTGGGCCGATCGCACCCGCTGAACGACGGCCCTCATTTCGAGGCGGTTCTCCCAAACATGCGCAGAATCGAGATCACATCCGCGAAGTTGCCGATTCGAGTCATGACCTGGTTCAGGTGCTGGACGTCGTGGACCTCGACGGTGATGTCGATCTCCGCGGTCTGGTTCGGCAGAGTCCGTATGCGCGCGGCCGCAACATTCACCTTCGCCTCGCCGAGGATCGTCGAGATGTCCATCAGCAGGCCCTGACGATTGACCGTGATGATCTTGAGCATGACCGAGTACGACGAGCTGTCGGGGGGCCAGTCGAGACTGACCAGTCGCTCGGGCTCGGAGAGAAGCAGGTTGAGCGCGTTCGGGCAGACCTTGCGGTGGATCATGATGCCCTTGCCGCGAGTGACGTAGCCGGTGACGTCTTCTCCCGGGAGCGGGTCGCAGCACTTCGCCCTTCGGAGCATGACGTTGTCGGTGCCCGTGCCCGCGAGCGAGAGTCGGCCCTCTTTCGCCTTCGAGACCTGGATGGTATCAGCCGTTGCCTTCTGCTGTTGGGGCGACCCGCCGCGGAGCTTGGAGACCACGCTCTGCACGCTCATCAACCCCTCACCGACCTTGGCGAGCACGTCGGTCGAATTCTCGCAGTCAGAGGTCGTCTTCGCGATCGCCATCAGCTTGTCGTCGCCGAGGAACTCCTTGGGTTCAAGCCCGAGCGACCGGAGCTCGCGTTCGAGTGCGTCCCGTCCGCGGGAGGCGTTGTCGCCTTTGTTCCGCTTGCGGAAATGGTTGCGGAGTTTGCTACGGGCGTGGGCGGACTTGACGAACTCGAGCCAGTCAAGGCTGGGATGGGCGTTCGACCGGGTGATGAGTTCGATCACGTCCCCGTTTTGGAGCTCGGTCGAGAGCGGTACCATCGAGCCATTGACTTTGGCCCCGACGACCCTAAGACCGAGTTCGGTGTGGACCCGGAATGCGAAGTCGATCGGCGTCGATTCCTTAGGAAGGTCGATGACGTCGCCTTTCGGCGTGAACACGAAGACCTGTTCGCTGAAGAGATCGGTCGAGACCGATCGAAGGAAGTCGGAGGAAGTCGTCGCATCGGTCGACCAATCGAAGAGCTGGCGGCGGAGTTCGCTGAACCGATTGGAGGTGTCGGCACCTTTCGGGCCTTCCTTGTAGGTCCAGTGAGCGGCCACACCGAACTCGGCGATCTGGTGCATTTCTCGGGTTCGGATCTGGACTTCGAGGGGATCGCCGTGGGGCCCGACCACCTTCGTGTGCAGAGAGCGATAGCCGTTGGGTTTGGGCTTGGCGATGTAGTCGTAGAACAGGCCGGCGATGGGCACCCAGAGATCGTGGACGATCCCGAGGGCCACGTAGCAGTCGGAGTCGTTCTCGACGATGATACGCATCGCGAGCAGATCGAGGATCTGATCGAACTCGAATCCGTGCTTGACGATCTTATTGAAGATGCTGTAGAGGTGTTTCGGGCGACCTTGCACCTCGACGTTGCGGAGACCCTTTCCCTCCAGCCGCTCCTTGAGCATCACGATCGCGGTCCGAAGCTCCTCCTCGCGGTCCTTACGGGATTTTGCGACGAGGTCGCTGATCTCCTGGAACTCCTTGGGGTGGAGATACTTGAAGGCGAGGTCCTCGAGTTGCCACTTCATCTGCCAGATTCCAAGCCGCGCAGCGAGCGGAGCGAAGATGTCCATCGTTTCGGCCGCGATGCGGGTGCGACGCTCGGGTGAGAGCGAATCGAGGGTGCGCATGTTATGGAGCCGGTCGGCGAGTTTGATGATCATCACGCGAAGGTCCTTGGCCATCGCGAGGAGCATCTTCCTCAGGCTCTCGGCGGCGCGGTGGGTCTCGGCACTGGCTCGCTGCCGGGGGCTCGCATCCTTGAGAGACTTCATGCGCAGCTTCGTCACACCCTCGATGAGGAGGACCACGTCCTCGCCGAACGCCGCTCGGAGTGTTTCCGGAGTGATGCTTGAGCAATCCTCGAGGACGTCATGGAGCAAGGCGGCGACGATCGAGTCGTCGTCCATCTTGAGTTCAGCCAAGATCATCGCGACCGCGAGAGGATGGGTGATGTAAGGTTCGCCGGAGTCGCGCGCCTGCCCGGAATGGGCCTCTTCGGCCACGTAGAACGCGTAGCGGATGCGGCGGAGGTTGGCATCCGAGCGTTGCTCACGCACGAGTTCGAGGAGCTCGTGGAGCGCCTCTGGTTCTTCCCAGGTATGAGGAATCTCGTACGCAACCGCCATGGCTACCCTTGTCGCGGGCAAACTGCCCGCTTTCGCCGTTGAAAGCGGTGACTCCCAGTATACAACGCCGTCCTTCGTCCGCCAGTCCACCGACGAATTCGTCATCAACGGCTGATGTTTTGGAACGACGCAGCGTAGACTCGCCCATGAAGCTCTTCACCGTGCTTGTTTTCGCCTCCCTCGTGATCTCTGCGTTCGCTCAGCGCGACGCACGCACGACCGACCTCAAGGACGGCTTCGTGCGCGTCGAAACGTCCTCCTACACGATCGAAGTGCCGAAGGGCTGGGAAGTCGGCGCCGAGACGTCGTTCGGCCAGCGAAAGGTCTCTCCGGAGAAGGGCGCCGCCGAGATCGGTGTCATGACCGCACCCCCGACCCGGAACTCGTGGGACGAACTGTACCGGACGTCGCTGTACTTCATCCTTCGCGAGGAGGACGGCAACCCGACGCCGTACAAGCTCACGAAAACGGCCCAGGGTTATGAAGCGGCTTCGTTCTCCGTTCTCGACGATAAGGGATTTGCCAAGCGGCGCTACATGCTCCTGAAGTCGAAAGACAACCGACTGCTCGCGCTCAGCATCAAGATCCCGGGGAAGCAGGACGAGAAGACTCTGGCTCCTGCCTTCGATCGTTTGGTCCGGACGGCTCGCATGAACTGAGGCGCATTGGATCGCGCGCAGCGATCGCCCGCCGGTACACGGCGATCGTTTCGCCGACCATCGTTGCGACCGAAAACTGAGCGGCGCGTTCGACCGAGAACGCGCCGCTCGATTCCTGGCGGGAGAGAAGCCCTCGAATCGCATCCGCCATCGCTCCGGGGTCATGGGCGGGAACGAGCACACCGCACTCCGGGGTTAGGACTTCAGGAAGGCCGCCCACGTCGGTCGAGACTACGGGGAGTCCGGCGGCGAGCGCCTCGACGACCGCGATGCCCATCGCTTCGCGGTGGGACGGAAAGAGAAACAGGTCCATTGCACTGAGGCAGCCGGCGACATCGCGCACATAACCCAAGAACCGAACCTGCGGTCCGACTCCGAGTTCATCGGCAAGGTGCTGGAGTCTTTCCCGTTCCGGTCCATCGCCTGCGACCACGAAGATGGACCCGGGGTGTTGCCTCGTGACCGTCGCAAACGCCCGGATCGCGTCGGCCACGCCCTTCGCCGGGACAAGCCGCGCGACCGTCCCGAGAACCGGCACGCTCTCGGCTACGCCCCAGTCGTGACGCCAGGCCACCCGCTCCCGCGCGGGTGCAGGGAGCGTAACCCCATTGTAGACGCGGTCGACGCGCGCCTCGCGCAGGCCCTGTGCGATCAGGTGGCTTCGGGCCTGGTCCGAAACGGCCACGATCCGATCGGCGAACCAATAGGACCATTTGTTGGAGATGCCGTGGACCGTCGATATCGAAGGTAGGCGTGCAAGTCGGGCGGCGAGTGCCCCGTTGACGCTCGACGTCGAAAGATGGGTGTGGACGACATCCGCCCGTACCTCGCGAAAGACCCGGGCAAGTTGGAGCACCGCGCGAGGCGAAACCTTGAATCCGCAGTCCACTTCGTGCACTTCGAACCCGCGCCGGCGCACTTCTTCCCCGAACGCGCGACCCCGGAAGGTCGCGAAGACGACCCGGTGGCCCGCGTCGCGCAAGCCTTCACTGAGGGTCAGCAGGCTCATCACGGCCCCGTACGTGCCCGTCCGGGCACTACAGACCTGGACGATCGTCAGGGGGCTCAACGACTGCCTCGCATGCGGTGGCGCAGGAGTTTGTAGGCGAGGACGAGAGCGGTCGTATCCCGGCGGACATTGATCCGACCGATCGCGTAGGGATCTCCCAGAATCCCTCGACCTGTCGCGAACCCACGACGGTAACCGGCATCGGCCACGGCCTTGCGAACGGGTGAGGAATGGCGACCGTAGGGGTAGCAGAAGTCATCGACTTCAGCCCCGATCAGTTCGGACAATCGACGCCGCGGACCGAAGATCTCGTCTTCGAACCTGGTTTCGGGCACGGCGGTGAGATCGGCGTGTCGTGACGTATGGACGCCGAACCAGAATCCCTCCTTCGCGAGGTCGGAGATGGTCTTGGCGTCCATGAGCGGCTCTCGCACATCGCCGAGGGCGACGTCCCAGGCGTTGTGATCGCCAAGAAGACCCGTGCAGACGAAGACGATCGCCGAGAACCCGGCTTCGCGCAGGCGTGGGGCGGCGGCGGATGCGAAGTCGGCGTAGCCGTCGTCGAAGGTCAGCAACACCCCAGATCGATGCACGTCCCGACTTTCGGCTGGGGATAGCGCTATCAGTTTTCGCGCATTCAGCAGTCTCAAGTGGCGCTCTAAAGTCCTCGGGGAAACATAGTGGCCCGGGACGATGGTTCCGACGGGGGCAGACGCCACGCGGTGGTACATCAGGACCGGAGGTAAGGCCATCTTCGTGCCACAAGGGCAAACCTGCCGCCAGGGGATTGCCTGGCGGCCGATGCGCCTCAGCCTCGCAGCGCCTGGTCGAGGTCGGCGATGAGGTCGTCCGAGTTCTCGAGTCCGACGGACAGGCGGATGAAGTCCGGCGACACGCCGGTCGAGAGCTGTTGGTCGAGCGTCAACTGTTGATGGGTCGTGCTTGCGGGATGAATGACGAGCGATTTCGCGTCGCCGACATTGGCGAGGAGCGAGAAGATCTTGAGCCGGTCGATGAACGCCATCGCGGCCTCGTCCCCACCCTCGATCCCGAATCCGATGATCGCTCCGAACATCCCCCGATCGTGGTACCGGGTCGCCCGGGCATGGTCGGCATGCGTCGGAAGGCCTGGGTAATTGACCCAATTGACTCGCGGATGAGCGCTCAGGAACTCGGCCACACGCTGGCCGTTCGTCGAGTGTCGCTCCATCCGGAGGTGCAGTGTTTCGATGCCCTGCAGGAAGAGAAACGCGTTGAACGGCGACATCGACGGACCCATGTCGCGGAGGCCCTGGACTCGGGCACGGATGGCGAACGCAACGTTCCCCATGCCGGGGAAGTTCCCGAACACCTCCCAGAGCTTCAAGCCGTGATAGCTCGGATCCGGTTCGGTGAAGCTTGGGAATCGGCCCGTGCTCCAATCGAAGTTTCCGCCGTCGACGATCAGCCCGCCGATCGAAGTTCCATGTCCGCCAAGGAACTTCGTTGCGGAGTGGACGACGATGTGGGCACCGTGCTGGATCGGACGCATCAGGTACGGGGTCGGCAGGGTGTTGTCGATTACGATCGGGATCCCGAACTCCCGGGAGATCGCCGAGGCCACTTCATAGGGGAAGGTGTCCAGCTTGGGGTTTCCGACCGATTCCCCGAAGATCATCTTGGTGCGGTCGTTGACGGCCGCGCGCATCGCCGTGGTGTCTGCCGGATCGATGAAGTGAACCTTGATGCCGAACTTCGGGAGTGTGTGCTCGAACAGGTTGTAGGTGCCGCCGTAGAGCGAAGGGCTCGAGATCAGCTCGTCACCCTCTCCCAGGATCGACGCGACGGTCATGAAGATCGCCGACTGGCCGCTCGATGTCGCCACACCGGCGGTGCCCCCTTCGAGAGCGGCAATGCGCGCCTCGAGGACGGCGGTCGTCGGATTCATGATCCGGGTGTAGATGTTGCCGAACTCTTGCAGCGCGAAAAGGCGGGCGGCATGGCTCGTGTCGTCGAACACATAGCTCGTGGTTTGGTAGATCGGAACCGCCCGGCTCTTGGTGGTCGGATCGACTTCCTGGCCCCCGTGGAGGGCGAGGGTCTCGAAGTGAAGGGGCTGGGTGTCGACTGCTTGGCTCATGCTCCGATTGTATCGGATTGGACCCGTGGATCGACGCGGCTTGGGTCGGACTTGGGCCGCCAAAGGTCCAGCGTCTGGCCACAGCTGATCGGCGGGTGCCCCATCCGAACTTCGGCCTCGGCCTCGAGGCGATGCATCTCCCACTGGAATCGCTCGCGGATTGCTTCGAATTCGGGTCCGGAAGCCTCGGGCGGGATGTGGATCGGTTCGCCGTAGATCATGATCGCGGTTGTGAACCAGCCGGGAATCAAGTAGCGGTCCCATGTGCCGAGGAGGCGCCGTCGTCGGGCCGACACGCCGACCGGAACGAGGGCCGCTCCCGACTTCTGGGCCATCATCAGGATGCCGTCTTGGACCATCCCGGTCGGACCTCGCGGGCCGTCGGGGGTGAAGGCCATCTTGGCCCCGGCTTTGAGTACTTTGATCGCCTCGATCAGCGCCTTGACGCCACCGCGTCCACTGCTCCCTCGGATCGTTCGGAACCCGAACCGGGTGAAGATTCGATTCTGCATCTCGCCATCGCGCGATTGGCTGATGATCGTCCAAACACCCTGCCCCCGAAAGAACGTCGCCGCGGTGAAGGTTCGGCCATGCCAGCCGGCGAAGATCGTGCTTCCCGGTAGGTCGCGAACCTGCTCATAGCCCACGACTTCGATTCTGAGGCAGGCCCCGATGAGGCGGGCGAGGGCGTAAATCGGTCCGGCAAGGATGTAGGGCCGAACGCCACGCCACCATGCCTTCATGGCACCAGGCCTTTGGCCCGGGCGAGCTCGGTCGCGGAGTGCAGGGGGTGATCGCGTACCAGTGTCGCCAGAAGAGCGGCCGCGCGCTCGGGACGCTCTTGAGCCTCTTCGAGGCGCGCCAGTTCGAAGATCGCATCCGGGCGCTGACCGTCTCGGAGGGGCTCGGCGACGACGCTTTCGAAGAGCATGCGCGCGGCGCTGGGGAAGTGAGTTTGCTCAAGTCGTTTGGCCGCGGTCACGCGCTTCAGGGAGGGTATTTGGCGGAGGGCTCCGTCAACGCCGAGACGCTCGACGACCTCCGCTTGATCGGCCCCGTTGGTGAGGTCGAAAAGCTTCAGGAGCGCGACGGTCTCATGGGCCGTGTCGTTCAGATCCCGATGGGCGTCGGCCTTTTCCCACCATGCCTTCACATCCGTCGGGTGGTCCAACAGATGGCGGTCGGCGGCGGCGAGAATCGCGCCTGGGCTCCGGGCCGCCATCCGGCGCATGGTCTGGTGACCGATCTCCTGGTGCGCGAGGTTCGGCGCCTTGAAGACAAGGCTGAACACGACCCCGACCGCAAACCCGCCGATGTGCGCCCAGAATGCGACGCCGCCACCGGGATCGCCGAGCCGGACGAATGCCCCGATGATCTGCAAACCCAGCCAGATCGCGGCAACGACCCAGACTCCGACTTGAATGCGGGGTGCGATCGGGACCTTCCGCCCCATGTATCGGATCGCGACGTAGCCGATGCAGGCGGCGATGGCCCCGCTCGCGCCGATGAGGGGTTCGTGATCGCCGGCCCGGCTCCGCATGAGGGCGTGGATGTAGGTCCCGGCAAGCCCACCACCGAGATAGACGAAGAAGAACCGCACCCATCCGACCGCGCTTTCGACCAACGGCCCGACGGCGGCAAGGAACACCATGTTGCCGAGCAGGTGAATCACGTTCAGATGCAGGAACATGGCGACGAGCGCGGCAAACAGGGAGGGCGCATCGGGCCGAAAGCCGAGCCGCTCGACCGCGGCCGGGTCGAAGAAGAGCACGAACGCAGGAATGACGTTCGCCGCGATCAGGACCAGCGTGAGCCAGGGGGTGCGGGTGTTGGGTTTCATGGGACGCCCGCGTCGGGGCGCTTAGGACTCCTCGTAGAGCTCTTCCGGGATCTCGACGTTGAAAAACGTCTCTTTGACGTCGTCGAGGTCTTCCAAGAGGTCGAGAAGTCGGATCAGTCGCTTCATGTCGTCGAGGCTCGGCGTGGCCATGTTCGTGGGGACCCGGGTCAGACCGACCTCTTCCGCGACGACGCCAGACTTGGCGAGGGCGTCGTTCGTCGAGTGGAGGTTCTCAATCGCCGTCTCGACGTAGAAATACTGCTCATCGCCGGTCACGTCTTCGGCACCGGCATCGATCGCCTGGAGGGTCAGCATCTCCTCGTCATATCCGTTGCGGGGAATGGTGATCTGTCCAACGTGCTTGAATTGCCAGCCGACCGATCCGCTTTCCCCGAGATTGCCCCCGCATTTGGTGAACGCGTGGCGGAGATCGCCGACGGTTCGATTTCGGTTCTCGGTGAAGGTCTCGACGATGACGGCGGCACCGCCCGGGCCGTAACCCTCGTACACCACTTCGTCATAGTCGGCCCCCTCGATCTCGCCGGTTCCGCGCTGGATCGCGCGCTTGATGTTGTCGGCGGGAAGCGAGTTCTCCTTCGCCTTTTCGATCGCGACACGGAGCCGCGAATTGGTCGCGGGATCACCGCCGCCTTTGGCGGCGATGATGATCTCTCGACTGAGCTTGGTGAAGAGCTTGCCGCGAAGGGCATCCTGCTTACCCTTGCGAATGCGGATGTTCTTCCATTTCGAATGGCCGGCCATGGTCTCTATTGTGGCATGGGCCGATTTCAGGCACTCGTGCCGGGTAGACGCCGTATTGTTTCCGGAGGTACGTTGCATCGCATGAAGTGGATCGGAAAAGCAGCTTTCGTCGTCGCGCTCATGGCGGGCATGTTGGTATCGACGAACGCCCAACCGGGCCGGAACCAGTCGGGCTCGATGGGTGGCGGGATCGCGTACGAAGGGATCGCACAGGTGGTCATGCGCCGGGATGTTCAAGAGGAACTCGCCTTGACCGCGGACCAGAAGAACAAGATCCAGCAGGCGATTGCGGCGATGCGGACGGAAATGACGAAGGCGATGGAGAGCCGCCAGGGCGGCGACGGTCGCTCGATGATGGGGAAGCTAGCGAAGAAGCTCGATGGCGAAGTGAACGCGCTGCTCACCAAGCCTCAGCAGAAACGACTTGAGGAGTTGCGGGTCCAGATGCTCGGCAACCGCGCCATTCTCGATCCCCAGGTTCAGCAAGGCTTGGGTATCACCGACGCCCAACGTGCCCAGATCGCGAAGGCTCAAGAGAACCAGCGGAAGGCGATGAAGGACATGATGGAGGAGATGCGCAAGGCGGGTAGCGATCGTTCGAAGGTCGGCGAACTGCTCACGAAGATGCAATCCGACTTGTCGAAGGCGTTCGATGACGTTCTCACCGCCGAGCAGAAGGCGAAGTACACGGCGATGAAGGGCAAACCTCTCAAGAGCCTTTCCGGCCGAGGCGGCTAGAGCCGGTTGTTCTCGTTACAAGGGTCCCCGGCCAGACGGCCGGGGACCCTTCTTTTTCGTGCCGGTACACTCGGGGGCATGCTCGACTCCCTGACCAAGCGCCTTTCCGGCGTGTTCGCCGGACTGCGCCGCAAAGGTCGCCTGACCGAATCCGATGTCGCTGAAATGCTGCGAGAAGTGCGGGTCGCGCTCTTGGAGGCCGACGTCAACTTCCAGGTCGCCAAGCAGTTTGTGGCCGGCGTCAAGGGAAAAGCGGTCGGTGAAGAGCTCTATGGCAGCCTGAACGCGGATCAAACCCTCATCCGCATCGTCCGCGACGATCTCACGGAACTGCTCGGCGGTACGGAGACTCGCTTCCATTGGTCGTCCGCGCCGCCCACGATCATCTTGATGTGCGGCCTTCAGGGTTCGGGCAAGACGACGACGACCGCCAAACTCGCGAAATGGCTCCTGGGCCAGGGCAAGAAGCCGATGCTCGCCGCGTGTGATCTGCAACGTCCCGCGGCGGTCAAGCAACTCGAAGTGCTGGGTGAGCAGGTCGGGGTTCCGGTATTCGCCGAGCTCGGTTCGGATCCGGTCTCGGTGGCGCGCAAGGCGCTTGACCGCTGCCGGTACCTGATGAACGATGTGCTCATCGTCGACACTGCCGGGCGACTGACGATCGACGAGCCGTTGATGCAGGAGCTGGAGTCGATCAAGCGAGCGTTGAACCCGACGGAAGTGCTACTGGTCCTCGACGCCACGACCGGTCAGGAGGCGGTCAACGTCGCCCATGCCTTCCACGGGAGGCTCGAGACCACGGGCGCGATCTTCACGAAGCTCGATGGCGACACTCGTGGCGGTGCGGTGCTCAGTGTGCGTGCCGCCACCGGCGTTCCCGTGCGCTTCATCGGCCTTGGTGAGCAAACCGACGCGCTCGACGTGTTCTATCCGGACCGCATGGCCCAGCGTATCCTCGGCATGGGCGACATCCTCGGCATCATCGAGCGCGCGGAGATCGCGATCGAAAAAGAGGACGCCGAGAAGCTCGAGGGCAAGCTGAGGCAAGGTCACATCGACTTCAACGACATGCTCAGCCAGATTCGGACGATGCGGAAAATGGGTCCGATCCAGAACCTGATGAAGATGATTCCCGGCCTCGCGACGATGGTGCCGGAGGAGGCGTTGGGCGCGGTCAACGACAAGCAAGTGAACCGGATCGAAGCAATCATGCTCAGCATGACACCCAAAGAGCGGTCGAATCCGGATATACTGAACGGCTCACGCCGCAAGCGCATCGCTTCCGGCTCCGGTACGAGTGTGGAAGAGGTCAACAACCTCGTCAAGCAGCTCTACGAAATGCGCCGGGGCATGAAGCAGTTCGCCAAGCTGGAAAAGCGCATGAAGAAACATGGGCGACGGCGCTGACGCGACCTAGAGGAGTCCGACAAGCAAACGTGGTAAAGATTCGACTGAGACGCATGGGGGCCAAAGGGCGCCCGTTCTATCGCATCGTGGTGGCCAAGAGCACCGCGGGCCGCGACGGCGCATTTGTGGAAGTGATCGGCACCTACAATCCGCTCACGAAGCCGTCCACGGTTTCGATCAAGGAGACGCGAGCGCTCCACTGGCTGCTGAACGGCGCCCAACCGACCGAGACCGTTGCCTACCTCCTCAAGAAGCATGGGGTGCTCGACGAATTCTTCGCTCAGCGCCCGGGCGCCCGGGCCAAGTACAAGAGCCTCGACAAGCGCACCGGTGCGATGACGCGCGAGAGCGTGGTTCAGCCTGTGGCGACGGCCGTCGCGGAGAAGCCCGCGCCGACACCGACCCCCGAGCCGACTCCAGCCTCTGAGCCGACCCCTGAGGCCGTCGTGGCCGAAGTCGAGGAAACGGTGGCGGTCGTCGAAGAAACTCCGGCCGTCGAGGCCCCTGCAGCCGAAGAGCCCAAGGCCGAGTCGGAGAACGCGTGAATCGCCTCGTCGAGCACCTGGTCTGCTCCGTCGTCGCCGAGCCGGAGGCGGTTCAGGTCGAAGAGAAAAAGGACCGTGAAGGGACGACGTATTTCGTACGGGTCTCCCCGAATGACGTGGGTAAGGTCATCGGCAAGAATGGCCGCGTGGTGTCCTGCATTCGCTACCTTGTGAGCGCGGCCGCGGCGAAAGACCGACGCCGGGCCTACATCAAGGTCGTCACCGAGTAACCGAGCTTCGCCGATGACCGATTCGGCGATCCTCGATCTCCTCGCGGACGTCGGTGCGCGTGTGCGCGGGGCCGTACGCCCGATCCTCGGACTCCGCGTCGATACGGACGGCAAGCGTCATTCCGCGAGCGGTGACATCGAGTTTCGGCTCGACGAAGTCGCGGAAGACGCGATCACTGACTCCCTCGGGTCCTACCCCGAGATAGCGGTCTATACGGAAGGCCGTGGTCTCGTCGTGCGAGACAGCCCTAAGTACCTCCTTGTCATCGACCCCGTCGATGGAACGCGCCCGGCTCGGGTCGGCCTCGAGATGTGCGTGGTGTCCATCGCGTGTTGTCCGTGGGCGAGTGCGAAGACGCTCGGCAGCGTGTCCCACGCCTGTCTGGTCGAAATCAAGTCCGCGCGAAGCGTCACGGCGGTTCGAGGGGGCATCGTGCTCGTCGACGGCCATGTCGCGCCACCGCCTAGCCACGTGCACGATCTCGATCGGATGGCCTGGTCGTTCGAACTCGCAGGACGGCCCAGTTTGTCCGTGGCGAGTCTCCTTGCTCCGATCATCGACCGATCTTCGCTGGGGGGAGGCGTTTTCGTCTACGCAAGCACGGCCTTTTCGGTCCTGAAGGTCGCGCTTGGGGAGATGGACGCCGCCGTCGACATTGGCGGACGGGTGCTGCGCGACCTACGGCCGGATCGACCGTTCGTCGGCTTGCAGCCCTACGACATCGCGGCGGCGAAGCTGATTGCCGAAGTGGCTGGCTGCCCCTTCACGGATGCTTGGGGCCGCCCGCTCGACGACTGGCCGCTCCTGGCCGCAGGCCCCGATCCGATCCTCAGCTGTCTGTGTGCGTCCAATCCCACGCTTCACGGTCGGCTGCGCCACGCGATCGATGCGCAGTTCGCGGCGTTCGGACCGCCATAATCGAGTTCATGAGCGTCAGCGAGATTTTTGAGTCGCTGGAGTACGGTCCCGCCCCCGAAGGGGCTGCGATCGTCGAGGAATGGCTCGATCGCCACGAACGCCGCTTCGGGTTCTTCATCGGCGGGAAGTGGATCAAGGCTTCCCAGCACTTCGATACCTATAGTCCTAGAGATGGCTCCGTGTTGGCGCACGTCGGACAGGGGTCGGACGCCGATGTCGACAAGGCGGTCAAGGCCGCCCGTAAAGCGCAGGCCGATTGGGCAGCCGGCGACGGTCAGGTCCGAGCCCGTGTTCTGTACGCTCTGGCGCGGCTGGTGCAAAAGCATGCGCGGCTGTTCGCGGTGCTGGAGAGTGTGGATAACGGCAAGCCGATTCGCGAAACTCGTGACCTCGATATCCCGCTCGTCGCACGGCACTTCGCCTATCATGCGGGGTGGGCGGCCCTTCAAGGCACGGAACTCAGCGAATTCGAGCCGGTGGGGGTCTGCGGCCAGATCATCCCCTGGAACTTCCCCCTGTTGATGCTCGCATGGAAGATCGCACCGGCCATCGCGGTCGGCAACACCGTTGTGCTGAAACCGGCCGAGTTCACGTCGCTCACCGCGCTCCTCTTCGCCGAGCTGTGCGGCACCGCCGGGGTGCCGGCCGGGGTCGTCAACATCATCACGGGTGACGGCGAAACGGGGAAGGCCCTGGTCGACCACCCCGGCGTCGACAAGATCGCGTTCACCGGTTCGACCGAGGTCGGCCGGAGCATTCGTGTCGCCACCGCTAACACCCCGAAGAAGCTGTCGCTCGAACTGGGCGGCAAGTCGCCATTCATCGTCTTCGAAGATGCCGATCTCGATGGTGCGGTCGAGGGACTTGTCGATGCGATCTGGTTCAACCAGGGCCAAGTCTGCTGTGCCGGTTCGCGGCTCCTCGTCCAGGAGGGTGTCGCCGACGAGGTGATCGCGAAGGTGCGTCGGCGGATGGAGACGCTCCGCGTCGGTGACCCGCTCGACAAGGCGATCGACATCGGTGCCATCGTCGCGCCGGTGCAGCTCGAGCGGATTCGCGCGCTGGTCGACCAAGGCGTCGCGGAGGGGGCGACCCTCCACCAGCCCGCGGGTGCGTGTCCGACCGACGGCTGGTACTACCCGCCGACGCTCCTCACCGGTGTCGAGCCGGCCTCGATGGTCGCGCAAGTCGAGATCTTCGGCCCGGTCGTCGTGGCGATGACGTTTCGGACGCCGGCGGAAGCGGTCGCTCTCGCGAACAACACGCCGTACGGTTTGGCCGCGAGCGTCTGGTCGGACAACCTCAACGTGTCGCTCGAGATCGCCCGCAAAGTGAAGGCGGGCACGGTGTGGGTGAACTGCTCGAATCTGTTCGATGCGGCCAGCGGCTTCGGTGGCTACGGAGAAAGCGGTTACGGCCGGGAAGGAGGGCGCGAGGGGCTGCTGGAGTATCTGAAGCCGAAGCGAACCCCGATCCGGGAGCCGTACGTGGCGGTCCCACCCACTCCCAACGACGGGACGATCGATCGGACCCACAAACTCTTCATCGGCGGGAAGCAGGTACGACCGGATGGCGGTTACAGCCTCCAGTACGACGCTGTTGATATCGCTCGAGGCAACCGCAAGGACATCCGTAATGCGGTCGAGGCCGCGCGAGGGGCCGCCGCGGGCTGGGCTGCGACCTCGGGCTATGCCCGGTCACAGATTCTCTACTACCTGGCGGAGAACCTCGATGGCGTGCGGCACGATCTCCCCGTTTCCGAGCGCGAGATGGAGGCGTCGATTCGACGCCTGTTCGAGTGGGCGGCGTGGGCCGACAAGTTCGATGGCCAAGTCCACGACGTGCCTCTCCGCGGCATGACGTACACCTGGAACGAAGCGATCGGTGTCGTAGGGATCGTGTGTTCGCCCGAGGCGCCGCTTCTGGGGCTCTTGACCCTTGCCGGAGCGGCGATGGCGATGGGGAACGCGGTCGTCGCCGTTCCGAGTGTCTTGGATCCGATCCCAGGCGTCGAGCTCTATCGGATTCTGGACGCGTCAGACTTCCCCGCCGGCGTGTTCAACATCGTCACCGGCTTGCACGAGGAACTGGTGCCCACGCTCGCGGATCATGACGACGTCGATGCGATCTGGGCCTTCGGTGCTCCGGAGCTGGGGACGGACGTGCGCCGGCGATCGGCCGGCAATCTGAAGCAAGCTTGGGTCGAAACCGAGCCGTTCGATTGGGCGGACGGCGATCTCCGGATGCTGCTGCGCCATGCCACTCAGGTGAAGAACGTCTGGGTGCCGATCGGCTCTTAGGTCCCAGCCGCCGAAACTCGATTGTCGCAGGGCTCGTACCGTTCGTATGCGCATGCTTGGTCTTGTTCTGGTTCTTACCCCCATCGTTGGCTGCAACCTGGTCCAGCCGCACGTCCAAGGGTCCGGGGTGATCAAATCGGAAGACCGCAAGGAATCCGGTTTCACCGGGGTGGTCGGCGTCGGCTCGGAGACCATCGAAATCGTCGTAGGGAAACATTTTGCGGTGACGGTCCGGGGTGACGATAACATCGTCCCCCTCATCGAGACGAAGGTCCGCGATTCGACGCTCCATATCGGCGGCAAGGGCAATTACTCCACGAAGAAGGGGATCAAGGTCACCGTTTCGATGCCGGCCCTGACCTCGCTTCGTTTGGCCGGAAGCGGTTCCATGACGGCAAGGGGCATCAAGTCGCAGAGGCTCGACGTGATTCTCGATGGATCGGGACAGATTCGGGCGTCCGGCGCGGTCGACCGGGTACGGTCCGACCTTAACGGCTCGGGCGAAATCGATTTATCGAACCTCCCCGCTCTGTCTGCCGACCTCGATCTGGCCGGTTCGGGCCAGATGCGGGCCAACGTCAAGACCAGCCTCGATGCGGTGCTTTCCGGAAGCGGTCAGATCCTCTACTCGGGGTCGCCGAAGGCAAGCACCCGGGTGACCGGTAGCGGTGCGATCCGGCAAGAGAACTGATCACACGAGCCGATCGGGATTGAGGTCGAGGAGTTCTGGGAGTACGAAGAGCCCGTCCTTGCGCATCAGGACGCCGTCGAACCAGATCTCACCTCCGCCGTACTCGGGGCGTTGAATCAGCACCGTGTCCCAGTGGATCGCGGAACGGTTGCCGTTGTCGGCCTCATGCTCGTAGGCGTTCCCAGGGGTGAGGTGGAACGACCCGGCGATCTTCTCGTCGAACAGGGTGTCCTTCATCGGGTGGAGGATGTAGGGGTTGAATCCGAAGGACCATTCCCCGAAGTGACGCCCACCTTCATCCGTATCGAGAATCTCGTTGAGCCGATCGGTGTTCGCGCCGGCCGATGCCTCGACGATCTTGCCGTTTTCGACCACGTAGCGGATGCCGCTGAACTCGGTGCCTTGGTAGACGGAAACGGTGTTGAACTGGATGACGCCGTTCGCGGAGTCGCGAACGGGGGCGGTGAAGCACTCCCCATCGGGAACGTTGCAGTCCCCTGCGCAGGGCACGGCCGGGATGCCCTTGATCGAGAACGTCAGGTCGGTGCCGGGACTAAGGATCCGCACTTGATCGGTCCGCTCCATGAGGTCCTTGAGGGCTTCGCACGCCCTGGCCATCTTGGCGTAGTCGAGGGTGCAGACGTCGAAATAGAACTGCTCGAATGCGGATGTACTCATGCCCGCCTGCTGGGCCATGCTCGAGGTCGGCCAACGCAAGACACACCACTTGGTCTTGGCAACGCGGGTTTCATGGATGACCGGCACCCCGTAGACACGGTCCCACATCGCCATCGTGGCGGGCGGAACATCGGAAAGCTCCGCGTAGTTCGCCCCGCCTCGGAGCGCGATGTACGCGGTCATCTGTTCCATCTCGAACTTCTCGATCTCGGCGATCATCGAGGCGTTGGGCTCAGTCATCCCGAGCATCAGTTGACGCTTGATCCGGTGGCTTTCGAGCCGTACCGCCACTTTCGCTCCCTTCGACTGGGCCACTCGGACGAGTTCGGCGACGGCTTCCTCCGGAATGCCGAACGCGTGGATGAGCAGACTGTCGGACGGACCGAGGCTGGTCGAGTGGGTGCACAGGAGTTCGGCGAGCTTCGTGACGCGGGGATCGAGCATGAGACCGATTGTACTTGTCCCGTCTAACATGGAGTGGATGAGCGCGCGACCGATCATGCTTGGCATCGCAGGGGGATCCGGTTCTGGCAAGACTCACCTCGCCCGCCAAATTCGGCGGATGGCCGGCGAATCGGTGGTCTCGGTGATCAGCATGGATTCGTACTTCCAGACCGAGACACACGACGACGGCGCTGCCGTGAACTTCGATCATCCCGGGCATCTCGACCTCAATCAGATGCTGGCCGATCTGGACGCACTGCGAGCGGGCCGTGTCGCGGAGGTTCCAAGCTACGACTTCAGGACGATGCGACAGACCCCGCGGGCCCAGAGGGTGGATCCCACGCCGGTGGTGATCGTCGAAGGTCTGTTCGTCCTTGGGGAGCCGATCGTGTCCCGCTTCGACCTCACCTGCTTTTTGGATGTCGCCGATGACCAGCGTCTCCTCGGCAGGATTCTGCGAGACCGAACGGAGCGGAACGCCACGATCGAAGAGATCGTCGATCGCTATCAGCGCTTTGTTCGCCCCAGCTACGCCGTGTTCGTGGCTCCGGCTCGCCACAACGCCGATGTCGTCGTCGACTTCACCTATCGGCGCGCCTTTTTCGCCCGTCTTCTCGCGCACATTGTCCGCGACTACGTCCGCGGGGAGCTCGACCTGGCAAGCTTGATCCACGAGATTCGGCAGGAGAACTACACGATCGGCTATCGCATGGACCAAGGGGTGATGCCTGCCACGATCGACCTGCGGGATTTGGCCCGGGCGTATCCGGAAACCGCGTTTCCGCCGTCGATGCCCAACGACGTCGGGCCAGGCGCACTCTATCTCGGGCGTGAAGGGCACTGACCGTCTGAGGCCCTGTTCGACGGCGTGATCGCCACGCCGGTTCCCGGGCCCGGGACCTTGGTCCCAATCTCGTGTGACCAGGAACCTCCGGCTGCGTCCAAAGCATAGAAACTGCTGAGCAGTGAGAGAACCATGAGACACAACGACAGAAAAATCATTCCCCCGCCCCTCGAGGTGTCCGTCTCATGGACCCCTGAGGAAGCCCTCGAACTCTTCCAGTACCTCGACCAGCTGTCGACCGCGACGCGCGAGGAGATCAGGACCGTCCCCCACATCCCGCCCACCTACAAGCCGCAGCGATTCGCCACGAATCCGGCTTGACTGATCGATGAAAGCCGGTGACCTCCCGAGGTCACCGGCTTTTTCATGGACATGGTCGAGTCGGCAAGCACGGCAACGCGATCCTGGCCTACCATGGTGTCGTTCCCCTCGCCCTTCGACGCTTTGCGAAGGGCGAGGGGGCGGGGGAAGCGAGACGGGTCGACATCCGAGGAAGCTTCGTCCCCCGCATCCCATTACACGGAGACGATCAGTGAAAATCGAAGTCAAGACTCTTTCGTCGATGCGCATCATCGCGCTTCGTCACATCGGACCGTACCCCCAGATCGGGGGAACCTTCGATCGTCTGTTCGGCCTCGCGGGGCCGCTCGGCGTACCGATGCGCGGGGTTCTCGCCACGTTTCTCGACGACCCCGACACCACCAGTCCTGAAGAACTTCGCTCCGATGCCTGCCTCATCGTTCCTGATGATTACGAACTTCCGGCTACTGCTCCCACCGAATTGCGGCTCGACTCGATCGCCGGAGGTGACTATGCCGTCACGACCCACATGGGTGCCTATGACGGCCTCAGGGACGCTTGGATACGGTTTGACGGACAGATCGTGTCCGAAACCGGTCGCGAGCCAGGCGACGGCGCATGCTTCGAATGGTATGTGAACGACTGCAATGAGGTGCCGGTCGAAGAGGTGCGCACCGATCTCTACGTGCTGCTCAAACCCGCGACGTCGTCGATCTAAAATTCGCTCGAGGGCTCGCCGACGACGACGAACGCGAGATCCCGGCGGCCCCCGGGGAGCTGGCCGTTCAGAGGTAGGCGATCCCCGCCGACACAACTGAGGGCAGGTTGTCCGATGACCCTTTTGAGCGACGACCAGCCGAAAGCCGGTCGTGTCGGCGGGGCAATCAGGGGTCCGGCGGAAAGCCAGTAGCGTCTCCCTGCGGACAGCGGGACGACGAACGGAAATCGGATTCGGAGTCGATGAACGACCGCGCCCGTCGAATCGACCCCGACCGCTTGCCGGCTCGGTTGGGCGATGCCCACGAACGCTGGAGCGCCACACGGCTCGGTTGCCAGTGTCACGAGGAAGGGGGAATGGTACGCCTGGGGGACGAGCGACCCGAAAAGCACGACTTCGTGGAGGTCTGCGTTTTGGCGGAGGGTGAAGTCGTCGGCGCCGATGGGGAGGAGCTGCCACCCGCCTGGGAACGCCGTGAACTGTGACGGGAACGTCTCACCACCACGGGTCGGGCTCCAGGCACGATCGACGAGGATCGCCGGCTGGGCGCTTGGGACGAGGCCGAGCAGAAGCAGCGGTAGCCACGGTCTCATCGGTCCTCCTCGGGAAGGTCTTCGAGTCGTCCGGTCTGGAGGGTCGCGTTGCGCTCGAGGTCGAGCACGGAGTTCCCGTAGAGGTCGACGGCACGGATGGCCCCGGACGCGATCCAGATGTTGCCGTCTTCGCGGCCGTTCGCGTCGATCCCGGTGTACTTCACCGTCTCATCGTCGAAATCGAGGATTCGGGCCCAGCTCAATTGGCCGTTCGGCCACGTGAGACGCATGATCTCGCCTCGCTCGCGGCATCGTTCGATCGCTTCAGGCACCGATTCTGGGTAGGGCTGGGGGATGAACCGAAGATTTTCCTGCGGATCGCCTGCGACCCGCTCAAGACTCTTGAGATAGTCGTTGGACTCCCGTATCAGCCGCACGTCCTCGACGGAAGCGACGACCAAGCCGTCCGAATGGCCGTAACTGTTCAGGGCGAGCATCGTGTAGAACGACTCGTTCACATTCAGAACCCAGCCGACGTAGAACCGCTCGTCCCAGTAGGCGGGGTAAACCGCGCAGAGGTTGCGACTCTCGGAAAGTTCGTGCAGTGCGCCGACCATCGATAAAGGGACTTTACCAGGTGGGTCCGTGCTACGGAACGATCCCGCGTCGGCGGAGTCCGGACATGATGCCGGCGGCGGTTCGCTCCCAGGTGAAGGCCGAGGCGTGGTCTTGAGCCGCGATGCGTTCGGCCGGGGTGAAGGGCGTCGCCAGGCGGCGTTCGATCGCGTCGCTCATTCCCGCGACGTCCTCCGGTTCGAAGTAGACCGCGAACTCTCCCGCGAGCTCGGGCAACGAACCGGCGTTGCTCGAGACCACCGGTGCCCCGTACGCCATCGCCTCAAGCAAGGGGGCACCGAACCCTTCCTGCAGAGACGGCATGACGAACGCCTCCGAACACGCGTACCACGCAGGAATCGCTTCATCCGGGACGTAGCCGGGCAGGACGACCCGATCCGAAAGGCCGGTGCGTTGGATCGCTTCGAAGATCGGGCCTTCCTTCCATCCCCGTCCGCCGACGAGCGCGAGGTGGAGGTGAGGTCGCTGAGAGGCGATCCGTGCGAATGCCTCGACCAATCGCGGCATGTTCTTACGGGGTTCGAGGGTGCTCAGGGCGAGCAGGTACGGCGCTTCGGGGATCATCCACTCGGCCCGCTGTGCGGGCGTGACGGCGGCTCGATCGACGGGGGATTGAACGTTCCCCATACCATGGTAGACGACGTCGACGTCGTCGCTCGCGCGACCCTGGAGGCGTACGACCTCCTCCTTTGTGAACCGGCTGTTGGCGAAGAGAACCTTGCAGACCCGTGCGGTGGTGTTCACCTGGTGAGTGAGCGCACGAGCATGGACGTCCGTGAAGAACTCGGGGTGAGACAAGCAGAACAGGTCATGGACGATCGCCGCCTGGGGCACGAGCGCGAACGGAAAAACGTCGTAAGCACTAGCGATCCAGGCTCGGTAACCCCGGGTCTTGGCCAAGAGACCGCCTGTCAGGAGGAAGGTCCGGATTCGCGACTCGCGCACCAAGCGCAAGTTGGGCCGGTCCAGCAGTTCGCGAGGCGGCTCGAATCCGTGCTGCACATGCCAATAGAAGTCGATAGACGGCTCCAAACGGGACAGGGCATCGGCGACTCTGATCCCACACCGTGACACGCCGGCCCCTTGGGACTGTAGGTAGAGCCCGCCGAGACCGATTCTCACGCGATCTGCCTCAGGTGGGCTTCGAGGCGATCGATGGCCGGCTCCATCGCCCATCGCGCGCGAACGTCCTCTCCGGCGCGCCGCCCCATCCGGGCGGCCGCCTCGGGGTCAGCCAAGAGGCGCGTGAGTCCGGCCCCAAGGGCGGATGCGCTTCCGTCGACGACGAGACCGTTGATGCCATCGATCACGGTTTCGCGAATCCCACCCTCAGCGACGGCGACCACCGGGCAACCGCACGCGTTCGCCTCGATCGGCGCATAGCCGAACGGCTCGAGGCGGGAGCAGTAGATCATCGCCGTGGCGCGGTTGAGCACATCCACGAGTTGGGCGTCGGTGATTCCGATGAGCGGCCGAAAGTCGACATCCAGGCTCTCAGCGAGGGCCCGGACTTCTTGTCCGTATTCAGGCGTGGCAACATCGCCGACCCAGACCAGCGGTGGTCGCACTTCCTTCCGGACGGCACCGACGCCCTCGACCGCCCGGGTGACGTTCTTTCGGGGGTGGATCGAGCCCAGCCCGACCACAAACGGCTCCCGTGCAAGTCCCCGATCTTCGAACAAGCCGAAATCGACACCGAGGTAGCACACCTCGGGTTCGAGGCCGAGACAGCGCAGCACCGACTCACGGCTGAAGAACGAGTTCACAAGGATTCGGTCGAACGCGCGCGCATTGTCGTACTCTTCGCGGACTTGGAGTCGCATACTGCGCATCCGTCCCCAGTCCACGAGGCACTCCTTTGGACCGAGCTTGCGCTCGGGAGCAATCCACGGGAAGACGGGTAGGGCCTCGTAGAGTCCTCGAGTCGGTTCCTGAAGGTAGAGGGCGCTCGGCGAATGTACGTACCGGGCGATCGGCGGAGTATGGATTCCGGGGGTCGTGTGCGAAAGCAGGACTACCGGCCGCCACGCATCGATTTCCGATCCTGCCTGGCGGCAATGCGCGTGCATCGCTTCGATTTTTCGAGGCGTGAGGCTGATTCGGTGGAGTGCGGAGCCGCCCTCTGGCGGGGGCGAGTAGGGAAGGATGCGCTCCTCGATCAAGTCGCCGAGCGGCAGGAACGTTTGGTTAGCAAGCGGCGTTGTCCACGCACGGACTTCGTGACCTCGTCCGACGAGTCCGCGCACCTGGTCGAAGAGTGCCCGCTTACCGCCACCTGAGGGCATGTTGTGCCAGATCGCGATCTTCATGATCGTTCCTCGAGCGCCCTGAGTGTCTTGTCCGCAACCTGGTCCCAGGTGAACTTCGCGGCTTGGTCGCGCCCGCGAGCCACCCAGGCACTCCGTGTCGGGGAGCGCGCGATGAGCTCGCCGAATGCGGAGGCGATCGCCTCGGTTGAGGTCGGCTCGAAGAGGTATGAGGCATCACCCGCGACTTCGGGAAGAGAGCCCCGATCGGAGCAGGCCGTGGGAGTGCCATAGATCATCGCTTCGAGAAGCGGGATCCCGAAGCCTTCGCCGAGGGACGGAAAGATGAACCCCTCGGAGTACGCATAGAGAGCAGGCATGGCTTCGTCGGGCACATAGCCGAGGAAGCGCACTCGACTTTCGAGGTCCCAGGTCTTAAGGGATTCGAAGATCGGATCGAACTCCCACCCCTTGCCGCCGGCGATCGCGAGCATCGGCGCGTCGGGGTTCGAGCTGACGAACGCCCGGTACCCGGCGAGGAGCGCGGGGATGTTCTTCCTGGGTTCAAGGGTTCCGACGGCGAGGAAGTAGGACTCCTCGGGGACACCGTGCGGGCGGGGCGCATCGGGGCCGAGGCTGTCCAGATCGATCGGGGCTCCGAGGTTGCCGGGGCCGCAGAAGATGGTGACGACGTCCTCGGGGCGTCGCTTCGTTGCGGCAAGGATGTCCTGTCGCGTCGACTCGCTGTTCGCGAAGAGGAGTCGCGCCTCTCTGCAAGCACGCTCGATCTGATTCGCCGCCGCTTCGACATGCTCACGATCGAACCACTCCGGATGGGTGATTGCGTAGAGATCGTGGATGACCGCCGCCTCCGGGACCGAGGACCGGGCCAGCATATCGTAGGCGGGATTCAGCCACCAATCGTATCCGCCGAACGAGCTTCGCATCCCAAGCGTGGCGAGGTAGGTGCGGGTTCGGCGTACGGGGTGAACCGAAAGTCGGGGCAGGTCTACCCAGGCTAATGGCATCGAGAAGTCCACCGGCGGGAACACGTGGAAGGCGTTCTCTTGGCCGTGGCGGGCCAGGGCCGCGACCCACTCGATCGCATAGCGGCTGATCCCGGCCTTCGCAAAGCCCGCATGCGTCGCGACGTGCAGGGCGGAAACGCCGAACTTCATCGGGACGATTCTTCCATATCCGGCCGGGCGAGTTATGGCAAGATGGAGCGATTCCGGCATGAGTCCGCCCTGCGTCGCCACGATCATCGTCAATTTCCGTACTCCCGAGCTGACCCTCGACGCGGTCCGATCGGTGCTCGGCGAGCCTGAGACCGCCGAGGTCATCGTCGTCGAAAACGCGAGCGGTGACGACAGCGAGCGGCTCCTTCGCGAGGGAATCGGGGGGGGTTCGCGAGTCGAGATGATCGTTGCGGAATCGAATCGCGGGTTCGGGGCGGGGAACAACCTCGGCGCTCACGCGGCGACCGCGCCGATCCTCTTCCTGCTGAACAGCGATGCGATCCTCCATCGCGGTTGCCTGCGCCTCTTGGTGAAGGCGCTCGAAGAGCACCCGGAAGTCGGGGTGGTCGCACCACGGCTCCTGCTGGGCGACGGTACCGAACAACAGGATGCTTTCGGGGCGTTCCCGACGGTCGGCTCGATTCTCCGCAATCGGCTTCCCGACGTTCAAGACCCGCTTCACCCTGATTGGGTCACCGGGGCGGCGATGGCGATGCGACGCGAGGAGTTTCTTCGACTCGGTGGATTCGACGAGCGGATCTTCATGTACGGCGAAGACAGCAAGCTTTGCAGCGACTATGCACGGAAGGGTCTGGGGACGCTGCGAGTCCCCGAAGCGGTGGTCACCCACTTGGTGGGACAAAGCCGGACTTCGAGCGAGGCCCAGCGCTCCCAGCACCTGGCAGGTCGCGACATGCTGATGCGTTCCCGCGGCACACCCCAATGGGTTCTCAACTTGATTGCGCTCGGTCGTCGCATGAACGATCGATTCGGGCGTCGCTTCCGCCGGTGACGATCAGTCGTTGATCTTCTTGGCCTGATCGATGTCGAGGTGCTTCGGAATCCGAAACCAGAACGTCGAGCCTTTGCCGACTTCCGATTCGACCCAGATTCTTCCGAGGTGGACGCCTTCGACCAGGTGTTTGACCAGATAGAGGCCAAGTCCGGTGCCGTAGATCTTGCGATTGTCCTCGTTGTTGACACGGTGGAACTTCTCGAAGACCTTGCCAAGGTGGTCGGGCGGAATACCCATGCCGTGGTCCTCGACGCCCATGAGGATGTCGTCTCCATCGACGCACGCATGGACGATGATGTCCCCTCCGTTCGGCGAATACTTGATCGCGTTGTTGAGGAGGTTGGTGAGAATCTGGTCGATCTTGTCTTGGTCGCCGATGACGTCGGGGATGTCGGTCGTGACCGAGAGTGCGATCGTGTGGCGGCTGGTCGCCTGCTTCTGGATCATCACGACCTTGTCGAGAAGGTCACGGAGGCCGACCAGCGTGTAGTTCGGCTTCAGGCTTTCTCCGGCCTCGATGCGGGCGGTATTGAGGAGGTCGTCGATGAGTCGGCGGAGTCGATCGCACTCCTGATCCATGATCATGAGGAACTCGTGCCGCTCGTCGGGGGAGAAGCCGTCGTCCATCAGGAGCGTGCTCGTGAAGCCCTTGATCGCGGTCAACGGCGTTCGCAGTTCGTGCGATGCCATCGCGACGAACGAACTCTTCATGCGCTCGATGTTCTTGATCTCGGTGATGTCGTTCAGGATCGCGACCACCCCGAGGTCCTTGCCCTCTTCGTTGCGCACCGGTGCCGCCTGCACCTGGTAGATCCGGTCCGAGCCACCGAACGATAGGACGACTTCGGTGCCCGGCGGCTCCTCGCCCCGGAGGCCGGTCTCGAAGACTGCGGAGAGATCGTCGCTCCGCATCACCTCGCGGAACGGCTTGCCGGTGATTTCGGCGTTGACCGCGAAAATCTTGCGGGCCGAGTTGTTCATCTGGCTGATGCGACCCTCGGGTGAAACCAAGACGAGGCCGGCGGTCAGCGACTCGAACGTCTGGAGGAGCTCTTCGCGCTCCTCGACGACTTCGCGGTAGAGCTGGAGGTTCGCGATGATCGAGCCGACGTTGCGGGCCATGCGCTCGAGGAGTCGCACATCTTCGTCGTTGAAGTCCTCGCCGTGACGCTTGTTGAAGGCGTGGAGAACGCCGATCACCGTCCTCTCGATCACGCGGTTCTCTTCGTCGCGCTTCTCGATGACGAGCGGCACTGTGATGCCGTTGAGGACGTGGAGCAGCGCAAACGGGTCCTTTTGGGTCCGGGGATCGGTGTTCGCGTCGTGGAAGATCACCGGCTCGGATTCACGGAAGACCTGGCCGGAGATCCCGTTCGTGGCGCGGACCCGGAAGATCTTGAGGTGCTCGTCGTCGAGACCGAAAGCGGGAGGGATGCCCACGAGATCGCCACTCTCGCGATCGTAGAACATGATCACGATCTTCTCGGCCTGGAGGATCATGGCGATCCGCTGGACCAGTCGACGCAAGGTGACGTCCGCTTCGTTGAGCGGTGTAACGTCCGGTTCGGAGGCCGACGTCTTACTGACGGGCGCAGAATTACGACTTCTGAGGTCGGCGAGCTCGTTTTCGAGCTCGAGAACCCGTCCCAGAGCCGTTTCCAACTGCGCTTGCAGGTCCATGGCGTCCACTAACGATGCATCTCCTTCCGGCATGGCTTTTTTCGTCTCGACAGGCAAGGGGGAACTCCTTTAGCTTACCCTTTGACTGCTTTCCCCGCTCCCGAAGTTCTCCCGATCGGTTCCGCGCCGCTATAATGCTCTTAGAACCCCATGGCCAGAGAGCTCGAGGCGTTGCCCCTCTTTCCGTTGCATACCGTCCTGTTCCCGTACGCCACGATCCAGTTGCACGTGTTCGAGGAACGGTACCGAGCGATGGTCCAGCACTGCCTCGACTACGATGCTCCGTTCGGCGTCGTCCTGATTCGGAACGGCCCTGAGGTCGGCGGCATCGCCGACCCTTATATGGTCGGCACGGCCGTCCGAATCGTCCATGTCTACAACTACGACGACGGCAAGATGGACATTCAGATCTACGGCGAACGGCGATTCCGGATTCGAAAGATCGATGAATCGAAGGAGTATCTTGTCGGGCACGTGGAACCGGTGATCGAATTGGAGGCGGAGGAGGGACCGATGGTCGACGAGCTGGTCGACCATGCCCGGACGTCGTTCAAGACGCTGATCGAAGGGATGCTCGCCCGCCCCGACTTCAACATCCAGGTTATTTTTCCGCCCGACGCCACCGCTCTCAGCTTCGTGATCGCCAACTATCTCCACCTGGAGAACCTCGAAAAGCAGCATCTGCTCGAGACGACGGATACGGTCGAGCGACTCCAGGAACTGGTGCCCCTGATCGAACGCCAGATCGTGCGCGCGAAGAAGACCCAGACCTTCCGTCTGAGCCGAGAACTCCTCTCGGACTGGATCCACCCGAATTGAGGTGCGATGATCCCGTTCCACGATCTTCAACAGGCCGAGGCGATCTTCGCCCGGCTCGAAACGTGGCGTCCCGGGGGTCGCGACCCACTTGAGCATGCCCTGATCGGCAACCCGAATCCGGACGCGGCTCTTGTCCGTCTCGAGCGCTGGCTTGCCGCGACCGGGCACCCGAGCCTTGTCGCGCAGCACCTGCTCGACGTGGCTCCGCTGGCCCGGATCCTCCTCATGCTCTTCGGTGCGAGCGCGCAGCTCGCGGATGTGCTCGTGCAGAACCCGGAGCTGAGCGATTTGATTCTCGATCCCTCCGGGCTGGCAGTCCGGCCGAGCCGCGCGTCGTTCGAGTCGGAAGGGAGGCGGCTGCTTGGCGCGGCGATCTCACGATCTCATCGGCTGGATCGGCTCCGGTACCTCAAACAGCGCGGTACGCTTCGGATCGCGGTCAACGACCTTGCGCGGCTCTGGCCAGAGGAAGCAGTGTGGGAGGCACTGTCCGATCTCGCGCTGGCGACGCTCCTCCTGCTTCGTGACGTTGCTTGGGAGGCGTACGCGCGTGAGAAGGAGATCGAAGGGGTGTGCCCGGTCGAAATCGTGGCGATGGGGAAGCTCGGCGGTCTCGAGCTGAACTACAGCTCGGATATCGACCTCGTCTACGTGATGCCCGACGATGTCGCTCCGGAGTCGGAGCGTCATGCATCCCGGTTCGCGGAGGTGCTTGGGCGCGCGTTGACAGACCGCATGGGTCGCGGTTCCCTCTATCGTGTCGACTTGCGTCTGCGTCCCTACGGCGGCACTGGCGCGATCGTCAACAAGATCCACGCCGTCGAAACGTACTATCGACGCTACGCCGAGCCGTGGGAGCACCTCGCCCTCATCCGCTCGCTCCCGCTCGTGCAAAGTCCGATCGCCGAGCGTTGGGACCGCATGCGCGACGAGATTTGCTTTCAGGGGGCGCGGGGCGAGTGGGCGATCGCCGAAATGCTCGAACTGCGGGAACGGATCGATCGGTTCAAAGGCGAAGACGATCTCAAGCGTGGGCCCGGTGGCATCAGAGACGTCGAATTCCTCGTCCAGCTTCTCCAGATGCTCCACGGGAAGGCGCGCCCGGAACTCAGGGGGCGTGGGACCCTCCCCATGCTGCGCAAACTTCGCGATGCCGGACTCATCGCGCCAATTGAGGCTGCGACGCTCGAAGAGTGCTACACCGCGTTGCGACAGATCGAACATCGGTGCCAACTCGTCGACGACCGCCAGACCCACGATCTGCCGTCGGAGCCCGAGGCTCGGCGGTTCCTGTCCTGGAGTATGGGATTCCGCGATTGGGACGCGTTCATGGCCGACCTGGTCGGCCGGCGATGGTCCGTTCGTGCCATCTTTGACGGCATGCTGCGAACTCCCTCCGAGGACGACACCGTCCCGATGGATCTCGGCCCGATCGGTGACGCTTGGCTCGGCGCGATGCCCGAGCCCGCCGCCTATCGGGCCGCCGTTGCCGAAAACACGGAGAGCCGACATCGGATGCTCACCTTAATCCGGCGAGCCCCGGCCCTGATCGACGATCTCAAGAGCGAGGTCGGTCTCACTGAGTCGATTGTCAGCGGTGAAATCGAAGAGTGGCAACCGGGCTTTCCGCTTGGTGCGGACCTGGAGGCGGTCGGGCGTGCCTGCCGACGCGCCCGGCTCGCGGCGGCCTGCCGTTGGGCCCTCGTGGTAGAGGGCGGCGCGAGCCCAGGGCAGGCGGCGATCGCCTTCGGCGAGGCGATGACGGTTTGGACCGACCAAGTGCTGTGCCACCTCGCCGAGACCCACGACGCGCGTTTCGACGTCGTCGCCCTGGGGAGCTACGCGTCCGGGGACTTCGGATTCGGGTCTGATGCCGACCTCATTTTGGTTGTCGGACCCCGCGAAGACCATGCCGCCGCCGAGCAGGCGGCTCAGGTCTGGAATCAAGCGATCAAGACCCTACGCCGATTTGGCTCACCCCTGGAGATCGACCTCCGGCTTCGTCCGGAAGGCGCAAAGGGCTTTCTCGTCGCCACGGACGAAGGGTTGCGGCAATACGAAGCGTCGACGATGGAGCCGTGGGAACGCCTTGCGCTGAGCCGCACGAGACCGGTCTTCGGCCGCCCCGAAACAGCGGCGACTCTGTCCGCTCTTGCGGCGCGACGGACCCTCGACCGCGGGAGGCTCGAGGACCTCCTTGCCATGAAGCGCCGGATCGAAAGCGAGCGCGTCCGCGCCCAGCACCTGCGCCGGCACGTCAAGCTGGGATGGGGCGGGCTCGATGACATCGATTGGATGCTGTCTTTGGCCGCGTTCGGAAGCGGCGTCGGCCCCTCATTCGCCGAGCGTCTCCGCGAGGCGGGATCTCGTCGCTACCTCAACGCCGCGGAGGCGCTCGAGGTCGAGGAGGCGCGCGAATTCCTGCTCGGTCTGAGGATGAACCTCGCTGTCTTGGGCTACGAGGAGGACCTGGTGCCCGAGAATCCGAACAAACTCGACCGGCTCGCCCATGCGTCGGGGTTCGAAGATGGCAACACGCTCCTCGCTCGCTACCAGGCCGTCACTGCGGTCGTGCGGAGCTTGTTCGAGGCGGTCGTCGACCAGCTCCGGATCGCGTAGCCGCCTACGCCCCGCTGACGGCTGTTCGCACCATCTGAAGGGCCTCCTGTTGGATGCGCGCGGGCACGGCCGCCGGCAACGGATTGCGCGACGTGCAAGCGACTTCGACTAGGGTCGAGCCCTCCGGGTGCGGCCGGGCGCGCACGAAAACGAAGAAACCGTAGTTCATGAAGTTGGGCGGCGAGGCGAGGCTGATGGCCTCGGACGTGGTGCCGGTTTCGTCGACGAAGTAGGGAGATTGAAGGCCTCGCCGCACCGACGCCAACGCCTCGGCCGGGGGGAGCATCGTCAGGCAAGTCATCGCGTTCGCGGGAAACGGACGTCCGCCGGCCTTCGACAATCCGGCCGCAATGAAGCATGCCAGCCACACCAGCAAGCCGACCAACGCTCCGATGATCGCGCCGTACAACATGGCCCATTCTGCCACGCGCCGGGCCTCAAGGCGTTAGAGTGTTCGCGGAGACCTCCCTCATTCCGGAGTGGTTTGTGCCCGGCATGGGGAGGTCGGTGATTCCATGAGTATTCGGAGATACCTCCGTGATTACGGGATGGCTTGTGCCCGGCATCAGGGAGGTCGGTGAGCACCGCGAACCGGGTGGGGTTCTGGTTTGTGCGGTCGTCTCGGACCCCCTCCGTCCCGCGGGAGCGGTCCACCTCCCCCGATGCGGCGCACGACTCATCGCCGAATCAGGGGAGGATCTTCGGACTTGCTGCGCACGGACATCGCCGAATCAGGGGAGGATCTTCGGAACTTGCGGCGCACGAACATCGCCAAA